>Ga0163159_1003895_pt1 | contig 10977 bp, 5 predicted proteins | sample BioMet9_FD_108702 | JGI IMG/M metagenome (GOLD analysis project Ga0163159, IMG submission 108702) | Microbial communities from bioreactor (seeded with sewage sludge) at Lawrence Berkeley National Lab, California, USA - Biofuel... | ecosystem: Engineered > Bioreactor > Anaerobic > Unclassified ... | reverse complement strand
GACCAACTCTGCCAAACGATTGAGACGTTCGTCAGGAACAGTAATCACGCCGACATTCGGGTCGATTGTACAGAACGGGAAATTGGCTGCCTGAGCTTTTGCACTCGACAAGCAATTGAATAGTGTCGATTTACCGACATTCGGTAAACCGACTATGCCACATTGTAAAGCCATTGTTTATATGTTTTTCTTTTTGTTCAACTATTTAGGTGCAAAAGTAATGCAAGTTGAGCAAAATGTCAAACTTGTTTGAACATTTCCAAAACGTTATAGGATTTAACCTGTTGTTTCGGATGATTTTAAATAGGGGAGAAACTACAGACGGACACGGACTAATGTTACATTCAGACCAAAAACACAGGCTGATTTCTACATTTGATTGGGTTTAATATTGCTGATGTGATTGTTATTGCATAACTTTGCAAAACATGATTTAATAATAGTTGAATTCCTGAAGGAGATGAAAACAATCTTATTGTTCTTTTGCATTCTTTTCTCTCTCTGCTACTCGCAGGCGTCCGTCAACGAAGCTTACGACGTTCGCGGCCGCGTAATCGATAAGAATACGCGTGCAGCCGTTCCTTACGCAACTGTTACCATATTCGGAATGCCCAACAAAATTACCATGACAGACAGTATCGGAAACTTCAGCATAAAATCCGTAACGCCAGGAATCTACAAACTGTCTGTGACATGCATCGGCTATAATAATCTGCTTTCGTCAGAATACATCGTTTCGCCACAGACTCCGTTCATTGAACTGGAACTGGAGGAAAACATGACACAACTGAACGAAGTGACTGTAAGAAGTACTTCGCTGCGCAAAATAAAAGGAAGTCCCGTCAGCCTGCAGATTATCGGATTGAACGAAATTGAGAAAAGTCCGGGAGGAAACCGCGACATCTCGCGTATCATCCGTTCTTATCCTGGCGTTTCATTCTCTGTAGGAGGCTATCGCAACGACCTCATCGTGAGAGGCGGAGCTCCTTCGGAAAACCGATTTTATCTGGACGGCATCGAAATTCCGAACATCAATCATTTCGCTACACAAGGCGCTTCGGGAGGAGCAATCAGCATTCTTAATGCCGACATGATAAGGGAAGTGCAGTTCTATTCAGGTGCATTTCCTGTAGAAAGTTCGGGCGCAATGAGCTCTGTGATGGACATACGCCTCCGCGACGGAAACATCGACAAACGCAGTTTCAAAGCAACTCTCGGCGCTTCGGAGTTTTCACTCAGCGGGACAGGTCATTATAAAGAAAACACAACGTATATGTTTTCTGCGCGACGCTCTTATCTTCAACTGCTTTTCAAAGCTATCGGACTGCCGTTCCTGCCCAACTTCATCGACGGACAATTCAAAGTCAAAACTCGTATTTCACAACGCAACGAACTGACATTCATCGGCATCACCGGCATCGACGACATGAAGCTCAACAAAGATCAAACCGGCGAAGATGCAGAATATATTTTGAGTTATCTGCCGCACATCAAACAGCAGACTTTCACAACTGGCGCTGTTTACAAGCATTACGCTACGCACAGCATCCAATCAATAAGTCTGGGCTACAACTTTCTGCACAACGAGAACTTGAAATACACAGATAACGACGAATCAAGCGAAGCCAAAAAGACTCTCGATTTGAAGTCGAGAGAACAGAAGGTCTCTTTGAAAGCTGAAAACCGCAGCAATGGCGACCGATGGACATTGCTGGAAGGTGTGGAAAGCTATTATTCGAACTATTACAACAATACTTTCCAGCAGCTTTTCTCAGACACGACTTACATTTCTAATTATCTGACGCGATTGGGCATAGTCGGTTGGGGCGCATATGCTTCAGCCCGTTATAAATCAGTCAACGAAAAGCTGACTGTAATGGCGGGACTGCGATTCGACGGCTGTAATTATTCTTCCGAAATGTCGAAGCTGTGGAAACACATCTCACCGAGACTGTCGTTATCTTATCGCGTAACTCCTTCATGGTCAATCAATGCCGGAATGGGAATCTTCAACCAACTGCCGCCTTACACTGCACTCGGTTTCAAATCCCCCGACGGCGCCATGATAAACAAAGGACTCAAATATATGCGGGTGAAAAGCGGCAATCTCGGCATCGAATACAATAAAGACGAACGGTTGGTCTTAACCATAGAGGGATTTTACAAGAATTACGACAATTCACCGCTTTCGCTTGTCGATCAGATTCCGCTTGCATGCAAGGGGAACGATTACGGTGTCGTCGGCAACGAAAAGCTTGTTTCATCAGCGCACGGCCGTTCATACGGTGCCGAAGCTTCGCTGCGTTGGCAAGTGCCTCAGAAATTCAATTTTGTTTCGTCATTCACTCTTTACAAATGTGAATATCGCAACAACGGCAACAGTTCATACATCGCCTCAGCATGGGACAACCGTTTCATCGTCAACATGCTTGGAACTTACAATCTGCAACGCGAATGGAGTCTCGGCATGAAAGTCAGCGCTATCGGCGGAGCACCTTACACGCCTTACGATGCTGATAAATCGTCGCTTGTCGAAGCATGGAATGTCCGCGGGCGCCCTTATTACGACTACAGCAAATACAATCAACGCCGCTTCAAAAGCTACGCGCAGCTCGATGTACGCGTCGATAAAATGTATTATTTCCACAATTGGATGCTCGGATTCTATCTCGATATCCAAAACCTGACAAAAAGCGTTTATAGAGAACAGGACGTGCTGATGAGTACGGGAACAATTGTAAATCCTGAAGCCGAACCTTCGCAGCAACGCTATCAGATGAAAACTATCAAACAAGAAAGCGGAACGCTTCTGCCTACAATTGGTGCAACAGTGACTTTCTAAAGTTACTAATATCTTTAAAAAATAATTTTTTTTGTATTCCTATCAAAATGCTGATTATAAGTAGGAATCATCAGTCATTTTTCAAGGCAGAAATGTTAAAAGTGAAAAAAATTAGATTTTTGTTTAGTATATTTTGATTTTGAATTGTACTACTATAAAGCGAAGAAAAACAATGTTAACTGACATAAATATAGAACAACTGGCAAGCTACTTGAACGGCGAACTGAGTAAATCAGAAGAAGCCGAGATAGTCGCATGGCTGAATCAGTCGGAAGAGAATATGAAACTGGCTGAGCAGTTGTACTTTGTACTTCAGGCCAGCAATCGCGTTGAAATCATCCGCTCGACAGACTCTGACGCCGCTTACAACCGTTTCAGACAGATTCTGCAGAAGAGAAAACACCACAGAACGCTGCATAATCTTGTGAAATACAGCGAACGCATTGCAGCGATTCTTTTCATTCCGCTGATTCTTCTTTCCGCTTATCTGTTTGTAAAAACACAACCGAGCGATGTTCAATACATCGAAGTAAAGACAAGGCCGGGAATGGTTTCGTCGGTGACGCTTTTCGACGGAACGAAAGTCTGGTTGAATGCCGGCGGCTATCTGAAATATCCAAGCCGTTTCGTCGCTCACAACAGAATCGTAGAGCTGAATGGTGAAGCCTATTTTGAAGTCAAGAAAGATCCTAAACATCCATTTATCGTCCGCACAGGTTCTGGTTACGAAGCACGCGTTTTAGGAACTTCTTTCAACATTTCCGCCTACAGCGACGACGAGAATATTGAAGCTACGCTAGTAACCGGTTCCATTCGCTTGAACATCTCTCCTAAAGGTCAACCCGGTTTTCTTCAGGTGATTAATCCAGGCGAAAAAGCAATTTACAACAAATCTGAAAACACTCTTCACATCCGTGAAGTCAACACTGCTTACGACACGGCATGGAAAGACGGCGTCATCATTTTCAAGAACCATCCGATGCCTGAGGTCTTGAAAGTCTTAGGCCGGTATTACAACGTTAAGTTCGACGTGAAGGATCCTGAAGTATGGCAATCTATCATGACTGGCAAGTTCAATGGTGAATCTTTACCACAGATTATGGAATATTTCCGTTTGGCTTGTAACATTCAATATAAGATGAACAAACCGTCGATTGATTCGGACGATGTAGTACACATGAATACAATTGAAATAACTAAATGAACTATTTATCAACAAAATAAAAGAGGAGGCAAACAAGAAAAAGAAAAGAAAACATGAAAAAAGAGTAAAGCATGTTGGCGCATACTTTACTCTCAAAAGCTAAACGCTGCTTAAGCAACAGCAAACTAATAACTTTTTTATCGACAAAACAATGCAAATGTATGAATAAAAATTTATCATTAAAAATATTAGGGACAAATATATTCTCTCTATTAAAGAAAGTACCAAGAACAATGCGATTAGGATTCTTATTTTTAATTTTGTGTATCGGCATGGTGAATGCTGAAGAATCGTATGCACAACGGACCAAGATTTCGATGAACGTGCAGAACGAACGCGTTTCCAACATCCTGGAAGCTGTTGAAAATCAGACTGATTTTACATTCGTTTATGATGCAGAAGCGGTTAATGTCAACCGCAGAGCATCTGTAGATGTTGAAAACCAGAATATTTTTGAGGTTTTAACTCAGCTGTTCAGAAATACGGATGTAGCTTACACCGTTGTCAACAAAAAAATAATCCTCAACAAAGAGCGTGAGGTTGTTGCCTTGCAAAAGTCTGCTGAAAACAAAGCAGAAAATCAACAACAAGTCGGAAACAAAATCACCGGAACAGTTGTAGACGGAACCGGCGAACCTGTCATCGGCGCAAATATTATCCAAAAAGGAGTTCACACAAATGGAACAATAACGAATGCAGACGGAAATTTCACTTTGGCTATTCCCAAAAATGGTGCTTTTGTTGTTTCTTACATCGGTTACATTTCCCAAGAAATACAAGTAAACAGCAAATCCTCTTTTAGGATCGTTCTAGTTGAAAACACTAAAGCCTTGGATGAGGTAGTCGTTATCGGTTATGGTAGTGTAAAACGTTCGGATTTAACTAGTTCCGTATCCAAAATCACAGATAAAGCTTTAACCGATCGCCCAATCATAACCATGAGTGAAGCCTTACAAGGTCAACTTGCAGGTGTACAAGCTCAAGCGACTTATGGTGGTGTCCCTGGTCAGGAAATGGTTATCAGAGTTCGTGGTTTCAATACCATCAATGGTGACAGTAGTCCACTTTACGTAATCGATGGTGTTCCTCGCGATGGAATGAGCGATTTGAATCCTTCTGATATTTCTTCAATCCAAGTATTGAAAGATGCATCAGCAACATCAATTTACGGAGCCCGCGGCGGTAATGGCGTTATCTTGATTGAAACAAAAAAAGGTGCTGGCAAACCAAAAGTTACCTTTGATGCTTACTATGGCCTCCAAAATGCTGAGAAAAAATTGGATTTGATGGATGGACCAGAATATGTTGCCTATACAATGTACTTCCGTAATGTCCAATATTTGCGCAAAGGTGGTTCGATGAGCACTCCAGAAACTAGTCGTCCTTCAGGCTATCTCATCCCCGAAGCATGGAAAACCAGAAACGATTTCGTATATTGGGATCAGGAAGTTTTAAGAACAGCTCCTATCCAAAATTATCAAGCTTCAGCCTCTGCAAAAGGTGACATAGGAAGCATCTATTTTTCTGTGGGTTATACAGACCAACAAGGTATTGTAAGATACACTGATTATAGTAAGTTCAATACTCGTCTGAATGCCTCAATGAATATTAGCAAGAAAATGAGAGTTGGAATCAATTTAGCTGCACAGCAATCAGACCAGGATTTAGCAGGTTCAGATTCTGGTTATGCTAAAGAGACTTCCATTCACCATTCTCTTATGATTTCCCCATTAATGACATTACAACAAGGAACACGCGATTGGGGGCAACCATCTGACGATGTGATTGGTGGTGGTTCGTATCCAAACCCTGTTCAACAATTAAAATATACAACCGATAATCAGAAATGGACTCGTATTGCTGCTTCATTATGGGGTGAGTATGATATTCTGAAAGGTTTAACTTTCAAAACTCAATATAGTAGAAATTACGATGGAAGAACTTATGAATACTTCCAGCCAGGTAATGTTACTTATAATAAGGGGTATCAAACTCAAGGCAACAGTTATTCCAGCACGTTGAATGAATGGACAGTACAAAATACATTAACATACGACAATACATTTATGAATGCTCATCATTTGAATGTCGTACTTGGTCAAAGTGCTTTAAAACAGAATTACTACATTATTAATGCTGCTGCATCAGGCTGGCCTTATGAAAACATTGAGACATTAAACAAAGCTACGACTCCGACAACTGCGTCAACTTCTCGTACAGAATATACCAACGCTTCGTTCTTCGGACGTTTGAGTTATGACTATATGGACAAATATTTGTTTACCGCAAGTGTCCGTCGCGATGGTTCTTCTCGTTTCGGTTCCAATAGCCGTTGGGGCATATTCCCCGCTTTTTCAGCAGGTTGGAAAATCAACGAAGAATCCTTCCTAAAGGATATAAAACAAATTAATCTGTTTAAAGTAAGAGCTTCTTGGGGAACATCAGGAAATGACCGAATTGGTAATTATGTATATTCTGCATTATTAGGTTCGTATAATACATCATGGAATAACACACTAGTTGCAGGTGCTGGTCCATCAAATATTGCCAACAATGATCTGAAATGGGAAGCAACAACTTCTGTAGACTTAGGTTTAGATTTATCAGCTTTTGACAACCGCATTCAATTGAATGTTGACTGGTATAATAACACAACAAAAGACTTGCTGTATGAAGTACCTATCCCTTACACATCTGGCTTTGCTTCGAACTGGATGAATCTCGGTAAAGTTCAAAACAGAGGTTTTGAAATTGACTTGACTACACACAACCTGGTAGGTAATTTCAAATGGGAAACTAATTTAAATCTTGCCCATAACAAAAATAAGATCTTGGATATGGGTGCTGACAAACAATTCATAGTTGACGATTATGAAGCGAAGTTCATTACTCAAGTTGGACATTCCATCTCTCGTTTCTACTGCTATCGTTCGAACGGATTCCTGCAACCATCTGATTTTGATTCAAACGGCAAAGCATTAGTTCCAATTGTAGCGGGTGAAGAAGTTGGAAACCGTAAATATGTTGACACCGACAAAAATGGAATCATCAATACCAACGATTATCAGCCTTATGGAAACAACTTCCCCGATGTAACATTCGGCTTTACTAACCGATTCTCATATAAAGGCCTTGAATTAAGCGTCATGCTTCAAGGGCAAGTTGGCGGTAAAATCTATTTCTTAGGTGCGCGCCATATGGATACTGGTGTAGCCGGCGGTCGTAGACTATATAGCCGTTGGTTACGTTGCTACAAACCTGATTGGGAAAGTAAATATGGTCAGGGAAATCCTATTCCAACAGATTATATTACGAAAAATAACATTGACATGTCTTGGGATGGAAAAACTCCTAATCCATGGGGACAAAGCAATTTAAATGATGACTCTCGTGTTTATGACGCTTCTTATTTAAGGGTTAAGAATATTACTTTGAGTTATACTTTACCAAAATTGTTGTTGAGCAAAACAGTACTTAGCAGTGCAAAGTTCTATGTATCACTGGACAATGTCAAAACATTTGACAATTACGTAGGCTACACACCAGAATCCAACCGTTTTGGTAGCACCACAACTGAATTAGGTGTTGACTATAGCACATACCCTTTGAGTCGTAGATGTACCGTCGGTATTAATTTAGTATTCTAATCTTTTAAAAAAAGAAATGTTATGAAAAAGATATATTCGCAAACTATCAGAATTGCAGCCTTATGTACATTGTGCTTATGGTTTACAAGCTGTAACGATTTTCTGAATCAAGATCCAAAATCTGATTATAGCGCAGCTACTTTCTATCAAACACAATCAGATTTTCAGTATGCAATCGCTGGAGTTTATTCTGCTCAAGAAGGTTTATATAATGGACTTACTTATTTCCGTATGATGATTTTACGAGCTGACGAAGCTGATATCGGTTCTCGCCCTAGTTATGATGATAATATAAGTCTTTTTACAGATGGTGACACAGGTAACTATCTGCTCGGTGCTTGGAGGTCACTCTGGACAATGATTTATCGTTGCAATGCTATCTTGGATCAAATTGACGCGGGTACTTTCAGTGACGCTAAAATGCAAAGTTATATCAAAGGAGAAACATTAACATTAAGAGCTTGGGCATATTACACATTAGCCATCTCTTTTGGTGGCATGCCTCTAATCGATAAAGTTACTACTGTAAACGACACAAAAAGTATTAAACGTTCTACGCAAGAAGAGACTTTGGCCTTTGCAGCAACAGATTACAAGGCTGCTATCGATTTATTGCCAGAAAGTTGGTCAGGAAGCAATTTGGGCAGAATAACCAAATATGCAGCGATGGGAGGACTAGCTCGTCTGTATATGTTCCAATCTAAGTTTTCGGATGCAGATACTTATCTAAAACAAATTATTTCTTCGGGTAAGTATTCTTTTGAATCCAATTATGTCAACTGCTTTAACGAAGCAAACGAAAACAAAAATGAACGCGTTTGGGAAGTTCAATTCAGCACTGGAGGTACTGGAGTTGGACAAGGCCTTTCAGGCTCTTTCCTTCCTGAAGGTGCAACAGTTAGCAAAGAGCTTCTACCTGTTGGCAGTGGCGCAAGTGCTCGCATGCAATTGGCTCCTGAATTTTTAGCTGCTTATGAAAAAGGAGATTTGAGAAAAGATATCTCAACAATTGACAACATTCCAGTATATGGAACAATAACAGGTTATACTTATATTAGGAAATGGTTGTATTATTCCAATGTACCTGTCAATACAAATGATTGGGGAATCAATCTCCCTATCATAAGATATACCGACGTCCTAATGATGCATGCTGAATGTATGAATGAAGCAGGCTATCAGGCTAACGGCGAAGCATTCAATATCATTAATAAAGTTAGATCTCGTGCAGGTTTGCCAGCACTGACTTCAGCTACTGTTTCCAGTCAGGCTGCGTTCCGTACTGCTTTGCAGAAAGAACGTCGTATTGAATTCGCATTCGAAGGTTTACGCTGGTTTGACTTAGTTCGTTGGGGAATAGCTAAAGATACAATGAACGCATTCTTTAGTAATGCCGACGAAGGTGGCGGAACTTATTCATTTGGAACAGACAATCACCGTCTAATTTTTGCTATTCCATCTGAAGAAATCTCACGCTATGGAGATGAATCAATCATGTGGCAGAATCCAGGATATTAATCTAATATTATTAAAGAGCCTCAGATGTGGTAAAAGCCGGCGTCTGAGGCTTTTTTATTACCTTAAAATGATTATCTTTGCATTAATGTAGCGAAACGACCTTTTATCTCAAGAAGTGAATGATGCAAACGAAAAAGACAATTATTATTCTATCTCTCTTTCTACTGTTCCTATCCGGAGGAATGGCCAGCGCAGATAATCTCGCCTTGGATCTTTCGCCCGCACGATGGATTTGGTATCCTTCTGGAAGAACCTTACAGAATACTTTTGTCCTTTTCAGAAAGCAATTCACGCTAAATGAACAACCACAAAAAGCCGTCGGATGGATTCTGGCTGACAGTCGCTATCGTCTGTTTATCAATGGTAAAAGAGTGCAATGGGGACCGGCGCCTTCGGATCCGCGTTGGCAAGAAGCCGACCCATTGGACATCGCTTCTTTTTTAACTAAAGGCAGAAATACAATCGCAGTCGAAGTCTGCTATTTCGGTACAGGAGACGGAACTTATACCATAGGAAAGCCTGGATTGATTGTCAATCTGAATGTCGATGGTACATCTATTGTAACCGACGATTCATGGCTTTGCAATCTAGCCCAAAGCTGGAAACCAGGAAAATATAAACGTTGGCTGCTTCGAGCCTTGCAAGAAGACTTTGACGCTCGTCTTTATCCTTACGGATGGGAAAACAATGAATTCCAAACTGACAAAGACTGGCTTAAAGCGTCTGTTATCAGCAAATCCGGAGCTTATCCATCTGCATGCAACATCTATGCTGAATATTTGACAAGCATCAACGGAGACAAGTCGACTTTTCAGATTCGGCGACGAAGTGTTCCGATGATGAAAGAAACGTATGTTCCTGTTTCAAGACTGGCAGAATCAATGCAAATACATTGGAAACGGCCCGTTGAAGAATATTTCGACATGACAATTCCCGATGCGTACGATGTCACAGCCAAATCAATTGTAACAAAAGGAGACACGGATTGGATTGTCAGCCCCAAAGGACAAGACGCTGCCGCGTTAACGTTCGAATTTGATGAACAAGGCGTCGGTTGGCCTTGTTTCACAATCGATGCACCTGAAGGCACAATCGTCGAATTATTGGTTCACGAAGCCCATCAAATCGGCCAATCTCCAATCATCAACACTCATTTCAACGCTTGGAGCCGTTTTGTATGCAAAGAAGGTGTCAATCATTTTGAGACTTTTGATTTTGAAAGTTTCAAATGGCTTCAATTACATATCCGAAACTTTAATCGACCGGTAAAGATTTCCTCCGTTTGCATGCGAAGACGAATTTATCCTTGGAAAACCATTCCAATCATCAAACTTTCGAACGATACAATCCAAAAGGTGATGGAGGCAAACATCAATACCTTATACAATTGCGAACAGGAAACAATGGTCGACGGGATGGCTCGTGAACGTCAGCAATATAGCGGTGACGGCGGACATCAGCTGCAAGCTTCTTTACAAGCTTTTGGTGTGAGTGAACTGTCGCGCCGATATATCAATACCTTCAGCCAAGGTTCTTCTATCGAAGGATATTTTATGGACAGCTGGCCAGGTTGGGACAGGCTCATGAGAATTTATGAGCGACAATTACAAATGACCGGTTGGGGACCGATTCTCGACCACAGCATCGGTTTCTGCTTCGACTGTTATAACTATTATATGCAAAGCGGCGATAAAGAAGGGTTACAAGAAGTTTACCCTCGCTTAATCAAGTTTTTCCATTACATGAAATCGCTCACTGCTGAAGAT
>Ga0163159_1003891_pt1 | contig 10979 bp, 9 predicted proteins | sample BioMet9_FD_108702 | JGI IMG/M metagenome (GOLD analysis project Ga0163159, IMG submission 108702) | Microbial communities from bioreactor (seeded with sewage sludge) at Lawrence Berkeley National Lab, California, USA - Biofuel... | ecosystem: Engineered > Bioreactor > Anaerobic > Unclassified ... | reverse complement strand
GGAAGATTCGAGGACGATATCAGAAGAATGAGAATGGCTGCATGGCATGGCGCTGACCATATCATGGTTATCAGACACATGGGACAGTCACATATCGACGGACTGATGGAAGGTACTCCTCAGGGAATCGGCGGAGTTCCTATCACCAGAAAACAGGTCAGAGCACAGAGAAAGGCTCTTGATCTTATTGAAGATGAAGTTGGACGTCCACTGAACTATCATTCATACGTATCCGGAGTTGCCGGCCCAGACGTAGCGGTTATGTTCGCTGAAGAGGGAATCAACGGTGCTCACCAGGATCCTCAGTACAACGTACTTTACAGAGATATCAACTGCGTAAGATCATTCGTAGACGCATGCGAATCAAAGAAGATAATGGCATGGGCTGAAATCCTTCAGATAGATGGAGCTCACAATGCCAACGCTACTGCAAGAGAAGCATGGAAGGTAATGCCTGAACTTATCGTTCAGCATGCTATTAACTCCCTGTTCTCAGAGAAAGTAGGAATCAAACCAGAAAACATCAGTTTGTCAACAGTACCACCTGATGCTGCTCCTGCACCGGCAATGTATTTAGACCTGCCATACGCAGTAGCACTCAGAGATATCTGCAACAGATACAAGATGAGAGCTCAGCAGACTACTAAGTATGTATGCTCATCAGTAAGAGAAGCATCTGTTACTCATGTAATGAACATGGTTATTTCCAAGCTGACAAGCGCTGACATCCAGTCAACTATTACTCCAGATGAAGGCAGAAACGTTCCTTGGCACATCTACAACATGGAAGCTATCGACAACGCTAAGCAGGCACTGGTTTACATGGACGGATTTACTGAACTGGTTGAGCTGAAGAAGGACGGACCTCTTAGAGAGATGGCCAGAGATCTGAAAGAAAGAGCTACTCTGTTCATGGAAGAGATCGTAGAAGTAGGCGGATATTTCAACGCAGTTGAACAGGGATTCTTTGTTGACTCAGGAAAATATCCTGAAAGAAACGACGACGGAATCAAGAGAAAAATCGATGGCGGCGTAGGCTACGGATACATCTTCCCGAGAGAAGAAGACTACTGCGCACCAGTAACTGCACACTTTGGATACAACAATGTTGAGCAGTACGGCGGAGACCCTGAGAACCCGTCAGCTCTGATCGGCGGATGCACATTCGAAGACAGAAGCAAGATCGTTTACATTGACGAACTTGATGAAGAGGATAACGTTAATGTAAGACTTGCCAAGGTTAAGAAGTACCTGGACGGCGATGCACTGAAGCCTGAGATGGAGTGGTGCGGAGACGGCGTTGTAATGCTGACTATGTGCGTTCCTACTAACGTAAGAACAGCTGAGGCTGCTGGCCTTCAGATCGCTGAGAAGATGGGCCTGGAGAATCCAGAAGTTATCAGTAAAGAAATCATGCATCCTGCAGAGGGTACAAGAATCGAAGTTAAGGGCAAAGTTCCATTCGATATCGACCCAACGACTCTGGTACTGCCTCCAGAACCACATCATTTAAGTGATGCAGTTCTTTGGAAGGAGTTCAAAGATCATCCAATGACAGTTGTCTGCGGAACAGTTGGAGACGACGAACACTCAGTAGGACTTCGTGAGATCATCAACATCAAGCACGGCGGAATCGAAAAGTGGGGCATCAAGGTTAACTACCTTGGAACTTCAGTTCCTGTAGAGAAACTGGTTGACGCTGCTGTTGAATTGAATGCTGACGCTATCTTGGCATCAACTATCATTTCACACGACAACATCCACTACAAGAACATGAAGAGAATCAATGAACTTGCTGTAGAAAAGGGAATCAGAGACAAGGTAATCATCGCTGCAGGCGGAACTCAGGTATCACCTGAAGACGCACGCGCTACCGGAATCGACGAAGGATTCGGAAGAGACTCACACGGAATCGACGTTGCTACGTTCCTGGCTGAAGAAGCTATGAGACGCAGAGGCGATCTGAAACCTGGCGAGCACTTCATTGAAGCAAGCGAAGAAGAGTAGTAGACAATAGAACAATAGAAAACCTGGATTTAATAAATAGGGGCGGGCATATGCCCGCCCTGTTTTCATAATAAGGATTTAGGGTATGATTACAGTAAAGCAATGTGCAGCAGAAGACTGCGATTTATGGATAAGACTGAACAGGGAGTTCATGGCTTTTGAAATTAAGGACGATGAACTCTGGGGAGGAGCAGATCAGGCAAGTGATGAAGCATTTCAGCGCGACTTTCAATATGCGCTGGACAATCCGCAGAAGATCACTTTGATGATGATCGAAAGCGACGGCGAAATTGTAGGGTTTGCGAACCTTCCAAGCATTGTCAGCATCTGGGCCCATGGAAGGGCTTTGATAATTGACGATTTATATATACGAGAAAAATACCGGGGGCACGGCTTTGGCCGGGAAGCCTTGGATCAGATAGAGAAGTTTGCTTGGGCACAGGGATTTGCCAGACTGCAGTTTCAGTCGGAGAAAACCAATCCCGCAGCCCGGGCGTTTTATGAAAGTCAGGGTTACAGCCCTGCGGAAATGTATTTTTATGTAAAATACCCAGAACAGTAAAGGAGCAGAAAATGAAAGTAGATGTATTGGTAGCAGAAATAGGTTCAACGACCACAGTGGTGAATGCGTTTACGGATCTCAGTTCAGACAAACCGGTTTTCTGGGCTCAGGGGCAGGCGCCGACATCGGTGCTGGACGGCGACTTGAGGATAGGACTTCAGGGAGCAATCAACGACTTATGCAGCAAAATGAAGATAGACCATCTGGACTATGACGACATGCTGGCAACTTCATCGGCCGCGGGCGGACTGAAGATGACCGTACACGGACTGGTTTACGACATGACGGCAAAGGCAGCAAAAGAGGCAGCACTCGGCGCTGGCGGCATCATCCACTACGTAACGGCTGGCCGACTAAGACGCACTGATATAGCCAAGATCAAAGAAATCAACCCGAACCTTATTCTAATCGCAGGCGGTGTTGACTACGGCGAAAGGGATACGGCTCTCGATAACGCGGAAATGATAAGAAACATGGGTCTGAAGACACCTGTTATATATGCAGGAAATGTTGAAAATCAGGAAGAGATGAAGCTGATTTTTGATGAAGAAAGCGGTCAGCAGTTATATATTGTAGAAAATGTTTATCCTAAGATAGACGATCTGAACGTAGAGCCTTGCAGGAAGGTGATCCAGGACGCCTTCGAGCAGCACATCATTCATGCACCGGGAATGGAGCATGTCCGCGACATGGTCAGCGGACCGATCATACCTACGCCAGGAGCGGTAATGGAATGTACCAAGCTGCTCTATGACTGCATAGGCGACCTGATGGTGCTGGACGTTGGCGGAGCAACGACGGACCTTCACTCAGTTGCAACGGAATCCGATAAGATCGCCAGAATAATGATATCACCTGAACCAAAGGCTAAGAGAACCGTTGAAGGAGACCTTGGCGTATATGTAAACAGGTACAAGGTTATCGAGTCTATCGGTGAGGAGAAGCTCAGAGAAGAGTGCAAAGAAATGGGCTTCGATCTGGAAAAGACACTGGAGACATACAATGCAATACCAAAGAACGAAGATGAGTTCAAACTGGTTGAAAGGCTTACAGAAGAAGCCGTGCTGAAGGCAGTTGAGAGACATGCCGGATCGATCAGATACATATATGGTCCGTCTGGACGCAGTACCGTTGCAGAAGGCAAGGACCTGACTCAGGTAAGATACATTGTCGGAACCGGCGGAGCTCTTACCCGTCTCCCTCACAGAGTTGAGATCATGAAGACGATCGCTGCTCATAACGAGACAGGCATGCTTCTGTTCCCGTCAAAACATGCAAAGATACTGGTGGACAATGATTACATCATGGCATCTTTGGGCGTGTTGTCAAAGAAGTATAAAGATGACGCAATCAAGCTGCTGGAACAGAGTCTGGACTACAAGTTCCCGGCTGTGCGCTTTGTTGATGAGGAGCCTGCTTATATGAAGGATCTGACTGGCGAAGATGACGAGAAGCCAGCATATCTGAAAGAGGTTGAATTCACTGATTCAGAGGCAAAGAAGCGTGACGAAGAATATAAAAAGCATATAGAGGAATGTGAGGCACTGGGTTATGACATGAGTGCCTACAAAGATGAAGAACCTATAGGCGGTGCCTATGCCAATGGCGGCTCAGCAGCAGATCCTGCAAAAGAGGGACTTGCTGGCGGAGAAGGAGTCCAAGGCAAATGGCATCAGGATATGGGTGACTGCACCCATGACTGCAAACACTGTTCAAGGATCCGCTGCGTCAACAGAAAAGAGTGCTAGACGGATCAAATGCTGAATAATGGAAGAGAGGGAAAAGAAATGTATCCGAAACTTGTAATCGACTTAAAGAAACTGGAAGGAAATCTTAATGCTGTTGCTGAGATCACTAAGGGACACGGCGGCTGCTCACTGATGATAGTGACGAAGGGGCTTTGCGCCGATCCGGAAATGGTGAAGATGGTCGCTGAAAATCCGCAGCCTGACTATCTGGCTGATTCACGTGTGAAAAACATTGCAACCTATGCCGATATTGTCAGGAAAAACGGCAAGAAGACGGTCCTGCTGCGCATACCTATGCACTGTGAGGTCGAGGAAGTCGTGAAATACGTTGATATTTCATTTAACTCGGAACTTTCAACAATCAGACTGCTCAATGAAGCGGCAAAAAAGGCAGGCAAAAAGCACAGCATAGTCATGATGATAGACTTAGGTGACCTTAGAGAAGGTTTCTTCTTCAAGAATGAAGACCTGATCTGGCAGGCTCTTGACGAGATCTTGACTATGAGCAATATCGAGCTTTACGGCATTGGCGTAAACCTGACTTGCTATGGCGCGATCATTCCAAAGTACGACAACCTGTCGCAGCTGGTTGACTGGGCACACAGAATCGAGGAGAAATACGGCATCAAACTGCAGATGGTTTCTGGCGGTAACTCCAGTTCTATTTACCTGATCGACAAAGGCGAGCTGCCAAAGGGCATCAATAATCTGAGGCTTGGCGAGTCGTTCCTGCTGGGAAATGACACGGCATACAGTACTAAGATCCCGGGGACAGTAAGCGACACAATCATTCTCCAGGCACAGATAGTTGAACTGAAGGAAAAGCCTTCACTTCCTATAGGAGAAGTTGGCGTTGACGCTTTCGGACAGGTTCCTTACTACGAGGACAGAGGCATCATGAAGAGGGCGATAATCGCTGTCGGAAAGCAGGATACTGACCTGGACAGCATGACCCCAAGAGATCCTCAGATGGAAATTATGGGCGGAAGCTCAGACCACACGATCCTGGACGTTACTCACTGTGATAAAGACTACAAGGTAGGCGATATCGTAGAATTCGAACTAGGATACGGCGGAATGCTAAAGACGGCAACCAGCCCGTATGTTGGAAAAGAATATGTAAGATAGGAAATATTGAAAAATAACCAGAATTATAGAGGCAGAAGCATATCGGTTTTGATAGGCAGCTGCCTCTTTTTATGTGATAAAACAATACTGAAAACAATTTTGCAAAATTCAAAAAAGTAATTGTACATTAACTTTCGTTGGGGTATAATACAGTTATCAATAACCCGAAAATAACTAAAACCCGAAGACCCGAAGGAATAGCAAGAATTGAAGTATTCAAGCAAGAAAAGAAGGAATGAATAAATGAAAATTATGATAAACAATATTCTGTATGCCATAGCAGACGCTCTTGATTATGTGGAAGCGGAGCTGCTTGGTGCAACCACCAACCATGCAAGGCGGGTAGCTTACATTTCCGCTGAGATGGGAAAGCGCTATGGACTGAATGGCAAACAGCTGCTGAATCTAGCTGCCTGCGCCGTTCTTCATGACAATGCGCTTACAGAATATGAAGCCAGCGAACTGAATAAGGGCTTAGATATTCTTCAGAATAAATCTGAACTTGACTTGAAAGACCACTGCATAATGGGAGAGAAGAATCTGTCACTGCTGCCGTTTTACAAGGACGCAAAGGGCACGATACTCTACCATCATGAGGAGGCTGACGGTACTGGACCGATGGGACTTAAGACTGAGGAGATACCTTTATATTCCAGGATCATACATATAGCAGACATTGTTGACGTTGCTTTTGATTTAAGTGACATGAGCTATGGCAAATACAAGAAGGCAATCTCATTTGTTGAAGGCAGTGAAGGGACCAGATTTGACAGCGAGTCTGTAAACTGCTTCAAGGAAGTATGCACATACGGTATGCTTTGCAGAATGGACAACGATTACATTGCTGAGCTTCTCAGCAGAACACTGCCCGAGGTTCCGGTCGACTATACGAACGAGGATCTGGAAGGAATCGCCGGAATGTTTGCCAGAGTGACTGACTACAAGTCAACATTCACCTGCACACATTCAGCAGGAGTTGCAAGGAAAGTGAAAAAGCTGGCCATAAGCTATGGCTTTGATGACAATAAGGTAGCAAAGATATACTTTGCGGGTGCGCTACACGATATTGGCAAGCTGATCATCAGCAACGATATCCTGGAGAAGCCAGACAAACTTACAGATGATGAGTTTACCAACATGAAAAACCACGCCTACATGACCTGGGAAATACTTGGCAGGATGCAGGGCGTTGGCGATATCAGATACTGGGCAGCATACCACCACGAAAAGCTTGATGGAAGCGGATACCCATTCGGTCTGAATGCAGAAGGACTCAGCCGAGAGGCGAGAATGATGGCCTGCGTTGACATCTATCAGGCACTGACTGAAAATCGCCCATATCGCAAAGGCATGAGCCACGAAAAGTGCATAGAGATCATGAGAAAAGAAGCAGAACGAGGTAAACTTGACAAGCAGATTGTTGAGGACATCAACAAGTGCTTTGACCGCCAGATGCTGGTGAACATACAGACCGGCGACATGCAGCAGACCGGTGCGGTGGAGCAAAACAGCGCGCAGGCAGTTTGATTATAGCAGTTAGCTGGCCGCGTGACTTAAGCATCAAAAAAACCGGCAAGGCGGTGCAGTTAAGCATCACAATGCCGGCCAGGTGTGAGACACATGCTCTGGTCTCGTGGAGAAAGAGCATTCTGTAATATATATTTATGTTGCATCTGTTCTCGCGTGATCTTTGTCTGGCGAAGTTTTGCGGAAGAAATGTAATATTCGTCCAGGCATGAGCACCACGCAGAGCACACACAGCAGCATAAGCATTCTAATGCTGACCCAAGTCTGGAGAAATTCCATCATTGGGTTATACCAGTCGAGAACGACATAACTGCCAAGAGTCAGCGCAAGAACCAGTGTAATATTAGGCAGGATGAAATTATATATTGTTCGAAAGATCTTATTCATGTTTGTTCCTTTCTTAACCGGACACATCGCAGATGCAGATGCTGTCCGGGATTTTTTTGTCATATTCCAGAGGTGTGTTTACAACCTTGCCTCTGAAGGCCATGAAAGACATATGACCTCCATCAAGATTGTAGGCGCTTTTGCAGCCAAGACCTTCGAAGATCTTTGAAAGCATTGAAAGAGGCATTCCCGCAGAAACGCCGGATTTTTTGTCGACGGTCACGAAACAGTAGTGCCCCGGCGCATAATAGCCGATGGCTGTTCTGGAGTGGGGATCGCGTATGTAGTTCCACGTATGAGTGAAAACGGACTTGGAATGTCCGTCTGCTGTCAGCAGGGACGGGCCGAAAACCCAGGTATCCAGGGCCCCATCTTTGATGCACTTGCTGGCGGAAAAATCAGCCGGACTATAGATAGCCATGCGGCCGGTCTTATATAGCACGCAGACATCACCGGAAGAGCGGGCAGAACGGTATACGGTGCCATTTCTGACCAGCAAGCCGTTGAGGTGCTTTCTGTTGTAGCAGTAAGAATCACCATTTATGGCAAGTATGGCCTTGCTGCGGCGGCTCATGCTGGTGATATGTTCCAGATAGCCTATGCCGTAGGTTTTGCCTCCGAAGATGGTTTTGATACATTTCATGTTGGAAATGAACACGTCTGCAACTTCATAGGTGATGCGGTCGCTGCCGCTGCCAATACCGTGGGACGATACTTCAACTGAAACGTTGGGACTCCGGTAGGAATGAGCAGTTGTACTGACGGATTTAGAGAAATGTGTCCCGTAGGTGCTGCTGAAATTTATGCGCTGAGATATGGACGCCGTTGGGATGTTAAGGGAGCGGAACTTGCACTTGCCCAATGTCGTGCCATAATAGGTCAGTGTCACGAGTCCTGCCGCCAGAGCGATATCGAGAATAAGGCACAGCACAATTATGAGGACAGGTGATTTTATGCGGCTCATGCAGTTTCTCCTGACTTGTTTTTAAAAATCAGCAGCGACTGCACAGTAAAGCTGATTATGAAGAGGCTTATCTCTGTCATGATCTTTGCAATGTAAGGAGTGATCCCGACGATATTAGTAAAGAAGGACAGGATGAGACTGTTGGCAGCAAGTATGCCGGCGGCAAGAGCAATGTACTTCGGGAGCGTATCAGATGTCTTCTGCTCGCTGCCGTAGACGAACCTGGAATTGAGCATGTAATTGAAGGCTGCACTTCCTATCCTGGCAGTGATGTTGCTGCCGATAATCAGGTAAGGCACTGCAAGAAATTTGCCGACGCTGACGAACAGGACGAAGAGTCCATAGTCCAACAGAAAACTCACGAAGGATACTGACGCAAACTTGAAAATGGTCTTATATATTTTAAATGAATCTTTGACCGCGTCGAAGTGGGTGGTAGAGTTGCTGCTGTCTGCATAGACTGTCTTGATCGGGACCTCGGTAATGCTGATGTGGTGTTCTGCAGCGTTTAGCAGTACATTCATTTCATATTCATATCTGTCACCGCTGACAGAAAGCATGAATGGCAGCAGGCTGCGTTCGAAACCACGAAGCCCAGTCTGGGTGTCGCCTACCTTTTTCCCGCTGACCAGCGAGAACACTAGCCTTGTGATGCTGTTGCCAAGTTTGGACTTTACGGGAATCGGACCGTCAAATGCCCGGGAACCAAGAACCAGTGCGGTCGGATCAATATAGATGCTGAACATGATCTTCTTAATGTCGTCAGGCAGATGCTGACCGTCAGCGTCTGCAGTAACGATGTGCCTGACGTCAGGCAGATCCTCAGAAATATATGTGAATGCCGTTTTCAGTGCGGCGCCTTTTCCCATATTCTGATCATGGTGCAGCACTATAGCCTTGGAAGAGACAGCTCTCCAGACAGGCTGGCATTTGCTGCTGCTGCCATCGTCAACGATGAGTACTAGAAAGTCCATTGCTGCCAGCTTATCAGTCAGGTCAACAAGAACATCAGCTGGCTCATAGGCTGGGATCACAACGCAGTCAGCGCGCTTAAGGCAATTGGTTAGATAGTTTTCCATATTTGAATCCCCCTTTTAATGTTTCAATTGTAGGTTGAAAAAATAAACCGTTCATGAACAGAAAATTAATTATTTCTAATGAAAAGTTCATATTTCTGTTATAAAATGCTTATATCTGCAGTTTATTATGGATAATAGTTCGAATAAGTGAGATAATAAGAAAACACAACTAGAAAGAAAAGGGGAAATAAATGGGTACACTACAGCAAATGGACGGCGAACTGCTGATTTCGATCCAGTCTGTCTTCATACATGGCTGGCTGACACCGGTGATGAAGTTCATCACATCGCTCGGCAACAGCGGCATTATTTGGATCGCACTTACTGTGATCATGCTGCTGATCAAAAGGACGAGGCCTGTCGGGGTGATGATGATGTTCGCCCTTCTGGGCGCTTTGCTCGTCGATAACATAATACTGAAGAATCTTGTTGCGCGTACACGGCCTTATGACGCTGTGGAAGGCGTGCGGCTGCTGATTGAAAGGCAGAATGACTATTCGTTTCCGTCGGGTCACACGGGGAGTTCCTTTGCGGCGGCGGTGGTGATGTTCCGTGAACTTCCGCGGAAATGGGGCGTGTCGGCTTTGGTGCTGGCTTTACTGATCGCTTTCTCCAGACTTTATGTCGGCGTCCACTATCCGACGGACGTGCTTGCCGGCCTGGTCATTGGCACAGTATTAGCGCTGCTGTCATGCTGGCTTTGCAGAAAGTATATATTCAAGGATCCGGCAAAGCTGGCAGCGGTCAAGGCACGTTAATAAAAAAATATCATGTAAGAAAAATTCAGGCGTCAGTCTGCGGCATTACATAGTGCCCAGACCGGCGCTATTTTTTTTAAATTTTTTCTGCTTCGATTTTTTAAAAAATTAAGTCGAGGCATGGCCATTCTTTCGGATTTTAGAACTTGTCGGACCGAGTCACTTTACTATTGAAATTCCAACGTTTATCGCATAAAATGAGGACGAAATGAAGAGAGAAAACAATGCAGAACGTGCGTGGTAGCACGGAGAATAAGAAAGAGGAGGCAGGGACCATGGATAAGAATAACATGAAAAAGAATGAAGCTGTATCGCAGCTCTACGGGAAAGTATGGAAGGTAATGGAGACTGAAGGAACTAGAGTCAGAAAAGGACAGGAAGTAATGGTCATCGAGGCAATGAAGCTGGAAATCCCAGTGACAGCGCCTAAGGATGGCGTGCTGGTAAAGATCCTGGCCAAGCCTGGAGACGACATTGCTGCAGGTCAGCCGCTGGCAATAATAGCATAGCCAGCGAAAGCCTGGGCTGAGACTTAGAAATACTAAATGATAGGTAGAAATATATGAAAGAGAATTTGAACGAGAACAAACATAATAAATTGAGGATTACGGAGACGGTGCTGAGGGACGCGCACCAGTCACTGATAGCAACCAGGATGACTACCGACGAGATGCTGCCGGCATTGGACGCTCTTGACAGAACTGGGTATTATTCGCTTGAATGCTGGGGCGGCGCCACCTTCGACGTCTGCATCCGCTATCTGAACGAGGACCCATGGGCAAGGCTAAGGACTATCCGAGACAGAGTCAGAAACACCCG
>Ga0163159_1003886_pt1 | contig 10987 bp, 6 predicted proteins | sample BioMet9_FD_108702 | JGI IMG/M metagenome (GOLD analysis project Ga0163159, IMG submission 108702) | Microbial communities from bioreactor (seeded with sewage sludge) at Lawrence Berkeley National Lab, California, USA - Biofuel... | ecosystem: Engineered > Bioreactor > Anaerobic > Unclassified ... | reverse complement strand
TCTTTTTTTACATTAGAAGCACTAATATACTGGAATGTACTTATTTTGCGCTTATATAACGTAAAAGGAAAAAATGTTAAATATTATGCTTGTTTTAAACAAACACACATATTATACTAATATTATTAAGAAAATTTATAATCATATATAATCGATAATTAAAATATCGTGCAATAGGTATATGACCTTGCAATATCTCGAAATCATATGGTTAGGACATGGTCTAGTAATGGGTGTTGTACAGATGACGTGACTCTGTAGAATTACATATAAGGGGAGGGAAGAAGATGTTAGTAGAACGGTTTCAAACGATCATGGCAGAAATGGGCCCTAAGACGGCTGTTATTTGCGATGATGAGCACATGAGTTATGCTGAACTAGATGATCTCAGCGGGAAGGTTGCTGCAGCTCTGCATGCTGAACATATTAGCAGGAATGATATCGTCCCTGTACTATTGGCACGGGGAACAGATTATATTGCGGCGGTTCTGGGAATCTTAAAAGCGGGAGCGGGATTTATATGCTTGAACGAGGAATATCCGCAAGCCAGGATCGATTACATTCGGAAGGATTGCGCAGCTAAACTTATTATCGATCATCAGTTCATGGAAAAAGCTAAGTTGGGCCAAGCCGGTTTTTTAAACTCATCTATGGCAGCTACTGATATAGTCATGATGGTTTACACATCCGGATCTACGGGTAACCCCAAAGGAATCATTCTCCAAGGAGATAGTGTGGAAGCCGCGTTGCTGCGTATCCAGCAGATAGAAGAGAATACTGCGGCAGACATTCATGCCTCCGTAGCGTCTTTTTCTTTCGTCGCTTTTTTGTGCGATGTCATATTACCGTTGTACGTGGGAGAGACTGTCGTTATTTTTACGGAAACCCAGCGCCGGGATTTAAAGGCCGTCGAGGCAGGGCTGGCTAAACATAAGGTGACCTGTATTTTTCTAGTGCCATCTATGCTGTATCATCTCGATCTTACAAGAACCAGTTTGAAAATGGTACTTACCAGCGGTGAGGCTCTTTGTAATTTTTGCGGATGTGGCTATCGCCTGCTTAACGTCTACGGTATGAGTGAAATGCCGCTGGCAGCCACATATTTTCTCGTCGAGCGAGCATATGACCGGACACCTATCGGTAAGCCAGCAGCAGGGCTTCAATTGTATTTGCTCAATGAGGCAGGAGAACAGGTACCGCCGGGAGAAGACGGAGAAATATGTATTGCCGGCTCCGTGGCCAGCGGCTATATCCATTTGCCGGAGCTTACGGCGCAGGTATTTACGGCAAATCCATTTTCCGACGATATACGCTATCAGCGTCTGCTGCATACGGGCGATATAGGCAGGATGCTGCCTGATGGCAATTATATATATGTGAACCGCAAGGACTGGCAGGTAAAAATAAATGGGCAGCGAGTGGAAACAGGCGAGATTGAAGTGCGAATGCAGGAAATAGAAGCGATAGATCGAGCCGTAGTCCTGGCTTTCAAAAATAACCGGGGGCAGGATTATTTGTGCGCATTCTATACGACGCGTTCAGAAACGGTATCAGAAGCAGCCATTAAAGACTGGCTGGCACAATGTCTGCCGGAATACATGATTCCGCTGCAATATGTGCCATTGGCGGCATTCCCCGTAAATCAGAATGGCAAACTGGACCGCAAATCGCTGAAGTCCCCCGGGCAAATCCCGCGCTTGCCGTATGTGGCCCCGGCGACGCCTTTGGAACAGGAAATTTGTACAGCCTATGCTAAGATATTACGCTTGGATGATGTAAGCAGGGAAGAAAATTTCTTTGACTTGGGCGGAGATTCCTTAGCCTCGATGGAACTCGTGGCGCAGCTGCAAGAGTGTGGTCTTACCATTCAGACGGCCCATATCTATAGTGCCCCCACGCCGCACAGCCTGGCTGAGCTTATAGAAAGCAAGACGGCAGCCGAGCCGTTGCCGCCTTTGCTGAGGACAGAGGCTGTCGGTCCGTTCCCCATGTCGGATGCACAGATTATGATGGCGCGTTTTGGCTTGGCCATGGAACGCGATGGCGTCGATTACCGACAGGCAGATATTGATGGCTGGTATGGGATTGCCAGGGAGAAAGTAGATTACGCCCGTCTGTCCATGGCGATAGACAGGACACGAAATGATTTTGAAATCTTCCAGCTTGGCTATGATTTGAAAAATTTCACTCTGTTGCCGGAAGCGGAGGGGGCACTTCAACTGATTTTAGAAGATAGGCCGGATATGTATCGGATTCACATCAAAGGGTCGCATCTATTGATGGACGAGGAATTCAGCCGGTTCATTTTGCAGCGGCTGCAGAGTTATTATCAGGGCGAGGAGCCCGTTCCTTTCGTGCGCTTCCGGGACTATGTCCATTGGCTGGATGATTTAAGGCAGACTCACTTCTATCAGGAGGCCGCTGCGTATTACCAGGCTGTGCAGGAACAATTGCGGGACTATCAGTTCATACCTCACCCCACAACCGGTGCGCACAAATGGAAAGGGGTTTTCTATGTCTTAACAGTGGAACGTCCGCAGGGGGTGGATGAGCTCATGCGGCGGTTGCACTGCAGTGAATATATTTTCTATTTATCCCAGTATATGCGCATCCTGTCTGAGAGACAGCAGGGCCTGGCAGGCTGTTTTTCTGTACTGAATATGCGGATGCTGCCTGAGCTTACCCGTATGGAAGGCTGCGGTACTAATCGCTTTTACTTGTGCCTGGATGCGACTCAATTGTCCTTGGAAGAAACGGCAGCCGCCGTTTATGACCGCGTCCAGCAGGCGATGCGGTATGTCTATTATCCTGCCTGGCGCATGCTGGACCCTGAGTGTGAAGAATTTCCTTATGCGGCTTTCAATTATACGGATTTGGATAAAAGCACGTGCATCAATCTGGACGGAGAACCGATTTCATCAGGCCATATGTCATATAGTGATTACTTTGACATTCCATTGCTTTTGGGCCTGGAAAAGGAGAAAGGTCAATTGCGGATTGTCTTTTTGGGCCGTGAAGATATGACGAATGTGCAAGAGTTATCGGAACTGGCGGCGAGATTTGCCGCGGCTATACAAGAAGGGTAATATTCAATGCCGGACTTTTACGATAGCGATAGCAGCGTATTGCCGGGGACAGCGGCATATACGGCGCATATAAAGGAGGACATGCTATGGTGGAGATACAAGAAAATGACATTTATTTTAGGATCCCTTTGCAGGAACAATATATCGCGTCCATTCTCCCAGTATTCCAAGTATTTTCTGAACGCGGAAAACTGGTAAAAAGTACTGCCTTTAGATTTCAATTGACGGCGGAAGAATTCCTGGTTTATTTTCAGCATCTGTTCCCAGACGAAATCATTGAAATACGGCTGTATACGAGAGGGCGGTATTGTTCCATCCTGTTTACGATTCGGCAACAGAATATAGATTTGAGCGGCTTGAATCTCATCAATTTATACAGCGAGGAACAGGATGAAGAAGACGTGTTGGACAATATTGGCTTGCTGTTGATTGCCCAATCGGTAGATAAAATGGAGGTATTTTTACCGACGCCGGAATCATGTGCCATCGAAGCTTCATTCGAGCGATTCTCTCCAGTCAGCAGTTTTAACGGGCATCATCAGAAGGCAGTGTTGCCGCTTCAAGTAGCGACGGATGACAATACTATACTGGGCAGCCTGCAATTGAGCAGCAGCTTGTATCCGGGACTGCAGGGCCAGTCCTATTTCAGTAAACCGGAAGGCTTCTTAGCGGACAGCAAAATCGGTATGGTCGATTCCCTTTGTGTCGTCGATCAACGCCGGGTACCTATCGCTTTTTTGTATTGGCAGATAGAACATGGAACGGTACTTTTTTTTGGGCCTTATGTTTTCACCGAACAGGAAGCGGCGGCGGCTGCCCAGTATGCAGTAGAGCAGTTTTTGTCGAAAATCGGTAAAGAAAACTGTTATTGTGTAGTAGCGAAGCAGGATATGCCGGCGTGCTGCGCGTCCTATTTCGATGTCCAGAACGGTATTTACTATCGTAACATGAAAGAAGACACAGGCGGTACGGTCTGGTCGTCAGCGGGCATGCAGCCAGTGTTGGCGGATGCTTTTGCCGAGATGGACTTTTCCAGAGATATCTTGCTGGCTCAGTTCAGGCCAATCCAGGATAAAAGCTTGCTCCGCGTCAACATAGATAAGGAACATGGGTGTATCGACATGGTTCCTTTACTCATAGGCAATGACTTTTTGCGCTTGTTGGAAGCCCATGCAGCCGCCTTGACTCAGGACCAGGGATGCAAGCTGACCATTTCTTTTTGCCTGAACGATATGTTGCAGGCGGCTGCTATGGAGTATGCTGAGCAGTGCGGTTTTTCCCTCTATTATTTTCTACCTGGCGAAGGGGTTGCAGATAAGGTGGTAATGCGCTATGACTCAATTTAATCCCGAGCAGCTAGTACCGGACTACATCCGGCGGATTGAACCGTACATCCCCAGCGTGCCGGATCCAGAGCTGATGCGCCGCTTTGGTGTAGATCATTTGTATCGTTTAAATAATAACGAAAATCCCCTGGGGCCACCGCCGGAGGCACAGCAGATCATTCAGGACTTTCCTATGGTCAAGACATCGATTTACCCGAGCGGCGATAGTTACTATCTGCGGGAGGCCTTAGCGGCGAAATTTCATAAATCTCCTGACCGTTTTTTGGTGGGGAATGGCTCCAATGAAGCTATTGCTTGCGTCATTAAGGCGTTTTGCCAACCTGGGGATAATATTATCGCAGCAGAAAAAACGTATGCTGTATATGAATGGACGGCGGAGTTCATGGGCATAGAAGCCCGGCTCGTGCCTTTGGATGAGAACTACGCCCATGATCTGGAGCACATGTTGGCTGTAATGGATGCCAGGACAAAAGTATTATTTATTTGCAATCCCAATAATCCGACGGGGACCTGGTGGAATAAGGATGCCTTGAAGCAATTTATTGAACGGGCAGGAAACAGGATTGTTGTCATTGATGAGGCGTATTGCGAATTCGTAGATGACCCGGAATTCCCTGATGCCATGGAGCTGATGGAACAGTATGAAAATGTCATCTCCTTTCGTACTTTTTCCAAGATATATGGTTTGGCGGGATTGCGGGTCGGCTATCTTTGCGGCTCTGAGACCTGCATCAATTTTGCCCGGCGGGCTTACATCGTCTATTCCGTAAATGGCTTGGGACAATTGGCCGCGCGGGAAGCGCTGCTCCATGGTGACGAGCATTTGGAACGGACTCGAAAAATGGTCAGGACTGCCCGGCAATTCCTAAAAAAGGAACTGATAGCATTGAATATTCCGATACTATGCGGAGAGGGGATATTTTGTATGGCCCGCATGCCTTGCCCGGATACCACGGTATATCGCAGGCTGCTAAAACATGGAGTGATGGTACGGACTATGACGGGCTTCCGTTTTCCTAATTGGATCCGGATTTCTTATTCGACACCAGAGGTCATGGCAAGCTTGGTAGAAGCATTGAGTGTTTGTTTAAAGAAAAAATGAGATTACGGGAGGTATATGCCATGAAAACATTTTTGGAACAACTTGCGCAGCATTGTGCGGAACAGGGCATGAAAACAGCATTGGTTTGCAGCAGTCAGCAGCTGACCTATGGTGAGCTGGATGCACGCAGTGATGAGGTAGCGCGTTACCTGCACCGTCAGGGAATCGGCAGAGAGCAGATCGTAGCGATTTTATTGGAACGGAGTATTGATTACATCGTTGCGATGATAGGTATCTGGAAGGCAGGAGCAGCGTTTTTATGTTTGTCCAATGAATATCCTCAAGAACGGATTCAATTCATTTGTGAAGATTGCCGGGTTTCACTCATGTTGAATCAGGTAAATATGGACCAGATAGGTACTTTTCCAACTGTTGGTGGAGAAAGCTTGGCAACCCCTGCACTAGAGGATGCGGCTATGGTGATTTACACGTCAGGGTCTACGGGAAAACCTAAAGGAATCTTGCATGATCACCGCAGTATATTAAGTACTGTAGGTCGTCAATTATCGATAGCAAAATTTGCTGAAGATGATATTTTCTTAGGAAATTGTCCGTTTTATTTTGTGGCATGTCTACTGGAAATTATTACCCCTTTATATGCTGGGTGCACTATTCATTTTCTTCCCGAGCAGGAACGAAAAAACATGAGGATTATTGAAGAATATATGAATGATGAATCCATAACGGTTGCACATATGACGGTTCAATTACTGAAGCATTTTAAAAAGCCAAATCATTCACTGCGGTTGCTGATGGCAGGGGCTGAACGGCTCAGTCATGCCAAAGGGGAAGGATATACCTTGATTAATTTGTATGGCTCCAGTGAAATCGGTGGGCCTGCCATGGGCTTTTTGGTAGATCAATATTACGAAAATACGCCTATAGGATATCCAGCCAATAGGACGGGTGCATATGTATTGGATGAGCAAGGAAACCGGGTAGCTGATGGAGAGGTAGGGGAGCTGTGTCTGTCCGGAGTATTTGCCCGCGGTTATATAGGTCTGCCGGAACAGACGGCGGCGGCCTTTACAGTCAATCCCTTTGCTGCTGATGATGGTAACGCCGTGCTGTATCATACGGGGGATATGGCCCGTTGGCTGTCAGATGGGAACCTACAGTACGTGAACCGCAAGGATTGGCAGGTCAAGATCAATGGCCAGCGTGTAGAATTGGGTGAAATAGAGCTGGCTCTGGCCTCATTTCCCCATATCGATACAACCGTGGTACAGGCATTCACCAAGGCCAATGGCCAGCAGTATCTCTGTGCCTATTATCAAGGGACTTGTGAGGTGGAACGCAAAGCGCTGAAAGCCTTCCTGGGAGAAAAGCTGCCCGTGTATATGATACCGGAATATTACATCCGTTTGGACCAGATGCCCCTGAATCTGAATGGCAAATTGGATCGCAGCCAGCTGCAGGCACCGGAGGTACAGGCATATAATTCGTACCGGCCACCTGTCACGGATTTAGAGAAGACTCTTTGTGCTGGTTTTGCAGATGTGTTGAAACAGAAACAAATTGGTTTGGACAGCGACTTTTATCTGCTAGGTGGCGATTCGCTGGCGGCCATGGAGCTGGTGAGCTGGCTGCAGGACAGGGGAATATACATGAATCCGGACCAGCTCGTGCAGTATTCGACGCCGGAACCCTTGGCCAAAAGCATACTTGCAGAGGCTGATACGAAAAGAGTGCCCTGTGTTGGAGAACAGCCTATCAAGAAGGAAACATTGAGTCTACGCATCATTGAAACGAATGGAGAAAATCCTGATTTCAGGGAACTTTGTTTGAAGTTATTTGCTTTTTTCGATAAAGTGGTGGCTTCTCCCTATGAAGATGAATATGAGGAATATGATCGTTTTGATAAGATTGATTATGTTTTGCTTGCTTATGATGGGGATAAGCCCATTGGTTTTAGTTGTCTGGCTAAATATGACCAAGATACAGCGGAAGGCAAGCATTTTTATGTGGAACCGGAGTACAGGGGGACTGTTGTAACGGAAAGGCTGTTGGATACGGTAGCAGAAGTACTGAGAAGACGGGGATATCGTCGCATGATTTGTGCCTCTGGTGAGGTCCTGAAGGATGCCATGGCCCTGTACCGGCGGTTAGGATATCGTGAAATTGAACCATATGGTCCCTTTGTAGGTATGGAAGGTGCCATTTGTTTGGAATATATTCTTTAAAATGGAAGGAGAGTGTAACTATGCTGCCCTTGTCCTATGAATTGCTAAATGAAATTGCTAATCAATATGGCCAAAGCTTCTATATCATCGATGAAGAGAAGTTTGAACTAAACTTTAATGAATTAAGGAATGCCTTTAAAAAAATATATCCTAAGATGAACATTGGTTATTCCCATAAGACAAACTATACGCCCAGCCTCTGTCATGTTATAAACAAACTTGGCGGCTATGCTGAGGTTGTATCTGACATGGAGTACCAAGTCGCAAAACGAGTCGGTTTCGATGACAGCCGGATTATTTTTAATGGTCCTTGTAAGAATAAGGCTGTAGCAGAAGCTATGCTCCTTCATCAGGGCCATGTGAATTTGGATTCCGAGACAGAATTTTTAAGCTTTGTTGAATTTGTTAAGGAACATCCTCAGCAAAAAATTGGAATTGGCCTGAGATGTAATTTCGACACACAAGATGGTATACTGTCCCGCTTTGGCATCGATACCGAGTCAAAGCTGTTTGCTGATGTGCTGACGTATATCCAAGCAACCGATAATGTGTATTTAAGAAATCTGCATTGCCATTTTGCCCATCGCAGTTTGGCGTGTTGGACGAACCGTGCAAAAAACATGCTTGCTTTAATCGATAAGTATCATTTAAATTCTATTGAACAGATTGATTTAGGCGGCGGCTTATTTGGAAAAATGCCGGAATCCTTCAAGCAACAGTTCGATGAAGAAATGCCTAGTTATAGTGAATATGCACAGGCTATAGCACCGCTTTTTGCAGAGCGATATGGAGCATTGCCGGTAGAGGAGCAGCCGGAGTTAGTAATTGAACCAGGGAATTCTTTGGCTGGAGATGTCATGAGTCTTGCCGCTAAGGTGCTGGATATCAAGCACGTTCGGGGCAAGTCCATTGCCACGTTGCTGGCAACCTTCTATAATATTAATCCTACCTTGGTATTCATGTTGCTGGATGAACAGAAACACATACCTATGCGGGTCATCGCTAAGGACAGCCGTCATTCGACGGTGTATGAGGATTTGGATTTTGGCGGTTTTACCTGTATTGAGTTTGATTATTTGTACAAGCATTATAAAGGTCCGTTAGCTGTGGGAGATTATGTAGTATTTGATAACGTCGGTGCCTATTCAATCGTTTTAAAACCACCATTCATCTTACCGAATTTTGCCGTTGTTTCCGTTACAAAAAATGGTATTAAGGAAATAAAACGGGCAGAAACTTTTGAAGATGTATTTCAAACTTTTCGATTTGAATTTTAAATTAACGATAGCGAAATAAGGGAGTGGGCGTATGGATTCGTTTTTGAAAGTATTGGCAAAGCATTGTGCCAAGCAAGGAATGAAAATTGCTTTGGTTTATGGCAATGAAAAAGTGACCTATGGCGAGCTGGATGCACGCAGTGAAGAGGTAGCGCGTTACCTGCACCGTCAGGGAATCGGCAGAGAGCAGATCGTAGCGATTTTATTAGAACGGAGTATTGATTATATCGTTGCTATGATAGGTATCTGGAAGGCAGGAGCAGCGTTTTTATGCATATCCGATGCCTATCCCCAGGAACGCATTCAATTCATTTGCCAGGATTGTCATGTGCCCCTTGTATTAGACCGTAACAGAATGGATCAAATACATGACGTTGAGAAAGATGAGACGGCAGTTTTAGCGTATCCGGCTTTAGAGGATGCGGCTATGGCTATTTATACATCTGGTTCAACAGGAACTCCCAAAGGAATCTTGCACGATCACCGCAGCCTGCTGTGTACAGTGGAACGTCAATTGTCGTTCACGCAGTTGTCCCAGAAAGATATTTTTTTAGGCAATTCGCCGTTTTATTTTATTGCCTGTGTGTTGGAACTCATTACGCCGCTGTATGCTGGCTGTACTGTCCATTTCCTGCCAGAGCAGCAGCGCCGCAATATGCGGGTCATCGAAGAGTATATGGCAAAAGAATCCGTAACGGCAGCAGTCATGACGGTCCAGTTGTTGAAGCATTTCAAACGCCCGAATCCGACCTTGCGCGTCCTGTTTACAGGCTCTGAACGAGTGAGCGGTATCAAAGGGGAAGGCTATGCGTTGCTGAATCTATATGGATCTAGCGAGACCGGTGGCCCGGCCTTTGCCTTTCCTGTAAATGAATATTATGAAAATGCCCCCATTGGTCGGCCGATCTTAGGGATGGTGGCATATGTATTGGATGAGCAGGGAAACCTGGCGGCTGATGGAGAGGTAGGGGAGCTGTGTCTATCCGGCGTGTTTGCCCGCGGTTATATAGGTCTGCCGGAACAGACGGCGGCGGCCTTTACGGCCAATTCCTTTGTTGCTGCTGACGGTAATGCCGTGCTGTATCATACAGGGGATATGGCCCGTTGGCTGCCAGATGGGAACCTGCTGTATGTGAACCGCAAGGATTGGCAGGTCAAAATCCATGGCCAGCGCGTAGAATTGGGCGAAATAGAACTGGCCCTGACAGCGTTCCCCCATATCGATACAGCCGTGGTGCAGGCATTCACCAAGGCCAATGGCCAGCAGTACCTGTGCGCCTATTATCAAGGGACTTGTGAAGTAGAACGCAAGGCGCTGAAAGCCTTCCTGGGAGAAAAGCTGCCCCTGTATATGATACCGGAATATTACATCCGTTTGGACCAGATGCCCTTGAATCTGAATGGCAAATTGGATCGCAGCCAGCTGCAGGCACCGGAGGTACAGGCATATAATTCGTACCGGCCACCTGTCACGGATTTAGAGAAGACCCTTTGTGCCGGCTTTGCAGACGTGTTGAAACAGAAACAAATTGGTTTGGACAGTGACTTTTATCTGCTAGGTGGCGATTCGCTGGCGGCCATGGAGCTGGTGAGCTGGCTGCAGGATAAGGGAATCTATATGAATCCGGATCAGCTCGTGAAGTATTCGACGCCGGAACCCTTGGCAAAAAATATACTTACAGAGGATGATAGGAACAAGGTGCCTTGTGTTGCAGTACATCCTGGTAGGAATAAAAAGTTGGATCTTCATATTATTGAAACTGATGGGAAAAATGCTGATTTCAGGCTTCTTTGCAATCATTTGTATGGGATGTGAGATACTTTTCAATACTATTCTCGCGTAATGATTCTTACAGACTGACTAGATGCAGGGCATAGAGGTTGGCATGAATCCAAGGCAGACACTGACTGTGGGCCGGGGCACCCCTTGTGACTGCGCTCGCGAAGGCCGCCGTTGAGTTGCTGAGGTAGGCCAATACCACATCGTGCGCTC
>Ga0163159_1003884_pt1 | contig 10994 bp, 11 predicted proteins | sample BioMet9_FD_108702 | JGI IMG/M metagenome (GOLD analysis project Ga0163159, IMG submission 108702) | Microbial communities from bioreactor (seeded with sewage sludge) at Lawrence Berkeley National Lab, California, USA - Biofuel... | ecosystem: Engineered > Bioreactor > Anaerobic > Unclassified ... | reverse complement strand
AGATGATAGTGACTTAGACGGGAAACATGCGATCACGCACCGGCGTATCGGCGATTATCATCCGACTGTGATTGGCGATTCATTTCCGACTCTAGAGTGGCTATTTTCGCCCGACGTTAATAACGTGGGGAATAGTATCCATATATAGCATAGGCATGCTCTAGACTATAATCGAAACAAAAATGCTGATTAAATTATGAAATTTTCGTAAACAGAAATGGCATAGATAATAATAATGAGAACGTATATCATAGCTACAATGCAAATACAATCAGAGTTAAAGAAATATGGCAATAGAACTGGACTTATACTTAGCCACAAAGCAATTGATATTATAAAAATATAAAGATAGAAACTATGGACAGGCATTGCTGTAAGCGCGATTAAATCTATGTACGTTTCGCAGCATCCGGCATTTCTTTTTTAATATAGCATTGGGGAATTTCTAAATATGAGATTTTTAAGCCAAGATGAGATTAAGCAAAGAGAGTTGTCTCTTCTACTGGGGTTTAGCAAGTTTTGCGATAGCAATGATCTCGATTATTCTCTAGCTGGCGGCACTCTTCTTGGTGCGATACGTCATAAAGGCTTTATTCCTTGGGATGATGATATTGATATTAAAATGTCGCGCAATGACTACCAAAAACTAATTGAGCTCAGAGATTTTTTAAAGAGAGAATCGGGTTTCGAATTAATCCCTTATCAGAGACTAGATTTTGAGTGTACACCTCTGGTAAAGCTGGTTGATCGGCAAATTGCTGTCAAATCGGAGTCCGAAAAACGTCCCAGCTTTCTATGGATTGATATTACCGCGGACGATGCCCTCCCCGCTGATATAAAAGCAGTAAACTCGATTTATCGGCGGGTCAGGTTTTGGCGAAAGCTGTTGTCTGTTTCAGTATCCACGCCCGAATCAGGGCATAATGCTTTAAGAAGAACGATAAAAAGATTGGTAAATCCCATAATGAGTTCAAGCGCGGTAGAGAATAGCTGCTCGCGCAGAATCGTATCAATTGCAAAAAGATTGCCATATGGCTCGACACCATATGTTGGCGCAATAACTTGGGGGCTGTACGGTCCTGGCGAGCGCATGAAAATTGAGGAGTATTCAAGAAAGGTCCCCGTGATGTTTGAGGGACACGAATTTTCTGCTGTTTCATGCTGGGACGAATATCTTACGGGCCTATACGGAGACTACATGAAGTTGCCGCCTGTTGAAAAGCGCATAAGCCATGACCTTATTGCTTGGCATACCGACGATATTACCCTTGGAAAGTAGAAATATATGAATAGTAATAATATTGATGTGCTATTGTTTGCCGGAGGTACCGGCCGAAGAATGAAGGGAAGTAATCGGCCGAAACAGTTTCTTGAATTGGGAGGCAAACCATTAATATTATATACAATTGAACAATTCGCTTATCTTTCTTATGTAACTGGAATCGTAGTTGTTTGTCTGGAATCATGGATCCCATATCTTGATTCGTGTCTTACAGTGGAACAATACGGTATTCCGATTGGAATCGTCCCCGGTGGAGAGACCGGGCAGACTTCTATATATAATGGTTTGCGATATATTCATCGTTTACATCCTGATGATAATGAGGCCATCGTGCTCGTTCACGATGGCGTGCGTCCATTAATTAATGAGGAAGCTATAAGCTCCTGTGTCGAATCTGTCAGAAAACATGGCAGCACCGCCGTTGTCGCTCCGGCCGTTGAGACGATTGTCGTCTGCGACGACGCTGGGAAGGTTAAGGAAATGATTGACCGCTCTAAGTGCAGGCTTGCGCGAGCTCCTCAGGGTTTTTTTACTGAGGAATTGTACGATGCACATCGGAAGGCTCAGGAAGAGAATAAGCGAGATTTTATCGATTCAATAAGCCTGATGGCTTACTACGGTTATGAAATATTCACCGTTGAAGGACCTTCAGAAAACATTAAAGTTACAACGCCCGCTGATTATTTTGCGTTTAAAGGATATATGGATATGGCAGATTATAAGCAATTATGGGATGGCGATGATGAGTAAGCAGGATTCTGAGAACATTATCCGAGAGGATGCGCAATATATCGCGGGTCTCTCGTTTATCCCGTGGAATCTTTTTGAGAACGAAATTGTTATTGTTACAGGGGCAACTGGTCTAATTGGACAGAGCATAGTACGCGCGCTTTGCGAACGAAATATAAAATATGATGCCAACATAAAAATTGTTGCTTTGGCTAGAAACGACGCAATTGCAAGGTCTATGTTTGCGGAATATAAAAATATGTCTATAGTACATTATGATTTAGATATTCATTGCTTGTCGATATCCGATATGATTGATCATATTGTCAAGACATCAGGGCGCGGGCCAGATGCGAAGAAATACCTCATCCACTGCATCAGTCCAACATCGAGTTCGTACTTTATCGAACATCCTTCAGAAACTATTAACACTATTGTTATGAGCACTGTTTCGATGCTAGAGTACTGTCGGAACAGCGGAGCAAGAATGGTATTTTTGTCTTCTATGGAGGTATATGGGAAAGGGTCAGAATACCCCATTACGGAGTCTGAAGTGGGCGGCGCAGACACCATGAATGTCCGAAACAGCTACCCGCAGGCGAAACAGCTATCAGAGGCGCTTTGCGCGGCATACGCCTCTGAATACGGGATATCAACGTGCGTCGCGCGTCTTGCGCAGACGTTCGGAGCTGGAGTAAGGCCCGACGATGCTAGAGTATTTGCGGAATTTGCTCGCGACTGCATGGAAAAACGTGATATTCATTTGCTAACGGATGGTAAAAAGAAGAACATGTACCTTTATATCGCCGATGCGGTTTCGGCAATACTGTTATTGGCTGCGAAAGGTTCAAGCGGAGAAGCCTACAATGTTGCCAACGAAGAGACTTTGATAAGCATCAAAGATATGGCATTAAATGTGGCAAGTAGGTTTGGGTCAGGCAAGGTTCGCGTAATCGTTAATGAAAATGGTGAGATACCAAAAAAGTTCCCAAAATCTAACGCACTGATTCTTGATACCAAGAAAATTCAATCATTGGGCTGGAAACCGTCGTTTGATTTGATGGAAATGTATGAGCGTCTTATCGACTCATGGCTCTCCAATCAGAACTGAGTATTACGATAATCATTCTTGTAAATCTTTGCTCACTAAAAATCACAACTAAAGTGTTCGTTGGCTACTCTATTGAAACGCGAACGCAACCGCATGGCGGAGGGTGGTTATTCCGAGAAGAAGTGGCAGCGTTTCACGATTACGAGCGCCATTCCATTCGATAATGTGTATCGCTCCACGCAAAATGGGCAGCAAACGTAAAGATGATGTCGGCAAACCAGATTTCTCGAAACCTCAAACACTGTCCACTGAGTTCTATAAGGGCATTTCTCGCGTCAGCCCGCGCTTGTCGGCATATGACTCGACCTTGGGATCCATGAAGTGCTCACGCATGGCCGTATTGCCTTTCAGCTCGATGATGAAGGCGTTGTTCCTGAAGCCTCCGACGACGCTCACGGCTGCTGGACAACCGCCCGCACCAGTTCGCGTCCTTGGCGCAGGCCAGCTCGTCGAGCATCTCGGGGAGCCGCGCATAGCGCACGGTGTAGAAGGCGTTGCATGCGGCGACGCCCAAGGCGTTCGTGATCTAGGTCTTTCCCGCGCCCGATGCGCCGGTCAACACGCCGATGCGCTTCTCCGCGATTCACCTGCAGTTCTAGAGCTCCAGCATCTGCGCGCGGTCGAGCTTGCGGTTGTCATCGTAGCGTATGTGGGCGACATTCGCCTCTGGATCGCAGTTGATGCGCGCTTTAAGAAACTGATGCCAGATTACAAAAAGCGCCTGAAGCCCAACCAGTTCGGTGCCAAACAGGTCAAGGTTGCCGCAAGGAATGCACACGTAAAGCGCGTGTCACGCAGTGCCGACCTACCAGAAGCCGGCATGACCGACGTATATGGGTTAGCTGCAAGGTCGTTGGGGGATAATGAGAAATAGCCAATAGTGATTGTCTCATTTGATACAATATATTGTATCAAATAATATATACAGTAATATATATTGTACTTAAATGGATATGAACGTAATACGCTGATGATATAAGTCGAACAAAGGAGTGTTTTGGACGAAAGGCTGAAACTGTTACGTAGCAGGCTTGAAGATTGCTTGGTCTCAATCACCTGGTCTCATAAGATACACGAAAAGCAGGCAGACATTTTCATAAGAAGTGGGAAGCGTTGGAGCGTCGCATCCATTGTGGCTACGGTTCTGACTGTAACCGGCGCATTGGGAGTTATCTCATCATGTAGTATATTGTCTCAGATTGCGACAATTGTGCTGGCATGTGCGTCTCTATTTCTCTACATTTACACCCTTGCGTATGACTATTCAGGAAAGGCTGCAGAGAACAAGGGCGCAGCTAAGGTGTTTCTTGCCCTTCGCGAAGAAGGAAGAGATCTTCTCGCTGCGGTTGACGCGGGAGTCTCATATGACGAAGCCGCTGCCCGCTACGCAAAACTTTCCGAGAAAAATCAGACTGCGTGCGCTCTTGCACCGCGTACAGAGGATAGGGCTGTTACGGAGGCCAGCAATGCTCTTAGCGCAGGCGAGTCTACTGTAACCGATAGAGAGCGTGCGAACTTCTGCGGCAACGAGGGGCGAGAGGCATGAATGAGGCTCAAACCTTCGAATCGTTTTTCGGCTCAATCGAACTCAAGTCGCTCGATGACTACCAGACGACGATCGATGGCGTCATCAAAAAGCTGAATCAACATTACTATGCCAGCTCCTCAGTTGAAGAACATGGCTACATAGTTGGATCGATAGGACGCGAGACGGCCGTTCCCGGAACGAGCGATGTTGACCTGCTGTTCGATCTGCCTACCGACGAGTACAAGCGATATGACAATTACGAAACAAACGGTCAGTCGGCACTGCTCCAGACTGTGAAGAAGGTTATTGAAGAGAGGTATCCGAGAACCGACGTCAAAGGCGACGGTCAGGCGGTTGTAATCGAGTTCGATTATCTTCCCTTTAGTATCGACCTGGTTCCCGCCTTTAAGCAGAGCGACAGTTCGTTCAAATATCCCGACTCAAACGATGGCGGATCGTGGAAGAAGACAGACCCTTTTCCGGAGCAGTCAGCGTGCAACGATGCCCAAGCTGGCTCCGGTGGATGGTTCAGAAGGCTCGCCAACGCAACTAGGGTATGGAAAGACAACGCAGGTTTTCACTTCAAGGGCTTGTTAATCGATACGCTCGTATCTCACTACATCGATGACAGGGGTGATGTTGACAGCTGTCATTTCGATGACTCATACGATTTGATTTGCGGTTTGTTTAAATATCTCTCGCAAGAAGACGCGGCCAAGTCGTATTGGTATGCAATAGGTAGTAACCAACTTATTAATAACAGCGACAATGGTACCTTTGTTTCTAAGGCTAAACAGGCCCACAAGAAACTGTCTGAGGCTGAGTTGGCAGAGGAAAAAGAGGACGCGTTTACAGAAATCTTTGGCAAGCCCTTTTCCGACAACGTGGCCGATAGCGTGTCGAAGAGTTGCAAGCTATATGAGCTTTCCAATTACGAGGCCGTCGACACAGAGGAGTTTATTGAACAGAGGTTCCCGGTCGATATTCTCTATGACATCAATCTCGATTGCATCGTCGCTCAAGATGGCTTTAGGCCTGCGAGTTTGGTTGATATGCTCAGAAAGCATACCCCGCTTCTTCCAAGCAGGAGTCTGCGTTTTAAGGTGACCAACTGCGATGTGACTCAGCCATACGACTTATATTGGAAAGTAAAAAACTGCGGCGCTGAGGCATACCGACGAAACTGTATCAGAGGTCAAGTGAAAAAAGCTTGCAATGAGTTACTCGAGCATACGCAATTCAGGGGCGACCATTACGTTGAAGTTTATGCTGTCCGCAATGGGGTATGCGTCGCACGTCAAAAACTACGGGTACCTATTACCGAAAAAGTTTAGCTTTTGGACAATGCGCACAGCCGTTCGGCTGTAGTAAACGCACCAATTATCCCGTGCCGGTGAGCAACTGGGCGGAGTTCTTCACGGGCAACGATACGCCGCTGTGCACCTTGGGTAGGATATTTGACAAGGCATCCGCCTTCGTCATGCACAGGCCAGCTACCACGGCGCAGAGTGTGACACCCGCTCAGTCAAGGCGGTGCCATCGATAGCGAAGCTCTAACAATAGTAGTACGGACGTGAACACATGATCATGCACCAGCGTATCGGTGATTATCCTCCGGTCGTGATTGGCGATTCTTTTCCGACTCCAGAGCGGCGATTATCACCCGACGCAAACACTGAGGCGGCGCGGGCTTGGGAACGGTTACTGCTTGGGTAGAAGATAGCGACTGCCGTAACTGTGGCCGCAGACAGGTTGATGTTTGCATCGGGCTGCAGCGTTGCAATTTCGGCGCAATCCTCAAGCATTTACTTAATTCGGTCGTGTGCCAAATATGCACGTTTGTATTCATCGATTGATGTGTTCATCCATTATTCTGTTGAGATGCTCGTTATTCGTTTCGATTGGTCAAGAGTGTCATGATATACATATAACGTACGGAATTGCTCTCCGTGGATGCCAAAGTATGCAAACTGGAGGTGCGCTCAATGGCGAGGCGCGATTCAAGTGTCAATGTTAAGAGGCTGATCGATGCCGGGTACGTGATTGTGACCGACACCAACGTGCTGCTCGGACCCTATCGATTCTCTCCCGACCAAGCCAACTTTGCATTGTCTTGCTTATCGGAAGTATTGGATGCTATTCGCATCCCCTATATGGTCCGAAAAGAATTCGACAAGCATAAGCGCAGCCTTAATGCTGCAAGGTCGAAGCTGATGCAGTCGCCTGTGGAAGAATTCAAGAAGCTAGTAGATGGGCAAACTGCTAAAGCTGAGCGAGAGATAGGACAACTCGAACTTCGGGGATTCCCGGATGTTGCTTTGCTCAAAGGCCAATGTGAGGCGGCATATGCCTCCATCGCCTCGCTATTCGAAGGATATTTCGACGACCGAGCTGTTCTCGGTTTGATACGAGATGATTGGGACGCGGACTTACCGGATACTCTTGTCAACGGGATTGATAACTTGGGACACGTGATGCAGCCGCCAACATTCGATGAAATACTCAGCATCTGTGAGGATGGCGCGAGGCGATACAAGCGGAAGATCCCCCCTGGCTATATGGATGCTAAAGACAAGGATGGGATTCGCAAATACGGCGACTTGATCCTCTGGAAGGAAACGCTCCGATATGCAGCATCTACAGGGCGGAACGTCATCTTTGTTACTGATGACGCAAAAGAGGATTGGTGGACGAAGACGGATGACGGTTATATCTTCCGGGAAGAGCTCGTCAAGGAGTTTGGGAAAGAAACATTGCGCGCTTGCGGAAGATCATCACCGCTGGATATCATACCGTTCCCGGCTGGAGTTTTCTACGAAGCCGTAGCAGCGAGTTACGGTATTGATCAGGCAGACGCGGTTGACCGGGCGCTGCTCATCACCTCAGATGGATACGTTAATAATATTAAGGACGAGGCGTTCGAGGAGATTGCTTCCGATCTGGTATATTCCCAAGATGACTATCTGGATGATTCTATCACTTGGTTCGGTAGCGAAGGCGTTACAAGTTGGGATATCGAAGAAAGCGATTTCAACGAGTTCCGGCTAATCCGCCGAGACGGCGACAGCGCCGTCTATCGCCTCACGTACAGCGTGACCATGCGCGGCACCTCCCATGACTATTGGGGAAGGGATGACGACACCAAGGAAGCTGTGCTGTCGCCGGGATGCGAGCACGAGATTGCGGGTATGGTCGTTGTGCAACTGAACCGAGAGGCAACGATCACCACAGATTTCAAAAACGATAACGAGTTTCGTTGCGCGAAGCTCTTCGAGGCGAGCTTCCATGAGGTGGGCTTCATCGATTACGGTGCACCGGATCTCGACGAGGCGTTCTGGTTTCCAGGCAAATAGTCAGTAGGTGCGCGACTGTCCTGCGGTATCCTTCTTTGCGGAGCCTCTCGACAGAGAACGCCACGGCGCGGCGCGACATCCAGGACATGTACCGCAATGCCTGCCCCGGCAGTCCGTGGGCCCCGACGGATACGGTGCCCGAGAGTCAGATTTTCCCTGAAGCTATTGTATGGCTTCGTGCAAAATCATCTGCTCAAATCAATTTCTTGATATTATGAATCGCATTATTCGGAATCTTCAGGGGGTCGTGCATGTGCGGTATCGTGGGCTACGTCGGGGCCGATGACGCGGCGGGGTATCTGGTCGACGGGCTGCTGCGGCTCGAGTACCGCGGGTACGACTCGGCGGGCGTGTCGGTCATAACCGCCGAGGGCGGCATCGACACGGTCAAGTCCGTGGGGAAGATCTCCGTGCTGCAGAGGCAGCTGGAGCTCCGCCCGGTCTTCGGCACCACGGGCATCGGGCACACCCGCTGGGCCACGCACGGCGCGCCCACGACCGCGAACGCGCACCCGCACGCGTCCTGCGACGGGCGCATCTCCCTCGTGCACAACGGCATCATCGAGAACTTCCAGGCGCTGCGCACGCGCCTGGAAGCCGCAGGCTGGGTTTGTCTGGTGCGATCTGCTTGCACGCGAACTCGTTCTCGTCCAGCTTGCGAATGCCCATGCAGCCCTCTGTTTCCTCCGGCGTGAACTCAGATTCAGAGTTCACAATTGGGCCCCCTATCTCATGTCGAGGTGGCTGGCTTGCACGCAAACGCCCTTATCGACGTAGCGGTTGGAGAGCATTTCGGCGTAACTCCAGAATGCATGGTAAACGTCTTGGGCGGCATGCCTTTGGCGATCAATGAGGTCGACCTCGGCTTCCCAGTCCATGCTCGTCGCTCGCTGGCAGTAGTACTCGACACCGTTGGCATCCTTGAACATCTCGGGCACGAAGATTTCGCCGACGAGCGGACGTGGGATGTCGTGGTGCCTCTCCTTATGGCTCGCTTCGAGGAGCTTCGCGTCCGCGTTATCGTAGAGAGTTTCCAAGGCGGACTGAAGGGCGTCGCGCTCTGGTCCTTGCGCGGCTTCATCATTGAACAGCCTATGCCAGGCGGGTCGTCTCTTGCTTTCCTCGAGTTTCCTGTTTGTGGCGATGCGCGAAAGGCGCACGGCGCCCCGCGTGGCTTCCTCCTTCATAGATCGGGGAAGGTCGGACGCAGTAAAGAGCAGCGGCCATAGGTAGTCGACCACGATGCCCGTCACCACGGCATCCTCTGGGTTTGCGCCTTCGACCACACGGAGCCAGGAGCGCAGCGCGCGGATATATCTTCGGAGCTGGATTATCGTGTTGCACATCGCCATGTTGTGAACCGCCCAGATATCACTGAACTCCGGGGAAAAGAAATGCTGTGGAACGCCGTGTTTTAGCTGGAACATGGGGTCGTCCAGCATCTCATGGCGGAATGCGTCCTCGAAGCGTGTCAACAGATCGACGCGCTTCGCGGTTTCTTCTTCTTCGCTGCCCATGGGTCTCCCTTTCATGATTTTCGCGGTATTGTTCCCGGCAAAATAGCCGCTGCCGACGAATTTGCCGATTGATGGGCAAGGTTGCACCCGGCACCGACCGCCGCATGTGGTTGTAGCGGTCGGATGGGATGCAGTTCGCCCTTGTCTACGATGTGGTGCAATCTTGCGTTTGTAGGGGTGTTCCCGCCAACCTTCAACGCGGTCTGCTATTCGAATCCAATCGCGAAGCACTTGAACATCTTGTACAAGCCCTTATCGTCATCGCGGTAGAGGATGCCGTAGCCCTGCCGCTCGTAGTAGCCGACCAGCTGCTCCTTGCAGTCGAGGTAGAGAACACGCCCGCCGACGGTCTCGACTGATGCTTCCACGAAGTTCTCCGCGGCGAGTATCAGCTCCGCCGCGTCGAAATCGTCGTGGGTGCAGCGATCGTCGCGCGCGAGCTGCGCGAGAAGGTACCCGGCGAAGTGGTCGGAGCTGCGCCATCCGGGAACCGTACCCATGACGTCCTTGCGGGTGGCTTCGTCTACTTCCGAGAAATCCGTAACCGTGACGGCGAGGGCGAAGAATGCGACGAACCTCGGGTCTTCGCCCGGCTCGACGTCGTCGTCGAGTACGAGGTAGGCGCGGCTGGCACCGTTTACCTCGTTGTGCATCGCGTGCATCTTGAGGTAATAGGTGACGTCCTCGTCGCGCGCGCACTCGAACGACGAGAGGAACTTGCGCGCGCTTGACTTGCTCCTGCCGTGCATGAAGGAGCGGAGCGGTTCGAGGACGAGGTTCACGCTTTAGCGCTCCTTGTCGATGTGCGCGATCTCGGGGGCGAAGGTGACCTTGCGCTTCTTAGGCGCAGTGGCAAACCTCGTGGGCTTCTTGGACGCCTCCACTATCTTCTTCGCCATTTCCGTATCCAGCTTGACGACCTGTCCTATGCTTGATGTTGCCATATTCCCACCTGCCTTTTTCTTCCGTGAGCCATTCGCGTTCGTCGGCTTTCGTCTATTCGTATTCTATCACGCTCGGAAGGCCCCTTGCACCACGGGAGGGGTCTTGCCAGGAAACCGTCATTGCCTAGCAACATGCAAAGCAACGCCGTCAGGTCGTGGTTTTGCCGATTGATTTCCGTACCCGCCGAAATCATCCCCGTTCTCCGGACCGCATGTGTGAGGGGCACATGCGCTTAGCGGCGCAACGCGCCCGGGAACCGGTTTCCAGGAACAGGAGACAGCCAGCATGGAGCCGACGAGGCCACCGGCTATACCGCCGAGCATCAATCCGCGAGGCACGCTGGGGGAGGAGCGCCTGGGCGGCTACGTGTCCGACCTCTCCGAGCTGCCGCTCCTCGTAGAGCACGTGCTCTACGACACCGCGTGGCCGTGGTGGCCACCGAGGGCAACGACGCCATCTCCGCCGTGGCCGACGCCGTCATCTGGGTGCCCCGCACCTGCGAGGAGTTCAGCTGCGTGCTCGCGAGCGT
>Ga0163159_1003874_pt1 | contig 11013 bp, 10 predicted proteins | sample BioMet9_FD_108702 | JGI IMG/M metagenome (GOLD analysis project Ga0163159, IMG submission 108702) | Microbial communities from bioreactor (seeded with sewage sludge) at Lawrence Berkeley National Lab, California, USA - Biofuel... | ecosystem: Engineered > Bioreactor > Anaerobic > Unclassified ... | reverse complement strand
TTTGTGGACTCAAATAGAACTCTTTATTTTTATCTGGATAATTTTGGGCCTCTGTATCCAGGGAATCTTTTGATTCTTACTCCAGGAAGTCATAACCTAAAAATATGGTCAGAAAATGAAAACGGAACTGTGTTTATGGAGAATGAAATTTCTGATTTTATAAAATATTCCATGGAACAAATTCAGGTAGATAACCCGATTGCTGATCATAAAAATTCTCTTATCTTCATCTCAGGTGTATTTGTAAGTTTGGTTTTTTTGCATTTTGTGGAAAGAGGATAAAAAGAGGTCTCTAAATTCGAAGGGCTTTAAATCCGAGAAAAATGAGGTCTGTATATCGTTTAAAAAACAAAAACTTTATTTATCTAACTTTTACGGTCATGTCTTTTAATCATATCCATGAACTAGAACCCAGGTTGGAACCTAAATTCCTTTGGAGATGAAAAATGAGGACTTCCTGCTCAAAAGTTAAAAGCTTATTCCAATAATTAAAAAATGCGTCTTTTAATAAAAGAAAATTTTTATAAGTTTAAAACCCTGGCCTCCACTTTTGGCAATTAATCTATTAATTTCCGGTCTTCACGATATCACATTCCAAGAATATACCGCTAGCGTCACCATAAGGCAACGGTTCATCGAGTCTATTTTTAGAAATTCATCCTTTGTTAAAACCATGAAAATAAAATATTGTCCTTTTCTTTTTTATTCCCTGGCTTTAAGCTATCAACTTTCCCTTCTCCATTAGCCATATAATAAGACTCAGCAATTAATTTCTTTAGTTTTGGTGCTTCTTTAGTTAGATTCGTTGTGTTCCTGACTCCATAATAAACTATGAAATAATCATCTCTCCCTTTAAGGAAAGGTTTCTCGTACACTAGAAAGTATCCTGAAGTTTCTGGACTCTTATACCCTGTTGCATTAAAAGAGTGAGGACTATAAATGGGGCCCCAGACGTTTTCAGTTTCACGCCTTTCAATTACTTCTTGAAGTTCTTCACTAACATTCAGTTCCTGATAGAACACATTACCGTTTTCTTCCAGATAACGATAAAGTGTATCTTCTCCTTTTAAGAATTCAGATTCATCGTTAAAGTACCAAACATTTATTAATTCTTCTTGAGAGTAGTTTCCTGCATTACAGTAAGGGGAAATCTTTGGAAAAAGTGATGTGCAGCCCTGTTCATTCCCTTGCCAGGCTCCTGGAATATACCATCCTGGCATACCCTCTGAGGGAGGCAGTCCTGGGCCAATTGGAATAACGTCGAAAATAAGCCATACTCCAAGGAGAGCAATTATCAAAAACACTAAAAGGGCTATCTTTATATTCAGTTTCTTGTAAAACATTCGCCTGCCCCAATTAAAGAAAATATAATATGGGTGATTAAGGTCTCACCCATGTTGCCATAGCTCCTGTCCAGCTCCCAAACGCTAAGTAGTGTACATTACTTGTATCCCATGTATCATGTAAGTATACGTAATCTTGATTTCCATCATAATATCCTATGCAGGTTACACTATGCTCGCCATATGGCTGAGTGTAACCATTACCTGTCCCACCATTTAGCATGCTGAGCACGAAAGGTTTATTCGCATTTACTTCGGCTTTTACCTCATTCCATGAAACATAGATATCATTGGACGCATCAAAGTTATTATATCCATGGTTATTGCAAACCTTCTCTATGCCGTCATCAATTTTATACGGCCAAGTTGCTCCACTTCCTGGCCAATCTGTACCCATCGCAGATGCTAATTCCCTTACTAGGTCATATCCCGTTACCAAGTAAGAATATCCATGGCTGGCCCAATACCCTAATACCATCCCAGACGCAGTTGGAGAACAACCGTAGTACCACTTATACTTAGGCACACCTCTGATCGATTTTGAACTGGAAGACGTAGAATAACTTGAGGGATCAATCATTTCTTTTTCGAGGGTAATCCATTGTGTGTTTGCGTCTTGCTTTCTTATTTCATGTTGATGTTGTAAATATGTACTGTTAAAATAGTGTTTTTTCTCATCTGGAACATTTACATTTGACTCATTAAAGTCTACTATAGTTGAAAATGGCAAGTCCACTATTACTTTTTCTTTGGCTTTACCTTTTTTATCGGTTAAGGTATACTCAGCGTAGTAAAATGTTGGGCCTAAATAAAGAGGTTTCATTTTTCCAATAGTCAATTCTTCTTTATTATTACTTTCTGACTTTATCTTGTTAGCACGTTCTTCTACCAGTAGTTTTGAGCGAGTTGTAAATTCTGGTATTTCATTAGGGATCTTGCCTTTTGAAAATTCCAGAACTGGACAGTTATCTTTCGTCGCTGAAATGAAAATAGATCCTATTTGTTTCTCATTTTCGATGACGTTAAACGAATAAGCAGACTTTTTGCCCTCAAGATCGTAATAAACCGTGGATAGTTTCACAGTTGCATTTTTCCATTCCGAGAAATTTACGATAGATTCGGAAATCTCTTTTATAGAATAAGACGCAACTTTCTCAGCTTGTTCCGCACTGACTACATTTGATGTGTCAGTTCCATTTGATGATTCTTCCTGTGCATTCACAGCAGGCAAAAAAGCTAAACCAGCGATCAACGTTGCTAAAAATATTACACCTACTAAAATTTTTTTCATAATCATTTGTCTAACCTCTAGTTGTTTTCCTAGAAGGCAGAATCAAACAAGTATTAAATACCCTTAAAACTAATATTATTCCTGCCTCCGGGCAATGTGGAGTTCGAATAAACCTTCCAGAGAGAATTTGAGCTCCACCAAACATTAATTTTAATGTTCATATTTTTCTAGGAATTTACTTTTATAATTAATTTGTGACCAAATCGTCCAATTGAATATGTACTTAAATCTAAACTTAGATTGTTTTGCGATTTACAAAGCTATTAATTCGATAGTTGGACGGTTTAGCCATAAAAGTTAAGTAAACTCTTTTGATACGTGTTAACAGGAGAGTTGAAATGTCAAGCAGGATGCTTATTATTATATTGACAACTTTGCTTTTTCTATCTTCCACCACAGCAGCAACAACTGAGAATATAGACAAAAGAGAAATATCAAGTAACTATATCGCAACACCATCGTTTGATATTGAAAGTGGACTATCTAAAAAGAATGTAGACGCTCTGGCAGCCTACAGTTTTGATTCCAATATACAATATAACAACACATCTATACCTTTTGATGTTTCTCAAACCAGACTTGAAAAGTCAACTCGAATTATATCTTCTTTTGGAGAACGAAAAATTGGAAGTAAAAACGCTGCTGAAGCTTCCCTATTTATAAAAGATGAAATGGAAAAAGCAGGCCTGCAGGTTTCTCTGGACAATTTTTCCGCGAGAGTACGTACACGGGACTTTAATTACTGGAATGTAAGCGGCACAGACGTAGTGGGGATTAAAGAGGGAAAAGCTCTTAAAGACGAGATTATTCTCATAACCGCGCATTACGATTCAAGAATAATTGTACCTCCAGAATCAGGTTTGAAGGATATTTTTGATTCTGAGATAAGAAAGCCCTATCTCTGGCCAGTCTGGTCCGACACCTATGTTTGTGAATCGGCCAACGGAACCGGAGCGGATGATAATGCAGGAGGGGTGGCCTGCATGCTTGAACTTGAAAGGGTCTTACAGAATGAGTCATTTGACAGAACAATATATTTCATTGCCTTTTCCGGGGAAGAATACAATCTTCTTGGCAGCCAGGCATGGGTTGAAGCCCATCCTGAGTTGAAAAATAATATCGTTGCAGTTATTAATGTGGATTCTATAGGAAATGAGCCTCTCTACGTAGACTACCTTCCCCAGCATACCTGGCTTAAAACTATTTTTGAAAACGAAGCAAAAAACTCAGGAATCAGAATTCAGTCCTTAGTTCCGGATTATTCAAACTTTATTCATCCTTTAATCGGAGGAGATCATGAAATCTTCTGGGAAAGCGATATCCCTGCAGTAGCCATTTGCCATCACAACGACCGAAACTTCCACAAGTTAAGTGATACAGTTGACAATATCGATTTTTCGGTTGTCAGGAATGCAAGTGTTCTGATTGCCAAAAGTCTCATCTATCTGGCTAGTCCTGACGAGAATCAGGCTCCATTTGTTAATATTTCCAATTCTGAGGCCTCTGGAGCCTCATTTGAACTCTTCTATAATGTATCTGACCCAGAGGCTACTATTGACATATTCTTTGACAACCAGAGCATGGGAAATCTCCAATCAGGCAGGAATTTTTCACTTCCTGAAGGAAAACATACTATCAAAGTTCTTGCAACCGACTTTTATGGAAACAGAGGCTCTGATAGCATAAACACTGTAAATGAGGAAAAGCAAAACAGAAGTTTTGAGACTCCAGGTCAGGAAGAAAAATACTGTGGTAATTATATAATTGGGTACTCAAAAAATTTTGTGGACTCAAACAGGACTCTTTATTTTTATCTGGATAATTTTGGGCCTCTGTATCCAGGGAATCTTTTGATTCTTACTCCAGGAAGTCATAACCTAAAAATATGGTCAGAAAATGAAAGTAAAGTCCTAGATATGAAGAATGAAACCTTTGAATTTACCAAGTATTCTATAGAAAACATTGACATAGAGAACTCGGTTGCTGATCGTAAAAATCCTCTTATCTTCATCTCAGGTGTATTTGTAAGTTTAACTGTTATTGCGTTTTATGGGAAGCGGATAAAAAGAAAATTATTGAATCTAAAAGATTCTAAAGATGAATAAAAATAAAGGCGAGATAAGGTTAAAACGGAGCCTATCCTGAAATTCAAAATTTGATTTTTGAATTTTTGATTTTTGAATTTCGTATCTGGTACAGTCAGTTGAAGACCTAATCACTAAAATGATCCTGAAAACTCATGGTTATTTAGAATAAAATAGGTTTTGGGATAGGCTCATCATTTATTTCACTCCTGTTCATTTTCCAGGAGGCAGGATCAAAAAAGCCTTAAATATTCGTAAAACTATTCTATCCTTGCCTCCGGGCAAAGGTGGGGTTCAAATAGACTTTCCAGAGAGAATTTGAACTCTACTAAACATCTTTTTAATGTTCATTCTTTTCTAGAAACTTACTTTTATAACTAATTTGTGACCAAATCATCCAACTGAACGAATATCCATCTCTAAATTTAAGTTTTTTTATAGATTTATAAAGTTATTAGCTAGATCGTTGGATTATCTATCCATAAAATTTAAGTAAACTCTTTTGATACGTGTTATCAGGAGGTTGAACATGTCAAGAAAGATATTATTTATTACATTGATAACCCTACTTTTTTTATCTGTTACTACAGCGACGGCATCTGAAAATGTGGAAAACGCGGAAACTTCAAGCAGCTATATCGTAGCACCTTCAAGTAATACTGAAGTTGGACTCATTGACACAGATGCAGGTATTTTGACAGTTTATGATACCATCCGCCAGGGAGAGACAAATCTACATGGGAAATATGTAGGTACTGGTCTTACTCTTCTTGTTGTTGATCTTAATTGGGGCGATTCGACGGATTCTCTTCGGCTTAAGATATATACTCCTAGCGGCTCAGTGCTAGGTCCCTACTATGACAGCGCTGATGGCTCAGTTAACGGGAGAATTCGCCTGAATATTCAAAACTCAAACGGAATTGAATCAGGAACCTGGAAGTATGAAGTATATGGATACAGGGTGACCGGAACAGAAGATTACACAATCTGATTACAAACTTACACAATTTGATTACAAACCATGCGTCTTCGGTTAGGTGATGAATCGTAGCAAATTGCGCCAATGTCTTCAACATTTCTCAAGTATTTTAATAACTTATGGGATGGAATAGGGTGTCGATTTCATGTAAACAGGCCAAAATTTAAGGCCATTTAGTGCAAAATCGATAGCTTTTTGGCAAGAAAATCCCTTAACCGATGACCAATTGATTATAAACAAATTAATCAAATTATGGACCAACTATGTTGAAGAAGAGCTTATTTTTTATTCTTTTCCTGAGTATCTTTTTCCTGGGTATCCTGGGTATAACCAGTGCGGATACCGGAGGATATACCGTTGGTCCCTGCCCACCCGAAGAAGAGCTCGACAAATTGGGCAATGCTGTTGATATGAGCGGTGCTGATGTGACGTACTCATTCTGGGAATTTCCTTTGTCATTCAAAATCGCTTACATAATCGGATATTTGGCTGCTTTTGTTTCTCTTTTTAAACTGGTTCCCATAATTATTGGTCAGGTAAGGAGCCTGAGTAAAAATGTTATTCAAAAGAGAATTATTAATTATGTGCTGATGAAGCCCGGGTGTACGCCGTCTGAAATTTCAAGAAACCTGAAAATTAGCCTGGGATCTATAAGGTATCAGATCAGAACACTCAAAGCCGAAGAGGAGCTGACTTTTAAGAAGGAAGGAAAGTTCACAAGAGTCTTTCAAAAGTCCAATGTTTTCACAAGCAACGATAAAACAATAATCTCACATCTTAAAGGCAGTACAAGAAAACAAATACTCCTTAATATTCTGGAAAATCCTGAGATTACAAATCAGGAAATTTCAGAAAAGTTGAATTTAGACAAAAGCACTACTCACTGGCATATAAAAAAATTAAGGGAAGATGATGTCATTTCTTCCGAAGTAGAAGGCAAGTTTACAAAATATATTGTAAACCCGGATGTGGAGTCGGAGTTGTTGAAATGGCTCAAAATATGAGCCTCGAACAGCTTTATCTCAATGTCAGTTTCCTATGAATCGATTAAACTTTGGGTTTATACAGTTTTCAGTAATCAAAACACAGGAATTAATCCCGGGTTGTCTCCTGTAATGCACTCCCCACCTTTAGCAGTTACTATAAAAGTATTTTCTATTCCTACCATTCCTATGTTTTCAATTCCTTTTTTAGGTTCGAGTGCAAATACCATTCTTTCCTGAAGGGGTTCGTCAAAGCCTTCTGCAATTACAGGCAGTTCATCGATTAGCAGTCCGACACCGTGCCCGAGGAACTTTACTTTACGGTTACCAAAACCCATGAAGTTTTGAAGGAATTCCGAGTCTAACTTATCCATTATGGTAGTATAGATTTCTGAAGGTATAGCGCCTGGTTTTAACATTGAAGCAGCCTCGTTCTGTATCTCCAAGCATTTATTATGGGCATCGATTGCATATTGTGGAAGCGAAGAACCAAACATGTATGTTGTTGTTTTATCCGTGTTATAACCTTCAATCCCGCATCCGATATCAATGAATACCAGATCTCCTTTTTTCAGCTTTCTATCACGGCTTCCTATCAGGGGAACCGCAGGGCTCATCCCGTAATTTCCGCCAGGCCCGTTAAAGTAAGAAGGATAAATCGAGCTCTCACCAAAACACACATTTCCCAGGAACATCTCGGTATCAAACATCCCAAAGCGGCATAATCCATGATGGCCTTCTTCGACCATAACTGAAAATAGTTCAGTTGACAGGTCTACTTCACTCATTCCGTCATGCAGCATTTCGGGCACAAGATCTTCCAGCACATGTTGATGAATCCTGCCAGCTTCTCTTGTTAGCGAGAGTTCATATTCGCTTTTTACTGCTCTAACAGCGCAAATTTGAGAGTCAGCAGATTTGACATTCTTAAAAGGGAAGTATTTTTGAAATCTCTGGTACAAAGCCAGAGGAACAACTTCGGTTTCAAGGTATACTGTGTTCGGAAGCCCACTTACACTTTTTGTAGCATCACGAAAACTGTTCATAGGTTCTATATCTGGAAATAAAGATTCATCCAGGGCTCTTTCGTAGCTGCGGCGTACCCAGAAAGTTGCTTCTCCGTGCTTAGGGATAATCAGCATTCCATCTTGCATCGTACCTGTAAAATAATATAGATTTATCTTGCTGAAGATAACAGCTATCTCCCATTGAGGATTTGAGATATCCATCCGTTTTCTAAAATTTCTCATCCGGTTTTTCAATTCGGTTAAAGGTACTTTTTTAATCATGTAGATTCCTTTACTAATTATCTGTTATCAATTAAGAGATGTCACTTAGTAGTGAATATAGTAAGAATTTATGAGCAGATATAGATAGTAAATATATGTAATAATTTTTGTTTTTCATAACAAAACTATATTTCTCTCAGTAGTTTTTTAAAAAATATCTCTCTTGCAGTGATTTCTTAAAAGAGAAAAAGTAACTTTAGGGCTAGTTAACTTCAGAGCTAGTTAACTTTAGAGCTAGTTAACTTTAGAGCTAGTTTAGGGCTAGTTTAGGGCTAGTTTAGGGCTAGTAAGAGCTTAATTCGTTTTTCCCAAAATAAAAAAATAATTGGAAAGAATACAAATTAAGAAGAAACAAGAATTAAAAACAATAGGGTTTTTTTGAAAGGAGGTTGTCATGTTAGGAAAATTCGACGATCTTGTTGAAAAGGCTTCAGGGTTGGGGCTCAAGGCTTACCTTGTGGATGCAGAGGACATTCCGGTTGAAAACAGGATTGCTCTAAAATGCGCTTACGGTTGCAGAGGTTATGGAAAGAGACTGAGCTGTCCACCTAATGTTATATCGGTTGAAGAGTTTAGAAAAATCATAGGAGAATACAATAGTGCGCTTCTACTTATCGATGAACGCGATACTTCACAGGTGTCGGATATCCTTGAGGCCTGGGGAGAAATTCGTAAGGACTCCTTCCATAAAATGTTAAAGCTTGAACATGAAGCTTTCAGGGAAGGCTTTACTTTTGCGCATCTTCTGAGGCCCGGTTCCTGCAACGAATGTGATATCTGTAATCTTAAGGAATGTATAAAGCCAGAGTTGAGGCGGTTTGCACCTGAAGCTGTAGGAATAAACCTCCAGAAGGCAATGGAAAAAGCAGGACTTGTACTTGAGTTCTGCAAACCTGAGAAAACTATATGTGTTGGAGTTTTACTGCTTGAATAAAAATTCAAGCAAAATATAAGCGATGTATATCCCTAAATCTTTGCAATGTCTGTTCAGAGTGTGTTTAGAGTGTTGAATAATTAAAAGAAATACTAAATGAGAAAAGCGAAATTAATAAAAGAGTTTAGTTTTATAGTCTTAGATAAATATTCAGATTAATGAAAGTAATTCTAGAAATTTGGAGTCGCTATCCATAATATATTTAATTAGCGATCTTAATTTCATAAACAAAGACAAAAGGTACATTACTTTCCGATATATTTTATGGAAAATATAGTAAACTGGAGGTTTTTTCAAATTGAGTTCTGAAAAGTTAAAAATAGCTGTCTTAGGAGGAACTGGCAATATAGGAGAAGGTATGGTGCTCAGACTGGCCCTTCAAAACCTTATGGCTGAAGGCGTAAAGAATGAAGTAATTATCGGGTCCAGATCCAAGGAAACTGCCAATGAAGCCGCAAAAGAAGCCATTTCCGAACTTGAAAACTGCGGGTTTGATACATCTAAGATAACTATTACAGGAAACAGTAACCATGAAGCTGCGCAGGCAGCCGAAGTAATAATTCTTACTATTCGGTTTGGCCACGTTTTGCCTTTGCTGCATGAGATTCGTGAGGCGCTTGAAGACAAGATTCTTATTACTCCTGTAGTCCCGATGGTAAAGGAAGGAGACCTTTTTGTGTATAAGCCTCCAGAGGAAGGTTCAGCCGCTCTTGCGATTCAGAAAAATGTCCCGGCTTCTACAAAAGTTGTTGCAGCTTTCCACAACATTCCTGCAGGAAAATTGAGAGATATTGTTAAGTGCAAAGCTGTACACCATGCACTGGTGTGTAGCGATGATGTCGAAGCAAAGAAGATGGTCATTAATCTTACAGAGCATATGGGATGCATGAAACCCCTGGATGGAGGCCCTCTCAAACAGGCAAGTATCATGGAATCGCTTACACCACTGCTGATCAATCTTGCAAAACTCAACGGACTTAGAGATCTTGGGATAAACTTTTCATGATGAAACCTAAAAGCACTAAAGATCTGCAGGAAAAGACTGGAAACGGAGATATTTTGAGTCTGGAAAAACGAATATTTTTTCGGAAACTTATTTTTATATAATACTAAATATAATATATCTAAAGGCACAGGTTTTAAGGAATATCTAAAACAAGAACCTCTGCCTGAAGGTATTAAAACAAGATCAGTAACAGACAATTGGTAAAAAACTCATTAATGAATGGTCAGCAAAAACTAACTCATTAATGGATAATCAATAAAAAGAGATTCGAAAATTCGTAATTGTCAGCCTTGAGCCAAATTCTTCACTCCTGTTATTGAACCCGAACAAATTTAGTTTATGTTAAATATTATGAGATTAATAATTAACATGAGAAAAATCTGTAAGAAATGGACTTATCAGTGAAGAATCTGGAAAAGGACTTATCAGTGAAAAATCTGGAAAAGGACTTATTACAAAGAGCTTGTCAGGAAAAACCTGTTTATCGTAAAGCTCTATAACTCAATTTCAGTTGCGGAATTTTCTCTTTATCTAATTATTTTGCTTACTTTTCTTTTCTTAAAAAGACGAACCGACTAAATCAGACAGTGAACCTGTATGAGTGAAGAATTGCCAAAAGTGTTAAAGGATGCAGGGCTTGACTTACTTTCCTGCATGCAGTGTGGCATATGCACAGGGAGTTGTCCTTCTGGACGGCATACCGGGCTTAATACACGAAGAATTCTTCGGGACGCACGCAAGAATAGAGTATCAGTCCTCTCCGATGACGCCCTCTGGCTCTGTACTACCTGTTATACCTGCCAGGAGCGCTGCCCGCGCGAGATACCAATTACTGATGCTCTCCTTGAGCTCCGGAGACTTGCAGTAAAGGAAGGTTTCATGCTTCCAGAGCACAGGAAGGTCTCGGAAATGGTCATGGAATTCGGGCATTCAGTCCCTCTGGATGAAGAAACAAAGCAAAAGAGGGAAGAACTGGGTCTTGATCCAATACCTGAGACCGTCCAGAAGTATCCTGAAGCCCTTCAAGAGGTAAGGAATCTTCTCAAAGCATGCAAATTTGACGAGCTAACGGCTGAAAAATAAGGAGGCAGAATATGGAAAAAC
>Ga0163159_1003860_pt1 | contig 11037 bp, 9 predicted proteins | sample BioMet9_FD_108702 | JGI IMG/M metagenome (GOLD analysis project Ga0163159, IMG submission 108702) | Microbial communities from bioreactor (seeded with sewage sludge) at Lawrence Berkeley National Lab, California, USA - Biofuel... | ecosystem: Engineered > Bioreactor > Anaerobic > Unclassified ... | reverse complement strand
GTGGGTTCGACCCCCACACGGCCCACCATAAAACCCCAGATAGCAACCGATGAACCGAACCCGCTCCAGCGGGTTTCGCGGTTTCTGAACCGCTAAACATCATTGAACGCATGAGCTACCACCAGCTGCGCAAGACCATTAAAGTCGTAGGCTATCGGCAATAAGCTCTCACGAGCGATGCGGACATCTCCACCAGCCGGTCACGCGTCAGCGGCTTGGGGATGGAAAGCAGGTCGTTATCCGCAATCGCGGAGGCAAGGTCGCGATATTTCTGCGCTTGCGCGCTCTCCGGCGCATGTTCCACGACCGTCTGCTGCTCGATTTCCGATTCCTGCACGATGTTATCGCGGGGTATCGTCGCGATGACGCGGCTGCCCAGTTCCCGCGCGAACGTTTCGACAAGATCGCTTTCGGCGGCGACGTTTCGGTTATTGCAGATGATTCCACCTATGCGCGCGCCACCGCTGCGAGAAAAGCGTGCAATGCCCTTGGCGATGTTGTTGGCCGCATAGAGAGCCATGGCTTCGCCGCTTGTGACCACGTATATCTCCCGTGCCTTCCCCTCGCGAATCGGCATCGCGAATCCTCCGCAGACCACATCGCCTAGCACATCGTAGATCACGTATTCCAAATCGTCGGTGAAGGCGCCCTCACGCTCGAGGAGATTGATGGCAGTGATGATGCCGCGCCCCGCGCACCCGACGCCCGGCTCGGGTCCTCCCGCCTCGACGCATCTGACGCCGAAGCAGCCGGACTGCACGATGCGATCGAGCGAGACATCCACTGACCCGGAAGCGCTCGACGGATGGTCGCGCAATTCTTCGAGCACCGTGCTTCCGAAGAGCTGCCCGGTCAGAAGTCCCGTGCAGTCGGCTTTCGGATCGCAGCCGACCACCATCACGCTGTGGCCTGCCTCCCCGAGCGCGGCGGCAACGTTCTGGACGATCGTCGACTTCCCGATCCCGCCCTTCCCATAGACGGCTATCTGACGCATGCGCTACCTCCTCCGATTGCGTGCGGTGCGCTCTTAGCAACGCCGCGCTCCTGTCATTTCGCAAGGGCTCCGAGCTAAGCCCTCATCTCCGATGCCGTCTCAGAACGTCTCGGCGATGCTCAACCCCTCGGGAGGCAAGCCCTCCTCTGCCCGTTCCGCCAGCCCGCGCAGCACCTCGCGCATCAAGCAGAGCGCGCCCCGGTATCCCACGACCGGATCGAGGAAGGATAGCGGGCGGTCGACCACGGGAAACCCGACACGCACGAGCGGGATCTCGAAGCGCCGCGCGAGCAACTTCGCGCGCGTGCCCCCTACCAGCAGATCGACGGGATGCGCCTCCAGATACTCCTCGACGTCAAACCGGTCGGCATGCGGATTCACGACACCCTCGATATCGAAGCGTTCGAGCATATCGACCGCGCGCGCGGCAAAGTCGGCATCTGCCCAGCCGACCGCAAGGTAGACGGGCTGCATGCCGATGCCTGCGAAGAACTCCGCGAGCGGAAGCGTCATGTCCGCATCGGCGAGAAGCGCGACCTTCTTGCCATAGAGTCGCGGATGCAGCTCCATGACCTTCTCCACGCAAGCGGCGCGCTCGCAGGCGAAGGCAGCGGGAACCGGCACGCCGCTCGTTGCGGCGAGCGCCTCGAGGTAGCGGTCGGTCGCCTCGATGCCGATGGGCAGCGAAAGCTTCATGCTCGCGCTTGCGGCGGCCCGCGCACCTGAACTTCCGCGTTTGTCCACGATGCCATCGAGCACATCGATCGCAGGCCACGCCGCCTCTTCGCCCAGCGCGATCAGCGCACGGGAGGACGCGATGCGAGCGATGTCCGCAAGCGGCGTTCCCCCCGGAAGATAGACGCGCTCATCGCGCGACGGCGCGCGGTCCATGACGCCGCGCGGGTCGGGCAAAACGGCCACTTCTCCGAAGAAGCCATGCGCAAGGCGCACGAGCTCTTCGATGTCGCTCGGGTTCAGCCAGCCGGGCAGTAGCGCAAGACCATCCCAAGCTGGCGCGTCCCCCTGCGCGAGCTGCTCGACGAACGCAGAGACCATCGCCGCATAGCCGGTGAGCTGAGATCCCGCATAGCCGGGGGTCGAAGCAGCCACGACTGAGCGGCCGGCAGGAATCTCGAGGTTTCCCACGATGCCCCTCAAGTCGTCGCCGATGGTCTCGGACATGCACGTCGTATGGATGGCGATGATGTCCGGGTCGTAGGCGGCGAACGCGTTGGCGACCGCTTCCGTCAGGTTCGCCTCGCCTCCGAAGATCGCCGAGCGTTCCTTGAGAAGAGAGGATGAAACATGCACGATGCGCTGGAAATGCTTGGCGAGTTCCATGCGCTGGAAGCGGCAGCAGCCCGAAGCCCCATGGCTCATGGGCAGGCACCCATGGATGCCGAGCGCCGCATACATCGCCCCGACAGGCGGGCACATCTTGAGAGCATCTATCTGCAACGCGCGCGAGGGTCCTTGCTCGTTTACCACCTGCACGCTCATGCGCCTGCGCCTCCCCCGCACGTTTCGTCCATGGGCACCGCGCCGGCGGCAGCCCAACGCGGCAGCTCCGTGACCCAGTGCGACATCCGGCTGGCCATATCCAGATCCTGCGCATAGCGCAATATGCCGTCATAGCCGAAGTAGCCCACGCCTCTGTCGTCCGAGGTGAACAGCTCTGAGCGAATCTTCGCCCCATGGTAGCCGAACTGCTCCTCGATGCCCGCGAAGGCGAGTTCGGGTTTCAGGTCGGACAGCAGGTCGGCGATCTGGTTCCGATTCAGCGCGAGGCGCACGCGGTCCCCTCGTTTCGCGCTTGGGGCGACTTCCATCCAGGGGAGGTCTCCGAGCAAGCCTGCATCCTGAGATGCACCCGGCCGCTCCGCGTCTGGGAACGCCTCCGACGGGTTCGCGTCTGGGAGCACCTCCGACGGGTTCGCGTCTGAAGACGCTTTTGCCGCCCCGCTCCACAGCGCTTCGGGCAACTCCACCGCAAAGCCCTCGTCGACGAGATGCTGCGCCGTATAATCCTGCGCGACCATGATGACTCCGATGCCGAGCTCGTCCGAGAGGTTCGCGAACGCGTCGCTTCTGAAGATATCCTCGAAGACCGCCGCCTTCAGCCCCGCGAACCGCGCGCGTTCTCCTTCAAGCGCAGGCCGTATCCGCTCATGTTCCTGAACGATGACCTCTTCCGTGCGCGCCATAAGTTCCGCATCGCCGAAGAACGCGGCCATGCGGCGAAGTGACTCGTCGATGTTTCCAAGACCGGTGAACTGCACGTGGAAGAAGCCCGCGCCATATCGCCGCGCCAGCTCGGCGGGAATCTCGTCGATCTCCTTGTTGCTATCGAGCACGATAAGCCGCGCTTCGGAGGCATGTTTCAGCTCTTCGAAGGAGGTCTCCCCCATGAGGGAGCAGACGACATCGTAGCCGATGCGTTCCAGCAGGGCGCCGATGGCTTGCTTGCCCCCGCCAACGTACGACTCGCTCATCAGGTGGATGGGAAACGCACCCGGACGTCCTGCGCCAGCGGAGCAGCGCGCTTCGGCGGGGCAGCCCTCGTCGCCGACGTCGTCGCCCCGGCCCACCCACGAATCCATGATATCGCGCGCACCGGTCAGCCAGCCGGGCTCGTCCTTGAAACCCTCGCAAGATATCGGCAAGACCTCGATGCCATGCCGCTCGGCCGCCTCCGCGGCGACTCGCTCCACATCATCGCCGATCAGCCCCACCGGGCAGGTCGCGCAGATGACGATGCACGCTGGATGGTATCTTCCCACCGCCTCGTCGATCGCGCGGGCGAGCTTCTCCTCGCCGCCGAAAACGATATCTGTCTCGTCGAGATCGGTGGAGAACGTGCGCGCGCGATACGGCACCGTATGCCCAGTACCCCGGTCGCGCGCGCCGTTGATTCCCGAATAATACCGGCATCCGGTGGGGCCGTGCGTGATGAGGAGGATATCCTTCATCGGGCCCATCAGCAGCCCACTGCAGGCCATGTACGCACAGCCGCCACCGTAGAAGATGCCCGGCACGCTCACCAGATGCTTGTCGGCGTTTCTCTCAATCAACGGGAAAGCCTCGCCCGACAAACGCCGCACGGTCGGCCGACAGGCAGTGCCGGGCCAGCCAGCCGGATCGAATCAGCCGAGCTCATCATAGCCGCCCGCTGTTCCTGATCCATGTGTCGCACCGCGCCTGCCAGCCGCGTCGGATTCGCCGGTTGCATCAGGCCAGCACCGGGTTCGGAGAGAGAATCGTGTCTATCTCGGCGTCGGTGATGTTCACGTTGTAGAACAGATCGAAGTAATCCTTGATATCCTCGCGCACATCGGCCGTATAGTACTTGGGATAGATGAGGCCCGCGAACCACTGGCAGCCAAGCACGCGCGTCGCGTTAGGCGGACGGTCGAACCAGCCGAAGGGGATAATCGGCGTCTGGTATATCTTGCCGTCCTTCACCGCCTGGATATCCTTCCAGCTATCCCCGTCCTTGATGCTCGCGTAGTTCGCGGGCGTGCTGCCAGATACGAGGATGACCTGCGGGTTCCACCCGATGACGCTCTCCATGGACACTTCGATCATGCCCTGTCCCTTGGCACCGGCGAAACCGTCGACGACCGCAACGTTTTTCACGTTGCAGAAGTCGATGACCTGGGTATGCGTGCTGCCGGATTGATCGGTAGCAAGGCCTCCCTGACCCTCCGCATAGTAGCAGGTGACGATCTCGCTGGCGGGGACCTTCGCGACCGCCTCGGCAACCGCCGCGAGCTTCTCCTCGACGTACGCCGCCAGCTTCTCGCTGCGCTCCTGCACGCCGATGACCTGCCCGAGCCAACGGTAGTTATCGGCGAGCTTGTTCAGGTTGCCGTCGAACACGATGCAGGGCTTCCCGCTGTCGCTCGCTATCTGGTCTGCATACTGCGCGTAGGTCGAGACATCCGTATCGGTCGAGTTCGAGCCGTAGCTGTAGAGGATCACATCGGGATTCGCGTTGATGATGGCTTCCATGTTCGCGGTGACCTGCTGGCCCATCCAGCCGCCGAGCACCGGCAGGCTCGCCATGCTCGCCGGCAGGTACTTGAGCATCGCGTCGGAGGGTTGGTTGACCCAGCCGACGAGTTTTTCGGGCGCAAGCGTGACGGCCATCGCCTCTGACGTGGGTATCGCGCAGTAGATCTTGTCGATTTCGGCGGGAACGGTGACGGTTCTCCCCGCATCGTCGGTAAGCGTGCGCTCGGTCCCGTCGGCGCTGAGCGTACCGACGATCGTGCTCGCGCTCGCCGATGCCGTTGAAGTCGACCCCGCCGCCGAGCTCCCCGACCCCGAGCAACCCGTTATGGACGCGACCGCTCCGGCGGCGCCGATGGTCACCAGAAGTCCCGCGAACTCCCTACGTGTCAATTCCATTTCATATTCCCCCTTCTCGTCTTTTCCTCGGTTGAATCGAACTCTTTCACACGGCAACGACCGTGTCGTTCGCCTTGCAAGGGCACTCGCGCACGATGGGCACGCAGCTTTTCAGCAAGCCGACCTCGCCGCCATCCTCCTCGATTATGCGGACATCGACGTTGTAGGCATGGCGCAGATTGCCCTCGGTGACCACCGTCTGCGCATCGCCGATGACAAACGAATCCTTCTGCAGCAGCCCCACCTTCGAGGAGCAGAGGAACGCATGGTCGGGGAAGTGGGTTGTCATGATGATGGCCATGCCTTGCTTCGCGAGGCGGTTGACCTGCTGAAGCACGCGGACCTGGTTACCGAAATCGAGGTTGGCCGTCGGTTCGTCCATGATGAGTATCTGCGGTTCCTGCGTCAGCGCACGCGCGACGAGCACCATCTGGCGCTCGCCCCCGGAAATCTCGGTGTAGATCCGGTCGCGCAGGTATGCGATGCCCAACCGGTCGAGCGCTTCCTCCGCGATCTCCTCGTCCCTCTTGCCCGGCGAGGCGACCGTGCCCAGATAGGCGGTCCGTCCCATGGTCACGACGTCGATGACCGTGAACGGGAACGGTGGCGTGTGCACCTGCGGCGCATAGCCGATGGTGCGCGCCTTTTTCTTGACCGACCAATGCGAGATATCCGCGCCGTCGATGGATATGCCGCCCTCTATCAGCGGCAGGAACCCGAGCATGCTCTTGAACAGCGTGGTCTTCCCGACCCCGTTGGGGCCGAGCAGGCAGAATATCTCGCCCGACTCCACGGTGAGCGAGATGTGCTCCAGAATGCGGATATCGCCGTATCCGCATGCGACGTCATGCGCTTCGAAGATCATACCCAGCTCTTCTTCCCTTTGGCCAGCAGATAGAGGAAGAACGGCGCGCCAACCAACGCGGTCAAGATGCCCAACGGAACCTCGACAGAGAAGAAGACGCGCGAGATATTGTCCACGACCAGGAGGAACAGGCCCCCGATGAGCGCCGACACGGGCATCATCAGCTTGTAATTCGGCCCCACGATGAGACGCGCGAGGTGCGGGATGACAAGACCGACCCAACCGATCATGCCGCTCGCCGCCACCGAAGCGGAGGTGACAAGAGTCGCGCAGACGATGTAGAGCGCCCGGATGGCTTTGGTATTCACGCCGAGCGCACGCGCTTCTTCTTCGCCGAACGAGAGCACGTTGAGCCGATAGCGGAACAGCAGGATGGGTATCAGGCCCGCAATGATGGGAATGAGAAGAAGCGGGAGGTCCGACATATGAATCGAGGTCAGCCCGCCGAGAAGCCAATAGGTGATGCTCGGCAGCTTTGTATCGGGGTCGGCCACGTATTTGATAATCGAGATGAACGCGGAGAACATCGAGGACACGACCATGCCCGTGAGAACAAGCGAGAGGATGATGTTCTCCCCGCGGCTCACGATATTGCTGATCCAGTAGGAGATGCCCACTGCGAAGAGCCCGAAAGCGAATGCGGTGACCTGCACCATGAGGGGGTTGGCGCCCATGAGCAGACTGACAGCTGCGCCAAACGCAGCGCCCGAGGAGGCGCCGAGCAAATCCGGCGAGACCATGGGGTTGCGGAACAGCCCCTGATACGAGGCGCCCGCCGATGCGAGCGCGATGCCGATGAAGGTAGCCGCGATGACGCGGGGGAACCGCACGTTGATGATGACCGTCTCATGCACGTCTTGATACCCGTCAGGCGTCACGCCGAAGAAATAGTGCGCGATCGCCCCGACCACATCCTGAATCGACATGCTGTACTGCCCAAGCGTCATGGAGACAAGCATGACGACCACGAGCGCGATTGCCAGCACGACGGTAATCGATGCGGCGATGCCATGGCCGAGCCGGAAATCCCGTTTCGAGCCGCGGGCGTCTGCGGTTAGTTCATCAGAACGTTTCCTCGATTTTGCCAGATTCAAATCTTCCCCTGTATTATGCGAATCGAAACCTTGCGCAAATGCGAAAGGTGATAGAGCGACTTGTTTAGTTTATAACAAGTTTATTCTTTATAAAATATATTGATGAAATTGTTTAGATTTTTGAGCGAATCATATGCGTGCCCTCTGCGGCGTCAACAGGCGATTTCCCTTCGACGCGCCGCGGTATCCTCCGTGCTCTCCCTTCGACGCGCCGCGGCTTCCCCCGTGCTCTCCCTTCGCGAACAGGAGAATTGCAGGATATGCGGTTCTTCGCCATCAGAATCGCAGACGGAGCTTTATCATGAACGGTGACGGGTACACATCGCATGGTGCCGCGACCGTTTGGCACCACATGGCGCTGTTGCACGGTGGCACAGTTGTATGGCACTGCCGCATGGCGCTGATGCGCGCTGCAGTTAGATGGCTCTACTCGTCTCAGCGCATATGCATCGGAGGGGTGCCTATGCATTTGTCCGATTTCTCAGGGTCGCGGGTTCGACCCTGCAGGGCCCGCCTTCGTGGTGGCGCAGATTTCAAACCCGGAAGCCGCTCGTCACACATAATGGAATCTCGGAAATTCAGCTATCTCACGATGATCGGGCACATCTGCTCAGACATCAACCAAGGCGCCTTGCCGGCAATCCTCCCCTTCATCATCTCCGCTTACGGATATTCGTATGCTCATGCTGCCGTGCTTGTCACGTGCATGAACCTCGGCTCCGCCGTCATTCAGCCGCTTTTCGGCTGGATGAACGACCGGCACGACCGACCATGGACCATGGCGCTCGGCATCTTCCTAGCCGGAGCGGGCATGAGCGCCATCGGCCTGGTGGGCGATCAGTTCTGGCTCATGGTCCTGTGCGCTTGCGTCAGTGGCATCGGCGGCGCGATATTCCACCCCGAAGGCGGGCATATCGCCAACATCGCAGCCGGGAAAAACAAGGGCAGAGGCATTTCGATATTCGCCGTGGGCGGTAATGTCGGCTTTGCCGCTGGACCGGCTATCGCAGCGGCATCCGCCGCGCTGTTCGGGCTGTCCGGAACCTTCGTTTTCCTGATTCCCAGCACCATCTGCGCGCTCTGGATACTCTGGAATTGCGGGAAGATCACCAGACTGAGCGCACGCGGCCATATGGAGATCGCCCGCAGCGGAGCGCACGACAACGTCGGTGGTTTCACGCTGGTAGCCGTTGCTGCATGCATACGCTCCATCTGCTACACGGGCATTCTCACCTTCGTACCGCTTTTCGTGATTGATGCGCTCGGACAGAGCCAGGCGACCGGCTCGACGATGCTCACGGTTTTCGCGGTCGTCGCGATCGTGGCCACGATCGCGGGCGGTCGTATGGCGGATCATTTCGGCTTGCGCAATTTCGTCCGGGTAGCCTACATCCCCATCGTGCCGCTGTTCGCCCTCTTCGCGTACACGACGTCGATGACCAGCGCGTTGATACTCGTCATATTGCTCGGCCTCTGCAACAACCTGGGCTATTCCTCGCTCACCGCGCTCGGCCAGAGCTATCTGCCCAATCACGTCTCGATGGCAACCGGCATCACAATCGGCGTCGGCGTGGCAATGGGCGGCATCATGGCCCCTGCACTCGGCGCATTCGGTGATAGCGCGGGGCTCCCCGCCGTGTTTCTCCTGATGACAGGTATCGCGGCACTCGCGGCCGTTCTGCTTCTCTTCGTGCCGAAACTGGACAGCGGCGCTCATCAGCCGCAGGAAGATACCGCTGAAACTCCTGCAGCGTGAGCTAGAGTCCGAAAAATGCAATGGGGCTGCGAAATCTTGTTCCGCAGCCCCATGATCGGCCTTACCATGTATTCGTGTGAGCGAGGAAATGGCAGCCGGTTGCATTCTGTACATTAAGGGTCTCGTCCCCTGCCGTCATCATTCCAAAGTATGAAACTCCCAATCGATCTCGGCGCGGGGCGCTCCATTTGGTCCCGACTGCTTACCGGTGGAAACATGCGTAGCTCATCTGGTCTTGGCTCTCCAGAATAAAGCACCGGTTGAACCGCATTGTCTGGTCTTGGCCGCTTTCAGGAGAAAATCAGGCTCCACGTATTCGGCGATCCCCCACTCTCGGAGCGGATACGGATGAGCCCGCCAGCGCCCTCTCCATAGGCGCCAAGCGGCGTTCCCGAGGTGTCATCAACGCCAAATTAATTGATGACTCAATTGACATTCCGTCAATAAGATGTTAGCATCGCATAAGAAGGATTCTGCTCACACGGATGATTTCGGGACTCATCTGGTGTAGGATAAGTCGGGAGTATCGGGCATCTATCTTCTATGGAACATCGATAGCTTTCAGTTTCGCGCGCTGGGTCTCGTTCAGCCCCACGATGCTATGCCCTTTGGCGCGCAGAGAGTGAGGGATTATGAAGAAATCGACGATTTCCGAACTGACCAAGGAGCAGCTGGCCGAATCGCTCTTCAAGTTCATGAAGGAGAAGCCGCTCGAGAAGATCAGCGTCAAGGAAATTGCCGACGACTGCGGTTTTCCTCGCACCACCTTCTACTATCACTTCGAAGATATCTACGACCTCACCTCTTGGGCGCTCGCCCAAACCTCCGTCAAATCGCTCCGCAGGGGCGGCAACGGCTATGCCCTGATCTGGGACGATAGCCTGCGCGCGTTCTTCAACGATGCGCACGAGAACATCGGCGTCCTACGCTGCGCGATCAACAGCGCCGGCCTGTGGCGGATGACCGACTCGTATTGCAATCGCTGCGTCGATCAGATCTACCGCGACATCATGCTCGTTGATGGGCGAACCGCCGACCCCGAGTTTGTCCGCTTCCTCACCATGTTCTTCGGCCACGCCCTCGTCGATGTTTGCGCGCACTGGATTCGCGGCGACATGGAAGCGTCGCCCGACGAGATGGTCGAATTGCTCAACCTCCTCATCAAGGACAACTTCTCCAACACCATCGAGCGGTTCAACGAGCTCGCCGCAAAGGGTCAGGGCATCGGCCCCGCCTATCGGAAACTCACCTGACGCTGGCTCTCCGCTTCGCCAAGCATCGCTCAGCGCCTGCGCGCCTACGACTGCACTCGCCCCGCACCACCTACTCGCCAGCGCCCTCGCCCTCGCATGCCCTCGCGCCGCGCACCCGCGCGGTGGCCGCTCGTGTACTCGCACGCCGCACGTCTTCCGCACGCCCTCGCACCGTGCGGTCGCGCGCTGTGGCCCGTGTCGAAAAGCAGCGGCTATGCGCTTCCCGAGGCCCGCGATGAGCCACCGACCGGCGCAAACCCGACAATTCTCGTCGGATCGTGCAGAAACCGTCGGAAATGCGCTGGAACTTCGTCGCCGCAGCCCGGCCGAGGCGACGATTGTGCGAAAAGTAGCGGAGATGCGCTCTTTGCAACCCGCGGGAAGCCACCGACCGGCGCAAACCCGACAATTCTCGTTGCATCGTGCAGAAACCGTCGGAGATGCGCAGCTTGCCAGCTTGCCAGCTTGCCTACCTGCACCTCGTCCCCGCGCCGCTCGCCCTCGCGCGCCCTCGCGCCGCGCACCCGCGCGGTGGCCGCTCGTCTACTCGCACGCCGCACATCGCCCGGCGCGTTACAGCTACCTCCCCTTCGCTGCCGTCGCCTGACAGATCTGGTCATTTGTTCGGTTATCGACTCCTGAGTGAACATCGTCACAAGACCTGT
>Ga0163159_1003855_pt1 | contig 11043 bp, 17 predicted proteins | sample BioMet9_FD_108702 | JGI IMG/M metagenome (GOLD analysis project Ga0163159, IMG submission 108702) | Microbial communities from bioreactor (seeded with sewage sludge) at Lawrence Berkeley National Lab, California, USA - Biofuel... | ecosystem: Engineered > Bioreactor > Anaerobic > Unclassified ... | reverse complement strand
TGAAGATGGAAAGGAAGATCACGGCATCGGAGATAAAGATTGCACTCGCACAGAAGCACGACAGAGACTTCTTCCTGACCGAGTGCAAAAGCGGCCCAACGTGGACGGCGCACCCAGGAGAGCTGAAAATCCTGGACGGCCTTGCGATAAAGCGCAGCTGGGCCAGCCCGTGCTTTACCGGGTACGAAGTTAAGGTATCCCGCGGGGATTTTCTCAGAGACGCAAAGTTTTACACCTCTCAGAGCTCTTATAAACGCCATGGAGCAGAAGGAAGCGGAGGATGGCAGCCTTGCGCTGAAGCTCGATGTGAAGCTCATGGACCTTGGCGGGCAGAAAAGCCCGCTGTTTGCTCACAAGGTGACGACGGTGCTCCAGCTCAAGGCGAGCAAGACCGGCCTTGCTGGCGGCGTGAATTACGAGCTTGTTTGGGATAATGACGCCGCAGATTACGTGATGCGCCCCATACCCGACGACCAGACCAGTATGTACGACGGAGACGCGGAGGATAAAACGTAAAAGTGCCGCCCCCTTTCGGGGGCGGCGCTGAAGAGAGGACATGGGACTTGCATGGAAATGATACAACATGGGATGGAATATGTCAATACAAATAAATAACTTGCAGAATAAAAAGCAAAAACAGCGAAATATGACGAATCGTTTTGTACCTGCTCTGGGCGCTGGTGAACGAAGGCGCTGCCGAATAGTCAAAATCCCACTATCACGCGCTCCACGTCGGGGTTGTGAGTGACGACAAGAACATCCTTTTGGCCTTTGGCGGCAAACGTCACGCGGAAGCCCTCCGACTGTGAGGCACCGTACTGCATCACAAAAATGTGATAGTCGTCTTCGCGCAGATCATGGGCGAGGGATTCCCAGGCGTTAACGGTTTCAATGTCCACAAAAATCACCTCTATCTGAGGGTAACACAAAAAGGAGAGGGAGGCAAGAAAGTGAGCCGCGGGCAAATAGACATATTCGACGAGATCATCGTTGACAACTTCGCCGGCGGCGGAGGTGCTTCGACCGGGATAGAGCTTGCAACGGGACGGACGGTAAATGTCGCAATCAACCACGACCCGGACGCGATCTTGATGCACAAGACAAACCACCCGTACACCGAGCATTTGCAGGCGTCCGTATGGGACGTTGATCCTGTCAAGGTGTGCCGCGGGCGTCCGGTAGGGCTTGCGTGGTTTTCTCCGGACTGCAAGCACTTTTCCAAGGCCAAGGGCGCAGCGCTGGTAGACCGGAATATCCGCGGCCTCGCGTGGATCGTCCTGCGCTGGGCGGGGACGGTCAGACCGAGAGTAATCATCCTCGAAAACGTGGAAGAGTTCCAGACGTGGGGGCCGGTGCGGAAGGGCAAGCCAATCAAGAGCAAATCCGGAGAGACATACAGAAAATGGCGGAAACAGCTTGCGGACCTGGGTTACGAGATTGACAGCCGGGAGCTTGTCGCCGCTGATTATGGCGCTCCCACTACGCGAAAGCGGTTTGCCCTCGTCGCCAGATGCGACGGGAAGCCCATTGTCTGGCCGAAACCGACGCACAGCAAAGACGGAACGGACGGCCTGAAAAAATGGCGCTCCGCCGCCGAGATCATCGACTGGTCGCTTCAGTGCTGGTCCGTGTTTTCCACCAAGCAGGAGCTTCGCGACATCCGCGTAACGGCTGTTCGTCCTCTGGCCGACAATACCATGCGACGCGTCATCCGCGGCGTGGACAAGTTTACCATCAAAAGCGGGAAGCCGTTCATCGTTCAAACGAACACGTCGAACAGCGTCGGAGAACCTGTTGACGAACCGATGGGAACCGTCAGAACAGGAGGAGGCGGTGGACAGCTTTTTATCGCATCGAACCTGATCCAGTACCACACCGAGCAGACCGAGAACGTGCGCGGTCAAGGCATGGGAGAGCCGATCAATACCGTGGACGCCTCCAACCGGTACGCGCTGACAGCGGCCAATCTGGTCGAGTATTACGGCAATGCGCAGGATGGACTTGATTTGGCTGAACCACTTCGGACGGTCACAAGCCACGACCGGGAGGCTCTGACCGCCTCGCATTTGGTCAAGTTCAAGGGCACGAATCTCGGCCAGACACCGGAGGAGCCGCTCCAAACCGTCACCACCAGCGCGGGAGAGTTTGCTGAGTGCCGCATGGTGCTTGTCAAAGCAGATGGTCGCAATTTGGGACACTGGCCGGAGATCCGGGCTCTGCTGAACCGATACTGCGGATATACCCTTGCAGACGACGACGTTCTTCTGCTCCGGCTGAACGGGACTGACTATTACATATCCGACATCGGCCTGCGGATGCTGACGCCGCGGGAGCTCTATAACGCGATGGGATTCCCGCCGGATTACGTTATCGACCGGGATTATCTCGGTAATAAATATGGGCGCACAAAGCAGGTCGCGCGGTGCGGCAATGCCGTCTGTCCGCCGATGGCAGAGGCGGTCATCAGGGCAAACTATGAGGCCGCGACCTTGTATATCAGCACAATGGCACAGCTTAACGAGCTGATTGCTGTATGAGGGAGGCAACCGATGACTGACGAACAGCTTGTAAAAGACTTGCGTGAAACGCCTTACACATTGGACGCAGATGCCGCAGACCGGCTCACAGCCCTAAAGGACCAGAACGGCATGTTAAGGGCCGAGTGTGAGGTGATCGCAAGAAGCAAAAGGGCCGTTGTAGACGAGAACGCCGCTTGGCGTGGAAAATATGACGAGCTTCAGCGATATAACGTCTCCTGCACAAAAAAGTGTGACGAACTCAATGTACAGAACGCCGAGCTGAAACAGCAAATTGACTACGACAATGCCGCCAATTTGGAACTGTACAACGAGAACGCCGACCTGCGGAACGAGCTGTGCTTGAAGTGCGGTCAGTACAAGCAGGCCCACACGGGAGCGTGTGACGGTTGCAGATGGAAGGAGAAAGCACATGATGGAGTTTAGCACGGGCACTCAGCCGGTTGCGAGGAAATCACACGTTTGCGACTTTTGCGGCAGAGAAATTAAGCCCGGAGAGAAATACCAGCGTTTTGTGGGCAAATACGACGGCGAGTTCTTCGATCTCTGCCATCACTTGCTTTGCGAAGAGATCATCTACCGGTATTGCCGGTTCATCGACGATCAAGAATACGATATCGACAGCGCGCAGGAGTGGTTGGAAGAAACGATATGCGCCGGCTGCGAGCACTTCGACGACGAGCGAGACGACTACTCCCCGTGCCACATAAGCATTTACGAGTGTCCAAAAACGCTGGAACGGTTTGCGTCGAAAAGTGGTGCGAAAGGAGAAAACGACGGCTGACAAGAGGTTAGATACACAGATATGTCCATTACTTAGCCTAGCAAAACACATGTCCGATATTGTTGGTTGCAATAATGGGGCTGTGCAATGTCAGGAGGGTGAGTGCGCTTGGTGGTGCCCGTGGTCTAATTGCTGCGCTCTGGTTGCAATCCCGGCAGAAGTTAGCGACAGGATTCACGATTTAATACAGGTGATACAGAGGTGAGTAATATGGACAGGCTTGACGAGATCAAGGCCCGGTGCGACAAGGCTACGCCGGGGCCGTGGTACAAAGAAGGTTGGGCGCTCCCGAATGAGGACGGAGAGTACATAGAACTATTAGATGATACTGAAAATAATGGCCCCGCTAACGCCGCCTTTATCTCCCACGCCCGTGAGGACATCCCGTACCTGCTGGCGGAGGTCAAGCGGCTGAACGCATTATCAGAGCTTGACCAAATCGCGTATACACAACTGAACGAACTTTACGACATGGATATTGCAGAACTCACCACCCGCGCCGAGAAAGCCGAAGCGGAACGGGATAAAGCGGTGGAGGACATTCCGCATAACTGCGACTACTGCGCACACGAAGGAGAGGACTTCCCAGACAATGCACCGAACTGTGATGTTTGCATGAAGCCCAACTGCGCAGGATCGGTTTACTGTTCCGGGAGCAATTGGAAGTGGAAGGGAAAATCCAATCCGATTGAATGGCGCGGCGCGAAAGGAGCATGAAGGATGAACGCTGACGAAATTGTAAAGGCGCTTCCAACGCTTCCAAGCGATTATTGGTATACAAAGCATACATGTCAAGCTGCCGCCGACCTGATCGAGTCCCTGCAATCCCAGCTTTCCGACGCGAATGCCGAGATTGCTATGCTATTAAATGTTGCCCGAAGTGGCGCGGGCCTCATGACGCCGGCAGAGACCGTGGCGTGTGCGGCACAACAACTTTACCATGCTCTGGATGTGCGCCGGTGTGCGAACACGAGAGGCCGCAGGAGGCCGGAAAGGGAGAGGCGGAATGAACGCGCAGGAATCACTTTTTCCTGACGAGAAGCAAACAGATCCTTTTATATGCGAAACCTGTGATTTTTATTCCGCGCTCGCCGAGCCGAGAACCCGGAGCGATGGAGTCGTGATCTATGGTTACTGCTTTAAGCACGGCGACAAGAACTACAACACGAACATGGGGAAGGGCCTTCCGGTATTCATTTCTGGAGGCAGGTGCGAGAACTGGAAGAAGAGAAAGGCCGCGCAGGCCTGGGGGGGAGAATGAAGATGCCAGCACAATATGACGGCGTAATGCGTATAGACCTTCTGAAAAGGTGGCTGAAAATGTTCCCGTATGGCTATTGCGACGGGATGAATTACCAGACATGCCGTGCTACTGAGCACGATTGCCCATATTGCCAAAGTGGGGTGAATTGTTCTGACGGTCATGCTGCCCTTAATTATTACCGGGAGGTTCTTAGTTACCGGCGATTGGGGCCAAAAAAAGCAGCGAAGGCTGCAATAGGCTTTGCGGAGTGCCTTCCGAGCATCTTACGGTCGTTAGATGCGGAAATTGAGAAAAACAAAAGGAAGGAGAATGACGATGCCTAAGTACATTGACGCCGAAGCGCAGATTGCTATGCTACGAGAAAAAATAAAGGTCTGCGATGACCTGATTTCCCGGAGAGACGGGCCGTGTTATCACGATGAATCCGATAAAATTGACGCTCTGAATGATCGCGCTTTGGCCTATGAGGAAGCAATAACCATGCTTGAATCGGCTCCCGCCGCCGACGTCGCGGAGGTCGTACATGGGCATTGGATAGGTACAGTGTGGGACGGATACGCAGGTGGAAACCCGGTTTATGGCCAGTTTGAATGTTCGGTCTGTGGGTACGAACACGCCGGAGAAAAAGGCACTCTGACAGACTACTGCCCGGAATGTGGTTCTCGGATGGACGAGCCGTCCGGGAATTCCGAACATCTGGACGGAAAGGACGAGGACAATGCCAACAGGATTTAATACGCAGTCAGCAAGCGGAGAATATCGTTTGCAATTTGAGACGGATAAGCGGGAAGCATATGAGTTGATGCAGATCGCCGCAAGAGCCTGCGTTGATGGCACATACGATCGTCTCCACGCTCTTGCCGAGGCAGACAGAGACGGGCGGTGCGTGGTGCTGCCGTGCAAGGTCGGAGATACGGTATACTGCATAAGTGATTGTTCTGACGGGGTGGACGAGAGAACAATAGATCGCCTTGTCGTGTGCAACGATGGAAGAATATCTATATCAGACGGTCCATATGACGGTCATATCTGCTACGCTGACGAACTCGGAAAAATCGTGGGAAATCCATTCTGGAGCGGAGCGTTTCTCACCCGCGCCGAAGCAGAGGCCGCGCTCGGAAAGGAGCAGCAGTGATAACACAGGCACATATCGCGGAGCTGGAGCAGATGCTGCGCATGGAGCGCGCGCTCCTGCGCAGCGAGTACGGCGACAAGGCCAGGACCAGGACGCGCGTCGAGGCGCTCGACCAGGCTCTGAAGCTGATGAAAGCTGCGGAAGAGGGACAGAAGGATGACTGACTTTGACTATGATGTCATGCAGAAAAAACGCCTGGAGGCGTCGGCCAGGCATGTGGTGAACGGAAGCAGATCGAAATATTGCAGCCTGCCGTCGGACAACCTGACGGCAGCGGAGCTGAAGAGGAGGAACGGTCCGATGATTACTTATAATCTGTCTGTGCCAATGAGCTGGAGCACGTACAAGACAATGCCGGACGACATCAGGATCAGGTATCTGGAGGGGCTGCGCGACAAGTACAGAGCTTCCCTGCGGAACATTGGGAGCATGTGCGGTGTGAGCGGATACACGGCGGCGGTGGAAGCCAAGAGGCTGGGAGTACACTTCCCGCAGCACAGCAGGATGGAAGCCAGCGAGAAGGCGGCCTGGGAGGTGTTTCTGACGGGCGCTGCTCCCATCATCACGGCGACGCCTCCGGAGCCGAAGAAGGAGAATCCAGTGAAGGCAGAGCCGGTGAAGATCGCGGAGAAGAAGCCGGAGCCGGCCGTGCGGACGATCAGCGGATCGATGGAGCTGTCCGGCTGCGCGAGAGACGTGATGGAGCGGATGGCGCAGATGCTCTGGACGCAGCTGATCTCCGCAACGATCACATGGAGGCCGGAGGCTGCATCGGTAGGGTGATCCAATGAGCAATAAGGGGCCCGGAGGGAAAACCCTCCGGGCCTTCTCTACGCCCTCCGGCGGGGAGGAGGGGGAGAGGTAGGAGAGGGGGCAGAAGGGCCCCCCACGGGTCGTAAATAATCCTCTTTTTCCTGACGACTTTTGAATATGCTTTCGCTATTTTGAAGTGAGAAGCACGGAAGGAGGCGGAGACATGCCGTCAAATGGCGAGAAAAAGGTCGTGCAGGACAACAGGGGACGCTTTGCACCGGGAAACAAGAGCGGTGGGCGGCACAAGGTCGATCCGGAGGTGCGGAAGATTCTGGAGGCCTCCGCTCCGGACGCGGCGAAGCTCCTGGCGGAGACGATCAGGGATGATTCCGCCAGACTGGACCTGCGCATCAAGGCGGCGGAGATTCTCTTCGACCGGGTGTATGGCAAACCGCCGCAGGCCGTTGACCTGGACGCGAATGTGAAGTCCGCGCCGAAGATCGTGAAATTCGTAGGCGATCTCGATGCCTGGAGCAAGTGACGAGCCGCGCATCTTCCGTGATCTGCGCGAAGACGTGCCGAACCCGAAGCAGCTGCTCTTTTTCACGGCGTCGGCCCCGCACGTCTGCTACGGCGGCGCAAGAGGCGGCGGGAAGAGCTGGGCCATGCGGCGGAAGTTCGTCATGCTGGCCATGCGCTATGCCGGACTGAAGCTGCTGCTGCTCAGGCGCACGATGCCGGAGCTTCGGCGCAACCACATAATTCCCCTCCAGGCGGAGCTTTATGGATACGCACAGTACAGGCAGGACGAGCGCGCGTTCGTCTTCCCCAACGGCTCCCGGCTGGAGCTGGGGTACTGCGACAACGAGGCCGACGTGCTCCAGTACCAGGGCGCCGAGTACGACGTGGTGGGCTTCGAGGAGGCCACGCTCTTCGAGGAGGCCTGGATCGTCATGATCACGACCTCCGTGCGCACGCTGCGCGCCGACTGGAACGTGCGGTTTTACTACACCTGCAACCCCGGCGGGCCCGCGCACGCATACATCAAGCGGCTTTTCATCGACCGGCAGTTCAAACCGGGAGAGAACCCGGACGACTACGTGATGATCCGTGCCTTCGTCACGGACAACCAGAAGCTCATGGAGACCGACCCCGGCTACATCGACAGGCTGAGGGCGCTGCCGCCGGCCAAGCGGCGCGCGCACCTGGAGGGAGACTGGAGCGTTTACGAGGGGCAGGTATTCGAGGACTTCCGAGACGATCCGGAGCACTACGCGGACCGGAAGTTCACGCACGTGATAACGCCCTTCGAGTTCCCTTCCGAGTGGAGGATCTACCGCAGCTTCGACTTCGGCTACGCGAAGCCGTTTTCCGTGGCCTGGTGGGCCGCGGACTACGACGGCAGGCTGTACCGCATCCTGGAGCTATACGGCTGCGTGCCGGGAGAGGCAAACACCGGCGTCAAGTGGGCTCCGGACGCCATATTCCGGGAGATCAGGCGCATTGAGAGCGAGCACAGGTGGCTGAAGGGCAAGGAGATCCGGGGCGTAGCGGACCCGGCAATCTGGGACGCATCGCGCGGAGAAAGCATCGAGCTCATGGGAGAGCGCCAGGGGATCTACTTCGAGCCCGGAGAGCACGAGCGGCTGCCCGGCTGGATGCAGGTGCATTACCGCCTCCAGTTCGACGCGAACGGCATACCGATGATGTACGTTTTCTCCACCTGCCGAGGATTCATCCGTACAATTCCGCTCCTCCAGTACGACAGGATCAAGGTGGAGGACGTGGACACCGACGGAGAGGATCACATTGCCGACGAGACGCGGTACATCTGCATGGCGCACCCGATCACGCCTCCGAAGCCGGAGGCGGAGAAGGCAAGGCCATATAACCCGCTGGACACGGAAGAAACCCACTACGACAGATACGACTTTTACAGGAGGCTGGGATAATGGCTATTTTCAAAAGGCGGCCGGAAGAGGACATAAACGCCGTGCCCGCACAGGAGGACGCGACGACGGGCTTGCAAGACGCTCAGGCGGCAGTTCCGCCGATGGGCGGGACAGGGATGCCGGCGCGCGGAGGCGGCGTGCCGGGCGTGCAGAGGACGCCTCCGGACATGACGCAGCTGCTCGGCGTACCGACGGCGCAGAGGCGCATCGGCACCAAAGAGGTACAGGAGGCCACGGACACCCTCCGGAAGTACAAGAGCGGCAAGGCCAATCTGGAGCAGAGGCTCATCGAGGATGAGCAGTGGTACAAGATCCGGCACTGGGAGGTCATGCGCTCCAAGCTCTCCGAGGACGAGCGCACGCGTTTCCAGGCGCCGCCTTCCTCTGGCTGGCTCTTCAACTGCATTGCCAACAAGCACGCCGACGCCATGGACAATTACCCGGAGCCTAACGTGCTGCCGCGGGAGAAGAGTGACAGCGACGAGGCCAAGAAGCTCAGCTCCGTGCTGCCCGTGGTGCTGGAGCGCAACGGCTTCGAGCAGGCGTATTCGGATAACTGGTGGAAAAAGCTCAAGCACGGCACGGGTGTATATGGAGTGTTCTGGGACACGCACCTGGAAAATGGCCTGGGAGACATCTCCATCATACCGATAGACCTGCTGCGCATCTTCTGGGAGCCGGGGATAACGGACATCCAGAAGAGCCGCAACCTCTTCATCGTGGACATCCGGGACAACGACCTGCTGGAGCAGGAGTATCCGCAGCTGGAGGGAAAGCTGGGCGGATGCGCGCTGGACGTGGCGCAGTACGTCTACGACGACGACGTGGACAACTCCGATAAATCCGTCGTGGTGGACTGGTACTACAAGGTGCGCGCGGCCAACGGCCGGACGCTGGTGCATTACGCGAAGTTCGTGGGAAACGAGCTGCTGTATGCCTCGGAGAACGACGAGCAGTACACCGAGCGCGGCTACTACGACCACGGCAAGTACCCCGTCGTGTTCGACTGCATGTTCCCGGAAGAGGGAACGCCGGTGGGATTCGGGTACGTTTCCGTGCTCAAGGACCCGCAGCTCTACATAGACCGGCTCTCCGGGGCCGTCATGGAGGCGTCCGTCGAGGCCACGAAGCCGCGCTTCTGGGTGAGCCGAACGTCCAGCGTCAACAAAAAGCAGTTTTTGGACTGGAACGAGCCGCTGGTGGACGTGGAGGGCGGAATCGACGACACCCGCATCAAGCAGATCCAGGTGACGGGGATCGACGCATATACCCTCAACGCCTTGCAGATGAAGATCGACGAAATGAAGGAGACGGCGTCGAACCGGGACTTCTCGTCCGGCGGAACGACCTCCGGCGTCACGGCGGCGTCCGCCATCGCGGCGCTCCAGGAGGCCGGGAACAAGGTGAGCCGCGACATGATCGGCGGCAGTTACCGGGCGTACACGGAGCTGGACTACCTCTGCATCGAGCTCATGCGCCAGTTTTACGACGAGGCGCGAGAGTTTCGGATCACCGGTCCAAACGGGGACATGAGCTTTGAGAGCTACGACAACAGCGGGCTCAAAGAGCAGCAGCTCCCGCCCGCGTATCCCGGGCAGGAGCAGCAGCCGGACTATGTGCCTGCGGTGCGTGTGCCGGTGTTCGACATCACCATAAAGGCGCAAAAAAAGAATCCGTTCTCCAAGGCAAGCCAGAACGAGCTTGCGAAGGAGCTCTATTCCGCCGGATTCTTCGATCCTTCCCGGGCGCAGGAGGCGATGGGTGCGCTGGAGCTCATGGAGTTCGAGGGCAAGGACAAGGTGGAGGAAGACGTCCGCAGCGGCGCGACGCTCCTTCAGGTCGTCCAGCAGCAGGGGCAGCAGATGCAGAAGATGGCCGCGATCATCCAGGGAATCACCGGGCAGGATCTGGGCGTCGATATGCAGCAGGGAGCGCAGCAGGCGGGGAGCCCCGCCGGGAAGAACACCGGAAACGCAGCGCCGAAGAGTACCGGGACCGGCAGCGTCAACGCCGGGGCCGCCGCCGCTCAGGTGCCGAGAAACGGATACGCGGAGGCGCTGGCGGCGAGATCCGTGCCGAACATGAACGCGCAGACCGGCGGCGTGCAGAAATGACCGAAGTAGTCGCAAGAGACAGCGCGGGACGGATCAGCCTGCGCATGGAGGGGCACGCAGGCTTTAATCCCGGGAACGATCCGGTGTGCGCAGCCTGCTCGGCGCTGGCCTATGCGCTCATGGGCTACATCATCAACGCCCAGGACGTGCGAGAGGTGTACGCGCTGGACGTGGCCACCGGGCACGTGCGGATCGAGGCGTCTGGCGGGCGGGAGCTTGCGGGAGCGTTCGAGTGTGCGGTGATCGGCCTTCAGCAGCTTGCGGCGCAGTACCCCAAAAACGTCAGCGTAAAATTTTTGTCGGTTTCTTGACGACATGGGGAAACGCGTTTGTTATAACGGCAGTGTGGAGCTTTCCACCGGCACACGGAGCCGATATTCCGCGGATTGGAGGACTTATGAAGAGCATTTATACTCTGCTCCCCGTTGACCTGGCGCTTTTCGACGGCGCTGCGGGCGCTTCCGGCTCTGCCGGAGCTGCCGCGGGCGCGGGCGACGGCGCAGG
>Ga0163159_1003854_pt1 | contig 11047 bp, 9 predicted proteins | sample BioMet9_FD_108702 | JGI IMG/M metagenome (GOLD analysis project Ga0163159, IMG submission 108702) | Microbial communities from bioreactor (seeded with sewage sludge) at Lawrence Berkeley National Lab, California, USA - Biofuel... | ecosystem: Engineered > Bioreactor > Anaerobic > Unclassified ... | reverse complement strand
TCGTCCGGCAGATCAGGCATCTCCTGCACGTCGAGGATGATCTTTATATTCAGCTGCTTGCTGAGACGCTCCGTAAGCTCGGTGACAGCCTGCGACAGCCCCAGGTCAAGCCAGGGCGGGGTCAGGTTGTTGCATAGCTCGCGCATCTCGCGCACGCTGGCCATTGCCACGCTCTCAGCCTCGCTGATGCGCCTGCTGCGCTCCTTTTCGGAATTGATGTCAGCTGAAAGCAGTCGCAGGCGCTGGATAAGCGCCGTAACGTCCTGCAGGGGACCGTCGTGGATCTCTCGCGAGATACGGGAACGCTCCTCTTCCTGAACCTTGACAAGGTCGTTGACGTAGCTACGCGAAAGTTTTTCTTTGTCGATAGCCGAATTAGCTAGTTCCACCAGGGCATCGCGAAGTTTCTGAAGCTGTTCGACGGCTTCTGGCGCAGTAGAAAGAGGAATTTCTTCGCCCCATTTCAGGGACGAGACCTCTTCCTCCAGATCTTTGAGCGGCAGGATAACCTTTTGCCACATGACAAAAACAGAAAAAATTCCTATAAGGCCGAGAATTCCCATAATAAACGGCCACACGGTCGTAAGAGAGACCATGGGCCCCAGCAGATTATTCCAGGCGACCGCCGCCACTACGTAGAGGTCGCGCTGGAGGATCGGATAGACGGCGATCGTATAGTACTCGCCGTCCGAAGCACGGATCTTCTGCGGCACGGAAGCGGAGATCGGCTGGTCCCATATCTGGGAAAGCACCGGCAGCTTCGATGAGCCGTAGATGAGGTTGCCGTCGCTGTCGAACACAGCAAACATGCCGGGCACATTCATGTCGTCCAGCACAAAATCATCCAGCCCCTCGATGTGAGACCGGTACTGTTTGGGCCGCCAGGTACCATCCGTGCGCAGATCCCACTGCTGTGATTCGAGCCTCGCGGCCGCCCCTCGCGCAAGGTTCTGCACGTAGGAGCCCGCGAGGCTCTCCATGGTCCGTTCAAACTGGCAGTAGCCCACCCACGCGAGCACAAAGGCTCCCAGACTGGGCAGAAAAATCGCGATGGTGAGCTGTACCAGCAGATTTCTTTTCAATCGAGAAGTTCCTCGAGCGTCACGATCCCGTATTTGAGCGAAAGCAGCATGGCTTCGGTCTTATTCTTAGCGCCAAGCTTGTCATAGATGGAGGCCAGATGGGTCTGCACCGTACGTTCGCTGATGAACAGCTGAGTGGCGATCTCTTTGCCGGAAAGTCCGCGCGCTGCCAGCAGCAATACTTCGCGCTCGCGCGTGGAGACAGGCTCCGGCACGAAATCTCCTTCTTCCTCGACTGCATTGGCTACTTCGCTGTCCAGATAGAAGCCTCCGCGCGCAACAATGCGGATGGCCTTGGAGAGAGTCTCCATGCTGGCCGTCTTCAGCACGTAGCCGCGGGCTCCGGCGCGCAGGGACGCCATCACGTACTGTTGGGCGTCGTATGATGTGAGCATCAGCGAAACTGTCGGCAATCCGGCTTCTTTTATCTTGCGCGCAAGAGCCACGCCGTCGATGCCGGGCATGCGAATATCCAGCAGCGCCACCTGGGGCGTTATGGTCTTGATGCCCTCCCAGGCAGCTTCTCCGTCGGCGTACTCGCCGACGATCTCAAAATCCGGTTCTTTCGCAAGATAACCTTTCATACCCTCTCTGGTGAGCGGATGGTCGTCCGCGAGCGCAATCGTGATATTGTTGTTTGCCATTTTATGTAACCTCCTTTTGAAATTTTGATGCGTGTGCGTTTGTAGATAGCTCTTCGCTCTTACTTAAAACCGCGTACATGCAGACAAATTACTGTTTCAAAACATCCTCGGGCAGTTTCGCCGGATCGTAATGCACCGCTTCCACGCCCGCTTCTTTAAGTATCGAATTTGCCAGCTCGTCTGGATACGGATAAAGATAGACGACCCTTCGGCAGCCGGCGTTGATCAGAGCCTTGGCGCAATAGACGCATGGTTCATGCGTACAGTAGACCACGCAGCCCTGAGTGGCCACGCCAGCCGCCGCCGCCTGGGCGATGGCGTTGATTTCAGCGTGGGAGCCACGGCAGAACTCATGCCGTTCGCCGGATGGGATCCCCAGTTTCTCGCGCAAACAGCCGCTTTCCTCGCAGTGAGAAACGCCTTTGGGCGCTCCGTTGTAGCCGGTGCTCAGAATCTGTCTGTCTTTCACAAGCACTGCCCCTACATGGCGGCGCAAACAGGTGCTGCGGCTCGCCACGACCTTCGCTATAAGGAGAAAATAACTGTCCCAATCGGGCCGCTTGTTTTCCATTCTAACGCCTCCATGTATATTATACAGAATATATGTGAAAAATATGATTTTCGCGACAGGAAAATACGCAGCTTCTGCGCAGTTTGGCGTATGTGATTTTGGCGCAATTTACAACAGTCAAAGACGGCAAATGCGTTTAGTTCAAGATCCGGCAGGCCTGGACTATGACTGGACAAACACGAGCCTGAGCAGGGGTTGACCCCTGTTATGGCATTATGTTAAAATCACGGCATCTTAGACAAATGGGAAGTGTCTTTTTGAAACTTGTTCTGTAAGAAGCGTTAAGCTGCAAGCGCCACATCCAACTTAACACCGGCATGACGGCGAAAATCGCCGAGTAATGTTGGTTTGCCTTTTTACAGAAAGGAACTTCAAATTGAAATACACGAAAGCTCTTAAGTACGACTCTCACTTTTACCATAGTCTCTTTATGGGCCCCAACCCCGTCAAGCTGGAAGAAGAACTGCTGCTGGACAACAAAATACCGGAAAACGCCAGAGTTATGGATCTGGGCTGCGGACGCGGCGTCACGTCTCTCTTCCTTGTAAAGGAATACGGCTTCCGTGTCTGGGCCGTCGACCTTTGGTGCGGAGCTGAGGAGAACGGCAGATTTTTCTCCGACGAAGGGCTGACGCCTGAACAGATAACGCCGGTACACACAGACGCCGCCGAGGGACTGCCTTTCGGGAAGGAATTTTTTGACGCGGTCGTGAGCGTGGATTCGTACCACTACTTCGGCCGAGACCCGGAATATCTTGACTCCAGGCTGCTGCCTTACGTCAAACGCGGAGGACTGCTCTACATCGCGGTGCCGGGCATGAAGAAGGACCTGCATGACGCTCTGCCGCCGGAACTGCTGCTCTCCTGGACGGCAGAACAGCTGGAATATATTCATGACGCAAGATACTGGGCCGACATGGTCGGTCGCTCAAAAGATGCAGATATAGTCTGCGTGCGAGAGATGGAAAGCAATGAAGAATGCTGGCTGGACTGGCTTAAGTGCGACAACGAATACGCCCGCGGAGACATAGCAACGATGGAAGCAGGCGGAGGCCGCTATATGAACTTTGTGGCAATCGTGCTGAGGAAGAAATAACCTCCTGCTGCAAGTTAAAACGGGACGCGGAGAAATTTCCGCGTCCCGTTTTATATTTAGTAAAATTACCTGGTTACTGCCTGACTCCGCTGCCCTGCTGAAAAACCAGCACCGCGTAGGGAATGGGGCGCTCGTCGGCCTTGCTGTTGCTGGGCAGCGTGAAGGTGAAACCGCGCCACCAGAGCGAGCTTGAGCCTCCGCCGTCAAGGTTCAGCGCTGTAGTAAGTCCCAGCCACCGGCAGGCCGTCTTCGTCTCCTCGATGGTGGCGCCCACGCTGTGCATGGCGTTGCGCCCGTCGATCACGGCCCAGACGATGCGATGCTTCCCGTCAGTACCTACGATCGTACGCGGATGGCGATTGTTCAGCACGCCTGGCGCTATGTTTTCCGTATTGTCCGCGAACTTGCCGTTCTTAAGCAGCAGCGGACCAGCCTGCATCATCTCGGTGTACTTGTCGAAGCGGCTGTCGATGTTTTTTACCTCTTTGGCGTCGATGAAAATGTACTCGCCCTTATCGTTCCAGCCGAAGGCCGAACGGTTGGGCCAGAACTTTGGGTTGTGCGCATAGCCCTGGCGGCGCAGAATGCCGATCGGCTGAGAACCGCCGAAGTAACCGCCGTTGATGCCTCCGATAACGCCGTAATTTTCCGTGCAGATGGAGGCCAGCGTGGCTTTTTTCTTTAGCCCGATCATCTCTGCCGTAGCGATCTGACAAGGGGCAAGGTTCATGTCCACGGCCAGCGCGGCGATGTAGCGCGGCTGGTTGACGCCGTCCTTGGTGCCGTTGGCGGGGCCGCCAGGTGTGCCGATGCCATGTTTGATAATGATAAGGCTCACGCCCTGCCAGTTGAACTGACTGTGCAGACTTACCTCTTTTTTGCAGGTGTGCAGCCAGTTCCAGAACGCGGGCAGATCCTCATCCGTAAACGGCTCGTCAAGATGTTCGCAAATGGATGCGGGCGGCTGCGGCTTCATACAGACGGCCAGCGACTGCAGCGGATCCCTGTCGCTCCACTCGGGAAGCATGAACACCTGGTCGTACATCTTGAGTTCAAATCCCCAGCCCATGCCCTCAAGAGCCGCGCGAAACGCGTCGGCTTTCGTAAGCTCTCCATCCACGGGAGTAAAATATTTTGCGGGAGCGGTGACGCCGAGAGCCTCGTAAATCTTTGGCAGAAGTTCTTGCTGCGTCGTCGCATAAGCTGTTGAATTTGAAAAAATAACGGCCAGAACTGAACAAATTACTGCGCAGTACCTTGATGTTGTTGCCATAGCTGATTTTTTCATATTCAAATAATAGTATTGACAGCCCCCAGCTTAATCAGTATAATGGCCCATGTTCGCTTTGAAGCGGACTGCTTTGGGGGTATAGCTCAGCTGGGAGAGCGCTTGAATGGCATTCAAGAGGTCGGGGGTTCGAATCCCCCTATCTCCACCATGAACATCACGGAGCCGGTCACAGACCGGCTCTTTTCATATTTTAAAGCACACTGGCACACAATGGATCTTGGAAAACACAGCTGCAAGGCTTTAAGTCACAGCTTAAATATGACTGCCGGTCTTTTGCGTCTGCCGCACGTTCCTTCCATAATTACGGAAGCATAAACAGGGGGCAGACAGCTCGATAGCGACGTAATAAAAAATATTGGTTTAACCTCGGCACTGGACACTACAGTCGGACAATTTCAAGACAGTGGTTTTAAAATCCGACGCGGACAACCGGAGCGGCCTGTATCTAACGGCGAAATCTGCGGCAAATAGAAAATTACTGAGGGCAAATCTATAAAGTTCTGTATGCCTTTTCAGAAGGTCGTTTTCCCGTTGTGTCAAACTTTAACATTACGGTAGCAGTTTTATTTTGCAAACATAATAAACATTTAGATAGTATGCACAACAGCACTGTTTACAAGGTTTTATGATGTATTTCGAAATTTTGTAAATCACGATATTACCGTTAATCTGACTTTTGTCTGCAAAATTTTCAATTCGAATTTTTTAATAATTCTTACACAATTTACGCACTATAAATGCATATAGTTATCACATATTGGCTAAAACCCGGCCTGTGACAGAATAACCAGGTACAAGGCACACTTCCACTCCTCCACTACTATTGTATTATCTCCTTCAAGCCATCCAGGTGATCTTGCCGGTCGCGTCAAGGTAGTTGTAAGCCTGCTCCTCGACAAACCCAACGTGGACCGGCAGCCGAGCAGGCGCAGGAAAATACCGTCAGGGCCAGTAACGCGATTAAGATTAATACAGACACAAAAGGCCGAGACTTGTTTTTTTCCTGTCAAATTCACTGCAATTACCTTCTTAGCAAAAAAACATCTAAACTAACTATCAAAAATGTATCTGTTATTTTAGCTTGTATTAAAATATTGTGCAAATTGTATTTTTGAACTGATTCTCAGACTGCAAATTTCTGCGCGTGCAAGAGCTGAGCTGGCGCATGAAACGTCTTTTTTCAGCCGCGCAGACCGGATACGAGCCTCTTTTTATCCATGATCAGGTCCAGCGCGTCCTCGCCGGACCGAACCAGCAGGTCGGCTGCGGCCAGCAGCGGCGCGTAGGCACCCTCCGTGTCCAGCACCGCGATCGAGAGCTGCGCGGCTTTGAACATCAGGCAGTCGTTGCGTCCGTTGCCGACGCAGACACAGCCGCCCTCAAGTTCTTCCACAATGCGCAGTTTGCTCTTAGCGGAGTCGTTCTGGCTGAAGATGCGCAGAACGACCGGCAGCCCCTCCAGCTCGCGCGCAGCAGTGCCCTGTGTGTCGGCCGTGAGCACGTATACGGTAAATATCTCAGCCAGCTTCACGAGGCGCTGTTTGACAGCTTCGCTCACCACACCGTCGACGGCGATAGTGCCATTCATATCGAGCACCGCATTTTCAACAGAAAGGGTTTTGAAACCCGGGACGTCTATCTTCAAAATATCCACCACCTGGTCTGAATTTACAATATTCATAAAAAATACGGACGTACGCGCCGGAATTGCGACTTCGTCCGCAGATCCCTCTTTGCACAGATATAGCATTGAACGCCAAGCATATTATGGGACTCGGTTTTCCCATTATATTACGCATTTTAATTTTTGTGCGAGCGTGAGAAGACAACAAGACGCAGCCGCTGTGAAAGAGACGGCTGCGTCTTGTTTCGGAAGGAATTGTTAAACCAGCCCTCCGCAATCCGGCCGGACAGAGCCGAACTGTTTTGATGCGCTTCAGCTATTTTTTGCGTCTGACAACGAACGGGACCGCAAGCAGTGCGAGTCCGGCAAAACCAGCGCTGCAGCCTCCGGAACTGCTGCCTGAGCCGCTGCCGGAACCTGCGTCGTCGGAACCGCCTCCGCCGTCTGAACCGCCGTCAGAGATCTTGTCCGTGCCTTTAACGAGGAAGATCCTGACGCCCGCCGTGCCAGCCTCGGAAGCGGCAGTAACCTCTGGCATGTCTGCTGAAGAATCATAGACGCCCAGCTCCCAGTAAGCCGACGTCACTGCCTCGGGAATAACAAGATATGGAGGCTGTTCGTCATTCGCGTCTTCGCTGAGGATATCGTTCAGCTTAGCCTTTGCTATCTGAATATATTCGTCGCCTGACTGGCAGGCAAAATAGACGAAAGCGTCGTCCTGAAAATCTTTAACAGCCTTTCCGATCTCATCGCCTGCGTTGATCTCCAGATACTTGAACTCCGGCATCGTGTATTGCTGCGTTACAGCCTTCAATGCTGGACTATCTGCCGCCTCATCGCTGACGTCGTGCTGATAAGGCCCCCAGGCCGCCATCACAAGACCGCCGCCGTACCCGTCCGGGTTTGAGAGACCAGACAGCAGAGCCGCGTCTGCGCTGGCATCACTGTACTGGAGACAATTCTGACCATCGGCATCATAACTTACCAGGTCTTTGTCAGTAAGGATCATTGCGAAGACGTCGTAAACGTCCTCCGAGCCCAGATACGACTCTTCCGGAGCCAGAGTGATCGCTGCGGATGCGGCCGCCGTTATGGACAGTACCAATAGAACTGCCGCCGCCAGGATAAGCGCTTTTTTCACATTCATCTTCATTGCGCACACTTCCTTTCGTGGATATTGCCTTGCGAATGGATAATAATTGCACAAATATGCGCCGCTTCTTCGTTTCCGCCGTCCCACCTCCCGGTCCCTGAATGAATTGACCGCCCGCACCCCCGCCGTTGTGCCACGCACGCTTAATGAAATGTCTGTTTAGAGACTCTTTTTATATCTGCTGATGATATGTATAAGATGCTGACGACCGAATTGTGCAATAAGCCGGCGGAACAGGCTTCACCCCTCCGGCATGAATAATGCCCGGACAGGGATGAGTTTTGGGGTGAAATACAGTCTGATAAAACAAGCAGATATATTTTATTAATGCAAGATGACAATAAGTACTTTAGTAAGACGATCGGCTATTTTCCTGCGAGCTTGCAGAAAAGTTCCTTGCGTGAAGGAACTTCGTACTTGGCAAGAATGTTGCGCACATGGGTCTTGATGGTATTTTCCGTGAGGCATAGCTCAGCCGCTATCTCAGCGTTCGATTTTCTTTCGAGCAGCAGGCGAAAGACATCGCTTTCGCGTTTTGTGAGCGGCACTAGCGGTGGCTCTGGCACTGCTGCAGTTTGCGTTTTCACGTCCTGACGGCGCGGCGGCAAAAACGTCTGGTCATTGAGCAGCGAAAGCAGCTTTGCGTTCAGCAGCGGCATCAGCAGCAGTGCGACGCAAATCACGAACATAGCCAGCAGCGCTACGTTGGAACCATGATAGCCAAGCTGCGCAAATACATGTCCGGCTGTACCGCCCAGCGCCACACCGCCGACGTTGGCCGCCAGACAGACTCCAAACAGAGCGGCTGGATTGCGCGCGTAGTCCAGCATTTCTGCAATGACGCTCCACCAGAACAGATCAAAGATGCCGAAGGCAGCGAGCATCAGCGTGTTGACGGTTACAAATCCAGCCGTTCCGCGCCCAAGAACGGCAAAGGCGACGAACGAGAGCATCAGCATCACGATGCCGACGTAAAGCGACCAGAAATGTTTGTTTTTGACCGGTGCAAAGCGCAACACTGCAATAGCAGCCACATAGGGCACGTTCCAGTACCAGTTCGCGAGTCCGCCGGCGCCGCCAAAGGCGGGCAGCACCACCTGATACATAAGTCCCGAGTTGATCGTGAAGATCAGGATAAAAATGCACAGCAACGCAGCCGGGAACAGAAGTCCGGCATCCGCCGGCGCTGCCGCCATTTTCTCCGGCGCCGGCAGTCTGGCGCCAACGAACGCGGCCGCAGCCATGAAGAACATATCCAGCGCCAAAGCGGCGAAAGGTGAGAAAAGATCCATCACCGCGTATATGAACGATACAAAAACGGCCGTGAGGATCAGCAGGTCGGCACAGACTCTGAAGCGCTGTCCCCTTTGCGTACAGGTTCTGAGCATGGCGCCCCAGGCGGCCAAAGCCAGCCCGCAGATATAGGCTTTTGACAGCAGGGCAACGTACCATAGCGTCGAGGGGCTGAAGAAGAACGGCAGCAGTGCCGGCAGCGAGAACAGGCAGCCGCAGATGAAGAGTCGTCTGGCAGAAAACCAATCACGTACAAACAAGCCGCCAGAAAGCAGCCCGCACACATGAGCGGCCATTGCAGCCAAAACAAGCTCTCCGCAGGAAAAGCCGAAACGCCCGGCCACACCCGACAGGACCCGTCCTTCAATGGTAAAGGAGCAGAGACAGGCGCAGAACAAGGAGACGGCCAGAACGTTGCCGGAACTTTCGCCATGCCGCTTGAGCGACATATTTTCCCCACCTATCAAAGTTACTCTGATGAAAGTGAGGATATTATATCAATACCGCAGGCAAAAACAAGCGATTTTTACATCTGGCGGGAATTCCAATAAAAAACGCGGAGCGCAAATCTGCGTCCCGCGTTCTGTTCTCTTTTGTCTGTAAATTAGTCGCGCTTTTCGCCGGTCTGGGAGAGAGGCTGCACGAAACGCTCGCGCGCCTTGGCCCTTCTGTAGGCGGTGGTGTGGACGCGCGTGGGCAGACCGTAGAGGCGGATGAAGCCGGAAGCGTCGTCCTGATGGTAATCGCTCTCGGAGAAGGTCGCGATCTCCTCACTGTAGAGCGAGAACGGCGACCAGACGCCGGCGTTGATGATGTTGCCCTTGTAGAGCTTGAGGCGCACCTTGCCGGTAACGTTCTGCTGGGTCTCCGTCACAAAGGCCGAGAGAGCCTTGCGCAGCGGCGAGAACCACTGACCGTTGTAGACGAGTTCGGCGAAGGTGATGGCGAGCTCGCGCTTCTTGTGCGCAGTCGGCTTGTCGAGCGTGAGCGTTTCGAGCACTTCATGGGCGCGGTAGAGGATGGTGCCGCCCGGAGTCTCGTAGACGCCGCGCGACTTCATGCCGACGAGACGGTTCTCGACCAGGTCGAGGATGCCGATGCCGTTCTTGCCGCCGAGCTCGTTGAGGATATCGAGGATCTGGCGCGGCTTGTATTCAACGCCATCGATGGTGACAGGCACGCCCTTTTCAAATTCAAGTTCGACATAGGTGGGCTTGTCCGGCGCTTTGAGCGGCGAAACGCCCAATTCGAGGAAGCCTGGCTTCTCGTACTGCGGTTCGTTGCCCGGGTCCTCCATGTCTAGGCCTTCGTGCGAAAGGTGCCAGATGTTCTTGTCCTTGGAGTAGTTGGTTTCGCGGTTGATTTTGAGGGGCACGTGGTGAGCCTCAGCGTAGTCTATTTCCTCGTCGCGGCTCTTGATGTCCCACACGCGCCACGGCGCAATGATCTTCATCTCCGGCGCAAAGTGCATGATGCCGAGTTCGAAGCGGACCTGGTCGTTGCCCTTTCCTGTGCAGCCGTGGCAGATGGCGTCAGCCTTTTCCTGTCTTGCGATCTCGACTATATGTTTAGCCAGAATGGGACGCGCAAAGCTGGTGCCGAGCAGATAGCCTTCGTAGTCGGCTCCGGCCTGCATCGTCGGGATAACGTACTCGTCGACGAATTCGTCTCTCAGATCTTCGATGTAGAGCTTGCTGGCTCCGGTTTTCTTGGCTCGTTCCTCGAGGCCCTCAAGTTCGTCTGCCTGTCCCAGGTTGCCGCAGACCGCGATGATCTCGCAACCCTCGTAATTTTCCTTGAGCCAGGGAATGATGACCGATGTGTCCAGTCCGCCTGAATACGCCAGAACTATCTTCTTGATTTTGTCGCTCATTACAGATTCCTCCTAGATGCCTTTCGACGCCAAAGATATTTTTTTGGTTATAAATCGACATTATACATCAAAACGGCTGTTTGTAAAATATTATTTTGTGAACTTTTCTTTGTTCATGGTTCAGAAGGTTAAGCGCCGCTTGCAGCGCAGATCTAAAGGCACGGCGTGCAGCTGTTGTATAATAGGCGGAAAGATTTGTGCCGGAGGAATATGATGGCAAATTTTGACGCCGATAAAATCAAATGGCTGCTTGGAGAACTGCCGAAGCTACAAAAAGAGGGCGTTCTCGACGAAGACGAGACCGAACGGCTGCGCGGTTATTACGAACCGGGAGCCGGTTCCGCAGCTGCGCCGCTGCGCAGTTATTTTCTTCTGGCTCTGGCCGTCATTGGCCTGCTGCTGGTGAGCGGCGGTGTGATC
>Ga0163159_1003853_pt1 | contig 11049 bp, 10 predicted proteins | sample BioMet9_FD_108702 | JGI IMG/M metagenome (GOLD analysis project Ga0163159, IMG submission 108702) | Microbial communities from bioreactor (seeded with sewage sludge) at Lawrence Berkeley National Lab, California, USA - Biofuel... | ecosystem: Engineered > Bioreactor > Anaerobic > Unclassified ... | reverse complement strand
CACTCACGCCTGACAAGCGGGAACTCGGCACGCTGCTTGCGCACATTCAGCAGGGCGACCTCATCATTTCAAGCGAACTGTCGCGTCTGGGCAGAAGTCTCTTCATGATTATGTCTATTCTGACTCTCATCATGGAAAAAGGCGCGCGCATCTGGACGATAAAGGACAACTACCGGCTTGGCGATGACATTCAGTCAAAAGTGCTGGCCTTTGCATTCGGGCTCAGTGCGGAAATAGAACGCAACCTCATCAGCCAGCGCACGAAGGAAGCGTTGCAGCTGCGGAAGGCGCAGAACATCAAGCTTGGGCGGCCACTGGGCAGGAAGAGTTCGCACCGGCTCATGGACGGGCTTGAGTTCCAAGTGCAGACAATGCACGACAGGGGAATGAGCGTGAACCACATTGCGAAGTTTATCGGCGTGTCGCGCAACAGCGTGAACGCATGCCTGAAGGAAAAGAAGGAAGCATAAATAGCCATAATATGATATACTAGGATTCATGACGAAGGAACTGATTGGTAAGGGAGAATCCCGAATACTAGAATTTAAAAAAGAGCTCCCAAAAGATTCCCATAAATGGATAAAGTCAATTTCCGCTTTTGCCAATGGTGCCGGCGGCGAACTCGTTATAGGGATCGACAATCAGCGTAATATCATAGGTCTGTCATCGAAAGAAGATATATTTGAATTAGGTGATAAAATTGCAGATGTGGTAAGCCAGTCCATTGAACCGCTTATTATTCCTGATATCAGTGCTGAAGAAATTGATGGCAAACAAATTTTAGTTGTTAAAGTGTATCCCGGAAGTAATACCCCGTATTATGTCAAAGCAGAAGGAAAAGAAAACGGAACATACATTCGTCTTGGTGCAACTACAAGAAATGCTGACGAAGCGGCTTTAGAAGAGCTATCTCTGCGTTCAAAGAAATTATCATATGATCAACTTCCTTATCCTTCTCTTGCTGTTGATAAAACTGATGTCAAAAATCTTTGCGCAGATTTATCAACGCGGGCAAAGCATTCAATAACAGAAAATGATCTGATAAACATGGGCGTTCTTCTCAAAGAAAATAATATCATTGTCGCAACAAGAGCGTATGCAATCCTTGTAGGAAAACATGACTATACTTCACGCATTCAATGTGCCAGATTCAAAGGAACAGAGCGAGTCGATTTTCTTGACAAGAAAGAATATGAAGGTCCGCTAATAGAGCAAGTAGAATCAGCATACAAGTTCGTTCTCAATTACTTAAGCAAGTCTATTAAAATCGAAGGGCTTGTCCACGATGAAGAATATGAACTGCCACCGGCTGCAATCCGTGAATTGATTGTCAATGCCGCAGTGCATAGAAACTACCTGCTTCCGTCAAGCATACAGGTTGCAGTTTATGATGACCGAGTGGAAATTTCTTCCCCTGGAAGTTTTTTTGGAACACTCAGACGTGAGGAAGCGCTTCAAGGCCGCTCTGCAATCCGAAATAAAATACTGGCAAGAGTTTTTGAAAAAGCGGACATCATTGAAGGCTGGGGAACAGGGCTGAAACGTATTGTTGAAACATGTATCGAAAATAAAATAGAACTACCTGAACTTCTTGAAATTGGTGACATGATTCGCGTTAACTTCTATCGGCATAAAAGTATTATGACCGATCAAGTAACCGATCAAGTAACCGATCAAGTAACCGATCAAGTAACCGATCAAGTAAAACGTCTGCTCAAGGTGCTGAAAAATAAACCTCTGTCTACAAAAGAAATACTTTCTGCTATGAACATGAAGCATCGCCCAACATTAATGAAAGATTACATTGTGCCTGCACTAAATGCACACCTAATTGAACAGACGGATCCTGAATCTCCGAACAGCCCGATGCAGAAATACAGGATTACTGTTTCAAAGAAAATTGAAAAATGATACAGGAAACGGACCTCTGCAGCGGTCCGATTCCTCATCATGGAAAAAGGCGCGCGCAACAGCGTGTACGCATGCCTGAAGGATAAGCAGGAAGCATAATTACTAATCCGCTTCTTAATAGGCAAATTCCTGATTTTCGTGGTATAGTATGGTAAAGAGGTTGTCGCGAACAAGATGGAATTGCTTACAGAAAAAGAAAAAGTGACAGAGTTTGTTTCATGGTGCATCGAAGAATATGCGGCTTCCCATAAAAAAAGTGGTAGCGAAACAGCAGAACTTTTTGAACAGGTCGGTGTGTTGGATTACCTTTTTGAATTTGCCGATGTCCTTCATACACAAGGAAAAGAGTATATATTAAAAGACATAGATGAGTTTATCGCGAAAAGGAAGACTGCATGAAGTTGTATCATGGCGGAATCCAAATTGTAGAATCTCCAGAAATCCGCACTTCAGATCGAACACTAGATTTTGGGACTGGATTTTATACGACAACAAGTAAAGAGCAAGCTTCTCGATGGGCTAAGAATAAAGCGATAATGCAAAACAAGAAACCTTTTATTTCAATTTACGAATTTAATGAAATGAACCTTGAGAATAAAGATTTACATAATCTTGTTTTTCAAAAAGCAGATGAACAATGGCTTGATTTCGTCTTTTCCAACAGATTGAATCCAAATTTTCATCATGCGTATGATATTGTAAAAGGCGCTGTTGCAAATGATAGAGTATATGCAAGTTTGAACGCATTTGAAAACGGATTTATGGATAAAGAGACATTGCTTAAAGAACTTCGGACTTGGAAATATGTAGATCAAGTTGTATTTCGTACTACGAAGGCAATTTCATGTCTGACATTTTGTTAAGGAAGTGCACTATGATGCCAAAAATTACACAAAAGAACGTTCATATTTTTATTCCATTCAAGATTGCAAAGATATGCACTCAAATAGAAAGCAAGGAGTCTCTGTCTCCTAAAGATGCTTTATTACAAATATATAAATCAGATATGTACAAGAATCTCTCAAACGAAAAGACTAAGTCATGGCAGCAGGGCTGGGTGTCTTTGTATAAAGAAATGACGGACAACTGTTTCAAAGAAAATTGAAAAATGATGCAGGAAACGGACCTCTGCAGCGGTCCGATTCCTCATCGACGTGTTATGCAAGCGTCGGCGGAACGGTACTGAATCCGGTGACAGAGGTCTTGCGCTCCGTGCCGGATTTGGAGATAGAGGTGCGAACCGCAATGGCATACTTCATTCCTGGAACTATTGGCGCATAGAGCGGGAACTCCAGCGTGGAGGGGTCGTTGCGCGAGACGAGCGACGTATCCACTGCAATCCATTTTGATTCATCTTTTTCTACCGTTCCGTCATCGTTCAGCGGGACAAACCATATGCCGTTGTCCGATCCGCCCAGCTTAAGGGCGTGTCCGCTTATCCTCACGGAATATCCGGCGGAAAGCGTTCCGTCAGCCTTCTTCGTCTTGAGATCAGTCACGCTGCTGATGACAGGGCTGCCGTCGGTGAAGGTGACCGCATCAACCACGATGCGGGAGATTGCCTCCTGCGCTTCACGGGACGGGGTGAATTTCATGATAATTTCCGGAATGTCGGCCGCAGACGGATTCGTCCCTGAAACAGAGCCGTTCACCGAAGGAAACAGCGTGCCCAGGTCGAGCATGTTCACCGCGTAGCCGCTGCCGATGAGCGACAGCATCTCGCGTTTTAGCAGTTCGGCGGCATGACGCACCGCATACATGTCCACGCCGGGATTCTTTTCAGCAACGTATGCGATGATATTGTCTGTATCAACGGTATAGCGGCTGACCTTTCCATAATAATCTCCTCCACCGAATCTGTTGGTGTGAAGACTGACGACGACCGGAGCTTCCGGCTTTGTAAATGAAGAATTAAGCTTACCCATAGTATCACCTCATAATAAAACGGCAGGCAGAAAGCTGGCAGTCCGTACGGGCCGCTGCCGTCTGTCTTAAAACACGCCACATGCTATTTCCACGTCATCATTCGCCTCCTTATCTGAAACGAATATAGTGCCAAACGGCATGATGGAGGAGGTGGCATTTTGCCCAAAAAAAAGGGCAAAATGCCACCTCCTAAAACGGCAAATATGTGCTATGGGGGAGACGGGTTGCCATGCTGCTGTGTGACGGGGCATCATGCTGCTACATGACGAGCCATCATCCAGCAGCATGAGAGGGTATCATCTAGAAGGATGACGACCTATCACGTACCCGGATGATGCAGTGTAAAATTGGCGGGCGACTGTTTAAAAGAAAATAAAAAGATGATACAATTATGGAAGGAAAATAACTGAAAATGAGTAAAAAATCTGCTGAAAATAGTAATATTTCTGTCTCAGAAAACGACCGATTTTTCCCACACCTTCATCTCCTTCGGAAGGACTGACATGCCCGTCCCAACTTCCCGAATTCCTGCAACAGAAAAATCTTTTTCGTCCGACCAGCTGCTTAACAGCCTAAAGACGGGGTTCCTTTCGCGAGAAGTGTATTCCGATGTGAACTTGTCACCGTCGCTGCTGGTGAATGATTACAAACGGAGCAAGAAGATTCTTTCGTCGCTGCAGGAGGAACTGGCGTACTGCGATGCGTTCGATTTTTCGGTGGCGTTCATAAATCATGAGGGGCTGGCGTGCATTAAGCAGGCGCTTGCGGAACTGGCGGCGCATCAGGTGAAGGGGCGGATTCTTACCACGAACTATTTGAACTTTACCGAGCCGTCTGCGCTTACGGAGTTGCGTGCGTTTCCGAACATTGAAGTGCGGGCGTACACGAAGGGCGGATTTCATCCTAAGGGATATATTTTTAAACATAGCAATTATTATTCGATGATTGTGGGCAGTGCGAATCTTACGGCGTCGGCGCTCAACTTGAATCAGGAATGGAGCATTAAATTTCTTTCGCTCACTGACGGGCAGATTGTGTTCAGCATTCGTGAGGAATTTGAGCACGTGTGGAACGATGCTGATGTTGTTGATGATGAATGGATTGCGCGCTACGCAAAAGAGTATGAAGCGAAGAAGCTTGCACTGCGGATGCAGAGAAGTGCGGTGCAGGAATTGCAGTTTGAAAAATCAGTTGAAGAAGATGATGTAAAAAATAATATTGATGATGAGTCGCTGGAAATTATTCCGAACAAGATGCAGAAGGAAGCGATGATTTCTCTTGCTGAACTTCGTGCGAAGGGTGAAAAGCGGGCGCTGCTCATTGCGGCGACTGGCACGGGCAAGACATATCTTTCCATATTCGATGTGAACCAGATGAAGCCGAAACGGGTGCTCTATGTTGCGCACCGTGACATGATTCTTAATAAATCTGAAAAGAGTTTCCGTGCGATACTGCCGGACATCAAGACGGGATTTCTGAACGGAACGCAGAAGGATTGGAACGCTGACTATTTGTTTGCTTCAATCACAACGCTTGCAAAAGATGATGTGCTTCATCAATTTGCGAAAGATTCATTTGACTACATCATCGTTGACGAAGTGCATCATGCGGGTGCCGACTCGTACAAAAAAATAATCGACTACTTTACGCCGAAGTTCCTGCTGGGGCTTACGGCAACTCCTGAACGTACTGACGGCCTCGACATTTTTTCGCTGTTCGATAATAATATTCCGTACGAAATACGGCTGCAGAAAGCGCTTGAAGAAGATTTGCTCTGTCCGTTCCATTACTACGGGCTTTCTGATTTGACGGTGAACGGCGAAGTTGTTGATGACAAGACTGACTTTACAAAGCTCGTGAGCAGTGAGCGGGTGCGTCATGTTGAAAAGGCGATGAAGCTCTACCGCAATTTTGCGTACACGGTGAAAGGTTTGATTTTTTGCAGCAGGGTGGAGGAAGCGGCGGAACTTTCCCGCATGCTCAATGATGACGGCTTCCATACCAAGTGTCTTTCCGGCAGCAACAGCGATGAGGAACGTGAGCACGTGATAGAAGCGCTTGAGAGCGACACGGATCCTCTTGAGTACATCATCAGCGTTGACATCTTCAACGAGGGTGTTGATATTCCGTGCGTGAATCAGATTGTGATGCTGAGGCCTACGCAGTCGGCAATTATTTTTGTGCAGCAGCTGGGGCGCGGCTTGCGGAAGGCTGCGGGCAAGTCGTATGTGTCGGTGATAGACTTCATTGGCAACTACGAAAACAATTTCTTTATTCCGATTGCATTGTACGGTGACAATTCGTTCAATAAGGATAATTTGCGGCGGCGCTTGCTTCGCGGTCTGCAGCAATTCCAGGCTGCTCCACAATTCAAATCAACGAAGTGGCGCGGCAGAAAATATTCGATTCAATTTCTAATGCAAATTTCAATCAGCTTAAACTGCTCAAGGATGAATACACCAAGCTCAAGAACAGGCTCGGGCGTGTTCCTTCAATGAATGATTTTGTTGACAACGGGTTCATTGATCCGCTTCTGTTCATCGACTATGCGGGGTCGTACTACGAGTTCAAGTGCAAAGTGGAAAAGGTGAAAGATAAAAGTGAAGCGGAACTGTCGCCGGCTCAGCGAACATCGCTGCAGTTCATTTCGCTTGAGTTTGCACACGGAGCGAGGCTGCATGAACTGCTGGTGCTCAAGATGCTGCTCGATGAAAATACAATCACTGTTGCTGAGTTTAAAGCTAGTCTTGCAAAACACGGCGCGGTGTTTTCACCAAAAGATATCGGCGGCATGTGCAATACGCTTTCACCTAATTTCTACACACAGGGCGACCGCAAGAAATACGTCGGCATCACGTATCTTTTTTACGATGAAAAAGCGCAGACGATTTCTCGGACGGATGACTTTGCGAAGTTGCTCGGCAGCAGCGGGCAGAATGCAGGTGATTTGAACGCAGCAATCTACCGCCGCGAACTTGAGGACTGTCTTGACTACGGCATCAAGCGCGCTACGCTCAAAGAGTCGGAGAAAATCATCGACCACAATCTGGTGCTGTACCGCAAGTATTCGCGTAAGGACGTGTGCAAGCTGCTCAACTGGAAGCAGAACATCACTCCGCAGAACATAGGCGGCTACTTCGTGCAGAACGAGCCGGAGCTGACGTGCCCGGTGTTCATCACCTACAAGAAGTCTGACGAAATTTCTGATTCAATAAAATACGAAGATTATTTCATAGACAATTCACGGCTCAACTGGATGAGCAAGAACAAGCGCACTTCAACTTCTCCTGATGTGAGTGTGATACTTGACCAGGCTCGGAACAAGATTGAGATTCCGCTGTTTGTAAAAAAAGACGACAACGAAGGAACCGACTTCTACTATCTTGGCAACATGAAGCGCGACACATTCGAGGACACGACGATGAAGTCCGAAGGAAAGAGCGTGAACGTGGTGAACATTCGGTTTGATTTGGAAAACGCAGTGCCGCAGGAATTGTACAACTACTTGGAAGCATAGTAAAATTCTGAAAAATGATGTATTCTCAGTGCAAGGAAGGCATTTTATGGAACAGGCAGAATCATCAGAAAAGAAAAAATATAATGTAGACAGCTTCAATCTTGACCACACCAAAGTGACGGCGCCGTTTGTGCGTCTGGCTGCAAAGAAGGTGGGCCGCAACGGGGACGTGGTGACGAAATTTGACATCCGCTTCTGCCAGCCGAACAAGGAGTGCATGCCGACTGGTGCCATTCATACGCTGGAGCATCTTATTGCCGAATATATCCGCGACGAGCTTAAGGGTGTCATTGATTTTAGTCCGATGGGATGCCGCACGGGCTTTTACTTTACGCTGTGGGGCGACCACGACGAGGCGTACATTGCGGAACACATGCTCAATGTGATGAAGAAAGTTGCGGTGTGGGACAAAGAGATTCCTGCTGCTACGGAAAAAGAGTGCGGCAACTACCGTGACCATGATCTTGAGGGCGCGAAGTTCTGGGCGCAGAAGTGGTGCGACGGAATTGAAAAGACGGGGTGGAACTGCTACAAGTAAAAAGGGAAAAGGTAAAAGTGAAGAGAGAGTGATGGGGGGACACTGATACCTTTTTTAAAATAAAAAACAAATTAAGGAATATAGATGAACCTTCTGCAGAAATTCAAAGAGACGATTTCTTCGGTGCTGCCTATCATGGTGATTGTGCTGCTGCTTGGGGTGACGGTTGCTCCGCTTGGTGCAGATTTAATCATTCGCTTCCTGGTGGGCGGTGTGCTGCTCATCTTTGGGTTGACGACTTTTTTGCTTGGCGTGGACATTGGCATTTTACCGATTGGCGAGCGGAGTGGTGCGGCGCTTACGGCAAAGCGAAATTTGCCGTTGCTGCTTTCCGTTTCATTTGTCATCGGGTTCATTGTGACGATTGCGGAACCGGATGTGCAGGTTCTTGCTGACCAAATTCGTTCTGTTGATGCGAGTGTGAACAAGTGGGTACTGGTGTGCATGATTGCGGTGGGCATAGGCTTGTTTGTGATGATTGGCTTGCTTCGTACGGTCACTTCTTTTTCTTTGAGCGTGCTGCTCATTGTTTCATATGTCATTGTATTCATTCTTGCATTCCTCTGTCCGCCTGAATTCCAGGGTGTTGCCTTTGATGCGGGCGGCGCTACGACAGGACCTATGACGGTTCCGTTCATCATGGCGCTTGGTGTTGGTGTGGCCGCTGTTCGCGCAAAGCACACGTCTGAAAAGAATGGTGTAGCTGTCGACCACACGAGTAGCACTTCGGATGATAGTTTCGGGCTTACAGGTATTGCATCGGTGGGACCAATTGCTGCGGTGTGTGTATATGGAATTGCCTTGCGGATTTCACGGGCAAATGGCGCGGGTGCGGCGGATTCAGTAAGTAGCGCTGTTGCAGCGACAAGTGCCGCGGTTACCGAAGCAGGCACTACGGTTGCTGAGGCGGCGAAAGGTTTAAATGCGTTCATCAGCATTATTCCGAGTACGTGCAAGGAAGTGGGCATGGCTATGGCTCCACTTGTCGTCATGTTCATCTTGCTACAGATTTTTTTGCTCAAGATGCCTCCGGTGCAGGTGCAGCGTTTAATCAAAGGACAAATTTACGCATTTGTTGGCTTGGTGATATTTTTGGTGGGAGTGAACGGCGGGTTCATGCCGGCAGGAAGAAGGCTGGGCGAAGTGCTTGGTTCGCTTGCTGCAGAACACGGCGGTATATGGACGGTATTGCTTACGGTGGTTGGCTTTGTGTTCGGCGCGGTTGTGGTGTGCGCAGAGCCGGCGGTGTGGATTCTTACGGAACAAGTTGAAAGCGTGAGTGGCGGTACGATTAAGCGAAAGGTCATGTTGGTGGCGCTTTCTTCAGGAGTTGCCATATCAATCGGGCTGAGCATGTTGCGTGTGTTGTATGGCTTTAGCTTGTGGTGGATTATTGTACCGGGATATGCGATTTCATTGCTGCTGACAATTTGGTGTCCAAAACTGTTTGTTGGTATTGCGTACGATTCCGGCGGTGTGGCGAGCGGTCCCATGACGAGCACGTTCATTCTTTCGTTCACACTGGGAGCGAGTGCGGCTACGGGTGGCAATCCAATCACTGATGCGTTCGGTGTGATTGCTCTTGTTGCAATGACGCCGCTTATTGCAATTCAGATTCTTGGTTTGATTTATAAGAAAAAAAAGAGACAGTCTGCGAAAGTGTGTGAAAAGCAGCTGCTGTTGGAGGCAAAATGACAAAGTTTACGCTTTTAATCAGCATTGTCCCTCATGACAAAGGAGAACTTGTAACCGGAGCGGCCGTTCAGGCAGGAAGTTTCGGTGGCACGGTGCTCATGGGTCGCGGAATTAGCGCGAACAATTTTGCAGCAGCCATGGGGTTTGGCGAAACATCAAAGGACATCGTGTACATTCTTGTAGAAAAAAAACAAAAGAGTGTGATTTCTGCGGCAATAATTGGCGCCGCGGGAAATGAAAAACAGAATTTTGGCTGTCTGTTCAGCATTGATGCAGATCGCATGCTTAAGACCGGAAAAGTTTCCGGAGGAGAAATTGAAATGTCAGAAAAAAAACCACGAGAGCTCATTACGGTCATCTTGAATAAGGGATATGCGGACGATGCAATGGCGGCTGCCCGCAAAGCAGGAGCTGGCGGCGGTACGGTGATAAATGCGCGCGGTACGGCGAAAGAAACAGATGCTAAATTTTTTGGTATGCACATTGTTCCGGAAAAGGAAATGTTGCTCATCGTTGTAGAGCAGGAAAAAATGGACGCGGTTCTTGAGTCAATTCGTACGCTTCCGTGTCTTGCGGAACCTGGCAGTGGCATTGCGTTCTGCTCTGGTGTTGATGACTTTACGTTGCTTGGCAAAAAGGCATAATTGCTTTGGACGAATTTACTGTTTCTTCGGTGTGGAAAGAATTATGCAGGCAAAGTGAGCACGAAAAGTTGCTTGGGCATGCAGACAGTCTTCCTGCAATAAGTAAAGGCCATCTTTTTGTGTACGATACTATTGATAGTACGAACACTGAATGTAAACGTCGTATAGAAAATGCTGGTTTGCTTCGAGATGAAAATGGGCTGCTTACCAAAGACGGTATAAACTTGCACAAGACCGTTGTTGCCGCTGCATATCAGAGTGCGGGGCGCGGCCGGTTGGGGCGACCGTTTTATTCTCCGTCACAGACAGGTATTTATTTTAGTGTTGTGTATGTGCCGGAGCATTCTGTCACAGACCCGGCGTTGTTTACCGTAACAGCTGCGGTGGGAGTCTGCCGCGCCATTTGCAAATTGTACAAAAAAAATCCGCAAATTAAATGGGTAAATGATGTTTATCTGAACGGGAAAAAAGTGTGCGGAATACTCACTGAAGGAGTTGCGCGTGCCGCTATAGACGGGCAGAAGGATGGCGCGTCAAAAGTTGAAGCGGCAATCATCGGCATAGGAATAAATATTGCAGTGAATAAAGAGATGCCGGCGGATTTGTCTGCAAAAGCTGGCGGAATCTTGCAAGCGGCAGAAGAGGCTTCTGCGGAACAAACGGCTGTCACCAGGGCGCAATTGCTTGCATCCGTGATAGAAGAAACGCTCCATAGCCTTGATGCAGGCGAAAATGTCATTCCCGAATACCGATCGCGCTCTTTTTTGCTTGGCAAAAAGCTCCTGATTACGCCTTTAATTGGTGATAATACAACAAGT
>Ga0163159_1003849_pt1 | contig 11054 bp, 5 predicted proteins | sample BioMet9_FD_108702 | JGI IMG/M metagenome (GOLD analysis project Ga0163159, IMG submission 108702) | Microbial communities from bioreactor (seeded with sewage sludge) at Lawrence Berkeley National Lab, California, USA - Biofuel... | ecosystem: Engineered > Bioreactor > Anaerobic > Unclassified ... | reverse complement strand
CAGTCAGCATCTTGCTGACAACACCACATCACCCGACCACGTCACGGCCCACGAGCACCACCGTAGCCTCGTTCCTCGGCAGCTCCCTCCAAAGGGAGCCAAGGGCCTTCACACTGGCTGAATCACATTACCACCTATAAGCTACTTGCCAATGTTTGCCACATTTCAGCCCGCCAACGCCTCGGCTCCCTCTGGAGGGAGCTGGCTGCGAACATCTTTTCGTTCGCAGACTGAAGGTGGTCCGGGCATACCTTATTCTTGCCGATGAAGGCAGAAAAGCCCCGCGTCAGTACTAAAAACCGCCAGTCAGCATCTTGCTGACAACACCACATCACCCGACCACGTCACGGCCCACGAGCACCACCGTAGCCTCGTTCCTCGGCAGCTCCCTCCAATGGGAGCCAAGGGCCTGCTCACTGGCTGAACCACGTTACCGCCCATAAGCTATTTGCTAATGTTTGCCACATTTCAACTCGCCAACGCCTCGGCTCCCTCTGGAGGGAGCCAAGGGCCTGCTCATTGGCGGCAACGATTTTAAAAGCCATCCCTGCGACGGTAAGCAGCGCACCAATTTCATAACTAACTTCTATGAAATCGTGTAAGTCGCTTATGCCTTGGCTGAAAGTGCCGAGCGCAGCGAGGCGAAAGGGTTCTTCCTCAGCGTCTCAGACGCAGCAAAACAAAAACTCTGGCCTTTTCTCCTTGCCGCGGCGAAGCCGCTGAGAAGAACCCCTCCGGCTCCGGACAAAAAGACGTCCGGACCCACCTCCCCTTAGCAAGGGAGGCTTTCAAAAACCAGCACTTTTTTTATTTTTTCCGAGAAAGCCTCATCCCGCCGAACGGACAGAAAACGCGATAGACCGCGGCAGATGCGATGAAGCGCCATATTTCGGTTTGCGCCGCGTACGTGTGTACTCAAGCGGACCAAAATATGGCGCTGAAGAAGCAGATGCCCGGTATATCGCGTTTTCTGGATTCCAGGTTCTACCACAGATTTTCAGGCACTACCACAGATTTCCAGGCTCCCCCATATCATCTCTTCATATACTTCGCCAACATACGATACATAGTGTTCGTATCGATGGGCTTGGCCAGGTGAGCATTCATCCCGGCTGACAGGGCTTTGGAGATGTCTTCGGCGAAAGCGTTGGCTGTCATGGCTATGATGGGGATGGTTCTGGCATCGGCGCGATCGCAGGCACGGATAGCCCGGCTTGCTTCGTAGCCGTTCATGACGGGCATCTGGATATCCATGAGAATGACGTCAAAGTAACTCGATGGCATACGCAGGAATAAATCCAGTGCCAATTTACCATTTTTTACAGGCATGACTTCCGCCCCTGTATATTTCAATAATTCCACAGCCACTTCCTGGTTTAACTGATTATCTTCGACCAGCATGATGCGTTTATGGGCCAATGCATTAGCCGGAATCACTACATCATCCACTTCTGCCTTCGCCGCCACAACTTGATCATGGCCGAGCAGGAGCGGCAAATCTACAGTAAATGTGGACCCTTTATTTACCTCACTGGTCACAAATATCTCGCCATCCATCAATTTCACCAAATTGCGGGCGATGGACAAGCCCAGGCCGCTGCCGCCAAACTTTTGGAACGTCAGCGCCGATTCCTGTTCAAACGGTTGGAATAATCGCTTCTGGAATTCTTCCGTCATGCCAATCCCCGTATCGATGACACTGAAACGGATGTGGAGGTGCTGTTCACTGCGGGCTTGTTGGACAACTCGAAGAGTGATGCAGCCACCTGGATTCGTAAATTTCAAGGCATTGGACAACAGATTCAACAAAATCTGCGTAATGCGCTTTTCATCGCCCACCAGTACCGGGGCGTCGCTCAGCTTATTATCAATGCAGAACCGTATATCCTTGTCCATGCATTGCACCATATACAATTCGATGATAGGTTTAAGCAACTGGTCCAAATCAAAAGGCAGTTCGGCAATCTTTAATTTCTGATGCTCTATGACGGACATATCCAATATATCGTTGATAAGGTTAAGCAAGATATTGGAAGCCTGGCCTATCTTGTTCAGGGCCGACTTGAGACGCGCCGGGTCATTCATATTTTTGCTGGCTATTTCCGTCATACCGATGATAGCGTTCATTGGCGTCCGGATTTCATGGCTCATGCGAGACAAGAAATCACTTTTTGCTTCATTGGCCAGGTTCGCCTGGTTGATAGCTTCCGACAATTGGTGATTCCGCGAATGGAGCATGGCGATATGGCGGCGGTTGGCTATGATGCCGGCGGCTACGCTGATGATAATCAACAGGATGAGTATCAGGGCGATTTTTATCGTCAAAGAGTATTTATACAACAAATCTGTCCAGGTCATTTCCTGCACACCCATAGACGTATGTTTCAGAACCGTAGCCTGTATGGCATTAGGATCCAGGGCATCGATATATTTGTTGAGGATGGACATGAGCCGCGGATCCGAATCGGAACGACCGGCTGCATAAAAATCGCCACCCATTTGATTGGATACATCCCAAATCGTCAAATCTTCGAACTCCGGATGCTGCAGCATGGAACTGATGACATGAGAATTTTGGAATGCCGCATCGGCCTTGCCATCTTTGACTGCCTGGAAACATTCCCGCAAAGACGGATAAGTCACGATCGTCAAATGATGGTAATTTTCGCGCAAGAATGTAGCACTGCCCTTGATATCTTCCGGGACAGCGACCGTATAAGGCTGGTATACATCGAAAACGCGTCCTTTCAAGCCAGCAAAAGCCCGCTTATTCTCGATATAACCATGAGACAAAATCAAACTGGGATCCTGCAGCCGCGACTTCGTAGCAACGACGGCCAGGAACAGATCAATATCATGGTCCGGCTTCTTTAGCGCCGTAATAGAACTGCTTTCATTGACAGGCACGAACTGGAAATGCAAACCGCTCTGCACCTCGATCAGACGGAACAAATCGATGAGGATACCCGCTACGGACTGGCTGGTGGCATCCCTATACACCAAAGGATACCAGTCTGTATAACAGCCTATGCGGATGACCGAATGGCTTTGAAGATATTCCAACTCGTCCCGCGTCAATGACGGATCGGCAATACCGCTGTAACGACCATAGTATTTTTCAAATATACTGCTCAAAAATTCAGAATGCTCGTAGCTAATACGATTCATGGCATCGTCCAACTGTGCCAGCCGCGCAGACGTATTTCCTTTAGAAGCTACGACATAAAACGGAGCATAGGTCATGACCGCCACGCGGCGATAACCGCGAACCTTATACAAGCTGGACAATGCCGCGGCATCGATGGTACCTGCATCGAGGGCGCGCAAGGCCTGGCTGTAATTATCAAAATAAACTTCCTGGAACGTAAACCCATTCTTCTTGGCATATTCCTGCGCCGCCAGCATCTGGAACGAACCGCGCGTACCACCGATGCGGATCCCCTGCATGTGAGCATAATCATTAAAATAAATAGTCCGGTTCGAACTGGAAACGTATAAATTACTCGTAGCCGTGCCCAACGGATGAGCACAATAATCGTACAACATGATTTCCCGCTCGGATGTCTTCATGATAGGAGCGATGAAATCCACTTCACCAGCATTCAATTTAGCAATCAACTCACTGCGGCCGCCGCCAATGAACTCAGGCCGCCAACCCTCATAACGACTAACTTCATTAAAAAAGTCGACGCCCATCCCTCGGTACGAACCATCCGGAAACTGCTCGATGAACCCAGGATGCTCCGTAAACCCAATACGCACAACCTGTTCCTCCGTCGCAGCAGCAGAAACGTCCCCCGCTAAGACAGCACTCACGGCAAGACAAACTATTGTAATTAACTGAAAAATAAACTTCATGACGACTCCTCAATACGATACGAAACAATTCCTAATGCTATTTACATTTAATTATACAATATTTATATTTGTATAGCCACTTAAATATTCTAACATTTATAAAATTAAAAAGCTCGCCATAAAGGCGAGCTCAATTGAAATACGAAAAATAAACTTTCCACAGACATCATGGCCTCGGTTCCTCCAAAAGGAGCCAAAGGTCTTCTCATTACGATATATCAGACACGAAATCCTTGACTATCCGTTTCAACATACTATCAGAACTCGTTTCGTCATCGCGCAGCCGCGTATCGCGCACAGTGTAGACGACGGCACCGCTCTTGGGATTTGTCACATTGAACTCGATATCAGCCTTCGCCTGATAACTATAACCAGCCGGATGATCCACTGTCTCCGTCATGGGAATGCGAACGACCGACTCTTTCCCCTTGGAATCATAATACTTGAAATCGCGAATAACCGTCTTTGTTTCTTTCCAGGCTTCATGATACCATTTTCTGTAGCCCAGCTCATAAACCGTTACAGCCACCTGCAAAGCCGGCTTCTCCGTCAAATTGAACGACGGCACGACCAAGGCAGCCTTCCCTGCATCCGTCATTTCGGACGTAGCTTTAGCTGTCCCTGCGGATGTCACTTTACTCGTCACATCAGCCGTTACTGCAGGCAAAGCTTTGCTCGTCACATCAGACGTTCCTTCAGGCATCGCTTTAGTTGTCCCTTCATGTGTTACATTAACTGTCCCTTCAGGCAGCCGCAAAGACATCTTTTTATCACTCAAAGAACTGCGAAGCAATGTCACCAACTTGCTATCGACAGTCATATCAGCATTATAATGCTCATCAGCTACATCGACCATTTTAATCTCTGTAAGCTGTATGGCATGATATCCATTAAAATCAAAAGCCGGATCCTTGAACTTAATCTTTTCGGCCGAAACCGTCCCAGCCACCACCATCATAATCATCATCAAACAAAGTATAATTTTCTTCATGCATACGACTCCTATAAAATAAATATCAACTAGATATATTTATTGTACTATAAATTTAAAAAATATCATAGTATATTAGCATACTGATAGCGCAATGACATATGCATAATCCAATACTAGCAAATAACGATGCAAACTAGGAATAAACAAAAAAAGCGCTCGCAGGAACACATCCTACAAGCACCACCGTAGCCTCGGCTCCCTCTGGAGGGAGCTGGCTGCAAACATCTTTTCGTTTGCAGACTGAAGGTGGTCTGGACCTGCCTCATTCAGGACGATGAACGAAGAAAAGCTCCACGTCAGCATTAAAAGCCGCCAGTCAGCATCTTGCTGACAACACCACATCACCCGACCACATTACGGCCCACGAGCACCACCTTCAGTCTCGCTACGCTCGACAGCTCCCTCCAAAGGGAGCCAAGGGCCTTCACACTGGCTGAACCACGTTACCGCCCATAAGCTACCTGCCAATGTTTACCATATTTCAACCCGCCAACGCCTCGGCTCCCTCTGGAGGGAGCTGGCTGCAAACATCCTTTCGTTTGCAGACTGAAGGTGGTCCGGACCTGCCTCATTCAGGCCGATGAACGCAGAAAAGCCCACGCCAATACTAAAAGCCGCTAGTCAGCAACCCGCTGACAGCATCACATCACCCGACCACGTCACGGCCCACGAGCACCACCTTCAGTCTCGCTACGCTCGACAGCTCCCTCCAAAGGGAGCCAAGGGCCTTCACACTGGCAGTAGAGCTTTTATCGTGCCAACCTCATCCCGCCGAACGGACAGAAAACGCGATAGACCGCGGCAGATGCGATGAAGCGCCATATTTTGGTTTGCGCCGCGTACTCGTGTACTCAAGCGGGCCAAAATATGGCGCTGAAGAAGCAGGTGTCCGGTATATCGCGTTTTCTGGATTTCCAGGCTCTACCTATAATACTCCCCATACCACTTAGCAAAACTTGCCAGGCCGGTTTCTATACTCGTAGACGGCTTGAAGTCAAAATCTCGTTCCAGGTCGCTTACATCGGCGTAGGTCTGGTATACGTCACCGGCTTGCATGGGCAGGTATTCTTTCACTGCAGTCTTGCCGATAGCTCGTTCTAGTGTTTCGATGAAATACATAAGTTTTTCTGGTTTATTATTTCCTATGTTATATATCTTGTAGCAGTCGCCATATTCATTAGCCCGCGGCGGATTGCAGAGCATATTTTCTACACCTTGGACGATATCATCGACGTAAGTGAAATCCCGCAACATATCGCCATGATTGTAAATCTTGATGGGCTTGCCTTGCATGATAAGGTTCGTGAATTTGAAATAGGCCATGTCAGGACGGCCGTATGGGCCGTAGACCGTAAAGAAACGCAGTCCTGTCGTTGGGATTCCGTACAGATGACTGTACGTATAGGCCATGAGTTCATCCGATTTCTTCGTCGCTGCATATAAGCTGATAGGATGGTCCACATTGTCCGTCGTAGCAAAAGGCGTCTTTTCCTGATTTCCATATACAGAAGAACTGGAAGCAAAGAGCAGATGCTCTACGGGGAAATGGCGGCACGCTTCGAGGATGTTGAAAAATCCGACGACATTGGACTCAATATAGGCAGCCGGATTATCGATACTGTACCGCACGCCGGCCTGTGCCGCCAAATTGACGACAATTTCCGGATAGAACTGTTCGAATATGCCCTGTATCGTACTGGCATCGGCCAAGTTTCCCCACACAAAAGAAAAATGGGGATAATTGCGCAATATAGCCAGGCGGCTCTCTTTGAGAGAGACGTCATAATAATCATTCATATTATCGATGCCCATGACCGTCGCCCCCAGGGACAACAGCCTCTTAGCCAAATGGAAACCGATGAATCCGGCGGCTCCGGTAATCAAAACTTTCTTCGATGGATCAAACACTTTAAAATCAGCCAACGTTATTCCTCCTGCTCTATCTTATGGATGAGACTGCCTCGCAGCCCCTCCTCTTGCCATTAATCACGCGAAAACAGATCCCGCGTATATACCTTCTGACGTACATCCTCCAGCTCCGGTGACAGACGATTGGCTACGATGACATCGCTTAGCCGTTTGAATTCAGCCAAATCGCGGATGACGCGGCTCTTGAAGAAGTCAGACGCAGCCAACGTCGGTTCATACACGACGACTTCAACTCCTTTAGCCTTGATGCGCTTCATGACGCCCTGGATGGCACTAGCCCGGAAATTATCCGACGCCGTCTTCATGGTCAATCTATACACGCCGACGATATTCGGTTTCCGCGCCAAAATCATATCAGAAATATGATCCTTCCGCGTCCTGTTGGCCGCAACGATGGCGCTGATCAAATTCTGTGGCACATCGTTGTAATTGGCCAATAGCTGCTTCGTATCCTTAGGCAGGCAATAACCGCCATAACCAAAAGACGGATTGTTATAAAAATCGCCGATACGCGGATCCATGCACACGCCATGGATGATCTGGGCCGTATCAAGACTGCGGATTTCGGCGTACGAATCGAGCTCATTGAAATAAGCCACACGCAGCGCCAGAAACGTATTAGCAAACAATTTAATAGCCTCAGCCTCCGTCGGATCTGTGAACAACGTAGGAATATTCTCTTTGATAGCCCCTTCTGCCAACAACCGGGCAAACACGTGGGCCCGTTCTGACTGTTCACCCACGACAATACGCGACGGATACAAATTATCATACAAAGCCTTACCTTCGCGCAGGAACTCCGGAGAAAAAATGATATGATCCGTGCCATAATGAGCACGCATCTTCACCGTATATCCCACCGGCACAGTAGACTTGATGACCATGACCGCTGCCGGATTGATAGAAATGACCTCTTCGATAACCGCTTCGACAGAAGACGTATCAAAAAAATTCTTGTCCGGATCATAATTCGTCGGCGTAGAAATAATGACAAAATCTGCTCCCGTGAAAGCCTCCACTGGATCCAGCGTAGCCTTGAAATTTAAATTCTTCGTCGCTAAATACTCGGACAACTCCTTATCCACGATAGGACATTTCCCCTCGTTGAGCATCCGTACCTTTTCCGGTATAATATCGAGCGCCACCACCTCATGATGCTGTGACAACAACACGCCGTTGGACAACCCTACATATCCCGTACCGGCAATCGCAATTTTCATATAATAAAACTCCAATCTATCTATATTTTAATACAAACCTGTTAAATAATACCTAAAAGCCGCCAGTCAGCATCTTGCTGACAACGCCACATCACCTGGCCACGTCATTATCCACACGAGCACCACCGTAGTCTCGCTACGCTCGACAGCTCCCTCCAAAGGGAGCCAAGAGCCTGCTCATTAGCCATATCACTTTTCTGCCCGCACTCTACATGCAAAAGTTAGCCACATTGCAACTCGCCAACGCCTCGGCTCCCTCTGGAGGGAGCTGGCTGCAAACATCCTTTCGTTTGCAGACTGAAGGTGGTCCGGGCATGCCGCATGAATTCCAATGAAGGCAGAAAAACTCCACTTCATTACTAAAAACCGCTAGTCAGCAGCCCGCTGACATCACCACATCACCTGGCCTCGTCACGGCCCACGAGCACCACCTTCAGCCTCGTTCCTCGGCAGCTCCCTCCAGAGGGAGCCAAGGGCCTGCTCATTAGCCATACCACTTTTCTGCCTGCACGTCACTTGCCAATGTCTGACCCATTCAGATGCTACCTTTTAGTATACCAGATTTATCCAAAAAATACATTCCTCACCGCTAAAAGCCACTTTCCTGTCACCTAATACATCCAGCGCAGTGATGCCATGGCAAAGTAGTCGTGATCTGCGGCATCGGTGTAACGGGCGTGTTCTACCTTGGCCGCTCCTAAAACGCCGTCGAGATAGAGGTTATTGTGGATGCGTTTTTGACCGGTCACGCCGATTTCATCTACGACGGGATGATTGGAGGTACTGCGGTCCATTTCAGTCCGCATGGCATATAGACCTAGTTCGGATTCCTGAGCCAGGTGATGCTTGATGCCGACGTAATACTTGCGCGCATCAGAACCCATGGTATCGCCCAGTATGGTTTCGTCGTACGTCCAGCCATTGTGGTAGCGACTATGGCGATACCACGAATCATTCGTATTGGCCACTTCCATGGTCATATCCCAGGCGCCGTCGCGGCTAAGCTGCGGAAAATACACACCGGCCCGATAGGCCAAATCCGACGGCAGGCCGCCAGCCTGGTCCTCGCCGTACACTTCTCCATAAAACTGTACACCTGGCAGACGCAGGCGGAAATCCATGCCGGCAATGTCGTCCCATTTATCATCGTGATAAGAGTTCCGACCAGTGAACCAATGGCCCCAATCGGACCGGTCCAAGCCATTATGGTCGCCGCCTATCATAGAAATCCGTTCCAAACCGAACGTGAAATACTTCGTCGGCGTAATATCGATACGGGCGCCAAACAGCCCAGGATGATCAAAATCACTATAATTGCCAGCCGTTTCAGCACGGTTCCCTTCAAGCCGTCCATAGAAGAAATGCACATCGGCCTCCCGCAGGAAACGGAAGAAACCGCCTACATGCTGAGGCTCTACGAAATGAGCCTGCACCGTCGTCAAAGGCTTCGTACTATCGCCGAGGGCCAGTGTCCCTGTCGTTCCCTGTCCCCAGACCAACGCTTCTTTACCAGCCTCAAAAGCCCAGATACCGCTGCGCGTCTTGATGTATCCTTCCTCCAAGGTAGCACTGAATTCGTGATCCTTGTCATAGCTAAACCGCGGCCGCAGGGAAATCGCCGTTTCATGACCAATATTTCCGGACACCTCTACCGACGTGGCGAAATTACCATCCCCGCCATAACGATATCCGTTCTGATGCGCCCCGAAAGGCTGCCATTTCGCCCGCACGCCATTGCCATAACGATACTCCGGACCATCGCCGCCATACGCCGCCGCAGACACCGTTACAGACCGCAAACGCAGCCCGTCCTGCTCGGCCCTGCCATCAAGCGTAGCCAGCTCCGGTGCCAAATACACTGCCAACGCCTGCAGCTCATCTGCCAAATACGCCGGCATAGGCCGTTCCTGAGCCACACGCTGCGCCTCCACAACCCACTTTGCCATCTGCATCCGGCTGTACGGCCTAGCCCCATTAGGCAAAGACTGGACATACCCCATGCCGCTCAATTTATCCAAATACGAGTAATACACGCTATCCACGGATACATTCACCGTAGTAGCCGGCGCCGTCGCCAAAGCCATTACAGGCAGCCCCAAAGCAATCCCTAAAAAAGCCACGAACCTATTCACTCTAACCATACCTGTCATCTCCCTAAACCCTACTCTAGTTAGTTATATTTTAACATATATTGCCGTATAAGTTAGATATAAAATAAAAAACTAAAAATGCCATATCACCGCCACATTCCCCGACCACGCCATCGTACCATTCTCCACAATAAAAAATAACCATGAAAAATTGATTTCTCACAACTTTTCATGGCTATCATTCTTTCCACTATCTCTACCTACTAAATCAGCTTATTCTTCCTTGCTAATTCCTGAATATCTTCAATCGAAAGATAGGTACATTTGGCAATCAGATTAATATCCAATTTATTTTTCAGCATCTCTAATGCCGTAGCGAGCCTGCCTTTTTCTATTCCTTCTTCAATGCCTTCTTCACGGCCTTCTTCACGCCCTTCTTCGCGCCCTTCTTCCCGTCCTTCTTCCCGTCCTTTTAGTTCGCGCAGCTTTAATTCCATTTCCAGAGTCATGAATTCTCGCCTCCATTCGTTATTGCTTTTTACATGGGCTACTTCTGCGGCTATTTCTTGGGCGAAGGGGTTTTCTGTCAGGATTCCTTCTACGTATTGTAGGAACGCTTTTATGTCGGGTTCTACATCGTCGATAGTTCCTTTACTGTTCAAGAATACTTTTACAGCCCCGTCCTTCAGCTTTAGGTTTTTATCTTCTTCGCAGATATTGTGAAACGTGTATATATGCCGTCCCATGTCAAAAGCGTCAAAGGTACAGATGAAGATGATATACGTCTGATTCAGATGATGATAATATACTCCTTTATCTATCAGTTCCATGTCAATGAGGCCTTGATAGTAACGGGCTCGTTGCGGCAGGGCATGGTGTGGATTGGTCGTTTGCATTTCCACGTTGAATACAGTGCCTTTGCCATCTTGCACATACACGTCCAAACGGATACTGCGGCTGCCT
>Ga0163159_1003841_pt1 | contig 11073 bp, 13 predicted proteins | sample BioMet9_FD_108702 | JGI IMG/M metagenome (GOLD analysis project Ga0163159, IMG submission 108702) | Microbial communities from bioreactor (seeded with sewage sludge) at Lawrence Berkeley National Lab, California, USA - Biofuel... | ecosystem: Engineered > Bioreactor > Anaerobic > Unclassified ... | reverse complement strand
GCTGAGATGTACGCCAACAAGCACGGCGTCATCGACTCCGCAATCGACGGACTCGGCATGGGCCTGGGCTTCACGCTTGCCATTTGCTCGATGGCCACCATCCGTGAGATCCTCGGCGGGGGCAGCTGGTGCGGCATTCCGATCCCCTGGTTCCACGAGAACCCCATCGGCATTCTCACCATGGCGCCCGGAGGCTTCTTCGTGTTCGGCTGTCTGATCGCCCTCGTCAACAAGATCTCCAAGGGCAAGGCTATCCGCAAGAAGGAATTCGGCTGCATGGGCTGCATGCTCTGTGAAAAGGGCATCTGCGGGAAGGAGGAGACGGCGCAGTGAAAACCGTGATCTTCGTCATTCTGACAGCGGCCATCACCAACAACTATGTGCTCGTTAAATTCCTGGGCATCTGTCCGTTCCTCGGCGTGTCCAAGAAGCTCGACCAGGCGACCGGCATGAGCATCGCGGTCATCTTCGTCGAGGTCATGGCGGCCGCGGTCACGTGGCCGATCTACCACAAGCTGCTGGATGGCGGCATCAACTTCACCTACATGGAGACGACGGTCTTTATCCTCGTCATTGCGGCGCTCGTCCAGCTGGTCGAGATCATCCTCAAGAAGTACATCCCGTCCCTGCACAAGGCGCTGGGCGTCTATCTGCCGCTCATCACGACGAACTGCGGCGTGCTGGGCGTCACGATGAACAACATCTCCGACGGCTTCAATTTCCGCGACTCGGTTTTAACCGCGCTCGGCTGCGGACTCGGCTTCTTCCTCGCCATGGTCATCTTCTCCGGCGTGCGGTCGCGCGTCGAGGAGGCCAGACCGCCCAAGGAGTTCGAGGGCCTGCCCATCACGCTCATTTCGGCGTCTATCGTATCGCTGTCGTTCTTCGGCTTCGCGGGCGTGCTGACCAGGATCTTCGGATGAGGAGGCATATGAGATGATGAGTATAATCGTTCCGATTGCGGCTGTTACGATCATCGGCCTCATCTGTGCGGTCGGACTGTCTGTGGCATCGGCGGTCATGGCCGTCAAGGAGGACGAGCGTTTTCCCGCCATCCGCGAATGCCTGCCCGGCGCCAACTGCGGCGCCTGCGGCTTCTCCGGCTGCGACGGCTATGCCAAGGCTCTGCTGAAGCCAGGCACAAAGACCAACCTCTGTGTGCCCGGCGCGGATACGGTGGCTGTGAAACTGTCGAAGCTGCTCGGCGTTGCGGCCGAGGATGTGGTGGAGAAGGTCGCGGTCGTTCGCTGCAGCGGTGACTGCGAACACACACAGCCCAAAGAGGAGTATCATGGCATCCGCTCCTGCTCAGCGGCAAAATTGCTTTTCAGCGGCAGCGGCAGCTGCGCCTGGGGCTGCATCGGCATGGGAGACTGCGCGAAGGTCTGCCCGCAGAATGCCATCTATATGGAAAAAGGCATTGCGGTTGTCCAGTCTGCGGGCTGCATCGGCTGCGGACTGTGCGCAAAAGCCTGCCCGCAGGGCATCATCGCGATGATCCCTGACACGGCAAAAACCGAGGTGCTCTGCAGCAGCCATGACGCGGGCGCTCAGACGCACAAAGTCTGTTCGGCCGGGTGCATCGCCTGCCATAAGTGCGAGAAGAGCTGCGAGGCCGGTGCCATTACCGTGGCGGGGAACCTTGCCTCCATCGACCGCGTCAAATGCACCGGCTGCGGCAAGTGCGCCGAGGTCTGCACGACGGGCGCGATCGCAAAAGCCGATTTTTCCGGCGCACACCGGTTCGAAAAGCAGGCCTGAAAGGTATAAAAAATCATCCTGAGACCAGACGGCCTCAGGATGATTTTTTTCGGTTTAATCGTTTAGGGCTTTCGCGATGCGGCGCAGGCCCTCTTCGAGCATGCTGCGCGGACAGGCGATGTTGAGCCGGACGAAGGTGCCGGCGTTGCGGATGAACGAATCGCCCGCCTCGAGCAGCACGCCGGCCTTCGAGGCAAAGAACTTCACGAGATCGGTGCCGGGCGCGACATAAGCGCCGAGATCAACCCATGCAAGGTAGGTCGCCTCCGGCACACGGTAGACGGCTTTCGGCAGATTCTCAGACAAAAACTCCTTCAAATATACAAGGTTCCCGTCCAGATACCCGCGCAGCGCCATCATCCAGTCGTAGCCGTCCCGATATGCGGCGAGCGCCGCGGCCATCGAGAGGGGATTTTCGTTGCCGTCGTGGTTGATCATCCACTTTTTTCTCAGCGCCTCGTCCGGGATAATGATGTTGGAGAAGTGCAGACCCGCGATGTTGAAGGTCTTGCTGGGGGCCATGCAGGTGATGATGTGGCCGGAGTCGGGGAAGAGGCTGGCGAGCGGCGTATGGCGCAGACCGGTGCGGAGCAGGTCGCAGTGAATCTCGTCGGATATGAGCCAGAGACCATTCCTGAGGCAAATATCGCCCACGCGGCGCAGTTCATCCTGCGACCAGACACGGCCGGAGGGATTGTGCGGGTTGCAGAACAGACAGACCTTCACGGCCGGGTCGGCGGCTTTGCGCTCAAAATCGTCAAAATCGATGGTGTAGTAGCCGTCCTTTTCGAGCAGATCAGAGCAGACGCACGCGAGATGGTTGAACTGCGCGGCACCCCAGAACGGCTCATAGGTGGGGGTCATGATGAGAACCTTGTCGCCCTTTTGGCACAGATGGCCGGTCAGCTCATAGAGTGCGGGGATGATGCCGTGGGAGATTACAAGCTGCTCTCTGGGGAAACTCCATCCGTAGAGCTTTTGGCACCAGGCTGAAAACGCCTCGTAATAATCCGGCTCATAGATGCGCGTATAGCCGAAGATCCGGTCGTCCACGCGCTCGTGCATGGCCTTCAGAATGCAGTCCGGAGCCGCGAATTCCATGTCCGCCACCCACATCCGCACGACCTCGTCGTCGGGGCAGGGCAGGGGAAAGTTCGGGTCGCCCAGCAGATTGCGCTTGAAGCCCTCAACACTGGTGGCGTTGGTGTGCCGGCGGTCAATGATCTCGTCAAAATGAAAGCCCATGATGTACCTCCCAATCGTTTTTCTCCATTTTAGCGCACAAGGTACGGTATTTCAATGCGCAGGACCATAAAAATCCGCTCCCGAAACCGGGAGCGGAAGAGCCTTACTGAAGATTGAGATGCCGGCGAAGCATGAGCCAGGTGATGAAATAGAGAATGCCGCCGAGGATGAGCTCATAGGCAATGTAGCCCCAGGCCGCGCTGTGGACCAGGGTGACGATCTGAGTCGGCACGGCGGACGGACCCGTTTCCGGGAAGCTCTGGGCAAGGCTCGCGAAGCCGAAGATGTTCAGAATCCGCAGCACAAACTGAATGACGAAGAAGAACACCACGGAGAGCAGCGTCTTGTGGTTGGCGAAGCTGTGGCCGATCGAGATGGGCGCGTAGAAGCAGAGGCATCCGACCAGCATGGTGACGAGAAAGGCCAGGATCGCTTCGAGCACGAACGCGGTGCCGTTGAGCGCATAGTAGGTGGAGAGCTGGCTGAACAGATCGCGGAAACCGTTGAAGAGGTTCGCCGCCATGCCGGACTCGTAGGTGACGATGAAACCGGCTAGAATGTCCACCAGCACGGTGCCGATGAACCAGATGACGGAGACGAACAGCTTGGACCACAGCAGCTCGTGGATATTTGCCGGGAGCGTGAACATGAGGTAGCCTTGATCGGTCATGAGGTTCTTGTAGAACCGGTAGATCATCATGACCACGGCAAAGATCACACTGGCAAACAGCGACACGATGAACAGAAAGATAAACAGCCCGTTGATGAGCGAGAGAATACCATTGTCGTTCTTTTCAAGGACCCAGTTGGTCACGCGCGTGAACGCGGCCAGCGCCACGATGACCAGATAGAGCGGCAGCATGAGCCGTGCGGTTGCACGGAATTCGTGCTTCATCAGTTTTCCCAGCATTTGAATACCTCCCGGAACAGAGCGTCCACCGATTTTCCCTGCTTCTCACGAATCTCATCCACGGAGGACTGCAGGGCAATCTTGCCGCGATTGAGGAAGATTACATCGTCCAGGATGTTCTCAACGTCTGCGATCAGATGTGTGCTGATGATGACGGCGGCCTCCGGATTGTAATTGCTGATGATCGTGTGCAGAATATAGTCCCGCGTGGCGGGATCGACGCCGCCGATCGGCTCGTCGAGCAGATAAAGCCCGGCTTTGCGGCTCATGACCAGAATGAGCTGCATCTTTTCGCGCGTGCCCTTGGACATCTGCTTGACAGTCTGCGCAGTGGGAATGCTCAGATGCGAGAGCATCTGTTCGGCAGCCTCGCGCTGGAAATCGGGATAGAAGTCCTGGAAAAAGTCGAGCTGCTGCTTGACGTTCATCCAGTCGATGAGCGCGATGCGCTCGGGAAGATAGGACACGATGGCGTGGGTCTTGGGCGAAGGCGCTTCTCCGCCGATCAGAATTTCGCCGGATGTGGGCTGCAGCAGGCCGTTGGCCAGCTTGATGAGCGTCGTCTTGCCGCTGCCGTTGGGACCGAGCAGACCGACGATGCGGCCCGGCTCAATCGAAAGATTGATTCCGTCCAGCGCACAGACCGTGCCGTAATTTTTGGTTAGGTTTCTGCATTCAAGAATTGGCATGTGCTTCTTCTCCCTCCTGAGTATTCTCCAGCATGGTCAGTACCATGTCCCGGGCGAACCCGAGCGACTGCATGGAGAAAAGAAAATGGCGGATCTCGCTGCTGGCGAGCTCCTGTTTGGCGGATTCGATCTTGTTGGTATCCTCTGTGACAAATTTGCCGGAGGTTCTCTGTGTGTAGATGAGGCCCTCCCGCTCCAGTTCGCCGAAGGCACGCTGCACGGTATTGGGGTTGATGCCGGCATCGGCTGCCAGCTCCCGCACCGAGGGGAGCTTTCCGCCCGGTGTATACTCGCCGGAGACGACGGAACGCTTCAAATGATCGACCAACTGCGAATAAATTGGCAGATTGTCCCGGAAATTCCAGGCCATAATCACACCTCCTTGTGTGTTACTGCATTAAGCGATTAATACAGTAACACACAGATACAGCTTTGTCAAGAGGTTCTGTAAAAAAACTCCGCGGCCGTATGCCGCGGAGCTTTTATCTACCAGGGGTTGGCTGCATCGGGATCGGTCGGATCCCAGCCGCAGCAGGTGTCGGTGGTATCAATGACCGGCGCGACCGGCCGCGTGATGTACAGACGGTCGACATCATAGACCTGTACGGGCGTACCGGCGGGACAATTGTCGTAGATCCATTTGACGCCCGCGACCATCAGGCGTACGCAGCCGAGCGAGGCCTCGGTGCCGAGCTTGTTGAATTCATCCGCTTTCAGATCGCCCGGGTTCTGCGTTTCATAGGGCACGGAATGGAAGAGAATGTCGCCGGTGATGCGGGTGGCGTACTGACCGTAGACGTACGGATAATGTACCTTGGCTGTGCGGAACAGCGCGCGCCAGCGGAATTTTTCCGAAATCCGGAAGGAGCCGGAGGGCGTGCCGGGACCGGTGGAACAGAGAAAGGCGTTCTGGAGGACGGTGTACTGGCCGTTTTCGTCAAGAGCGTAGATCAGCACGACATTTTGATTGCGGAGCACGTCGATCCGGTAGGGACTGGGAGAGGCCTTGAGCCGCGCGTAGTAGAGCTTTCCGTAGTTTTTCAGTTCCATCTGCGTCTCGGCGTACAGACTCTCCTTGCCGGAGGTGATCCTGCAGGAAATCACGGAATATGCCGGGGAGCCGGCAGAGAAAATCGTAGTGAAGGAGCAGGCGGCAACCGCGCCGGCGGTGAGGAGAAAATCCCTGTCGGTGCGGACGGGAATGCCGTCCTGGTACCAGACGACGGTGCACAGACGGGAAAAGCTTTCATCCAGATTGGCAAAGCGGACGCGGGCCGTCACGGTTGGCCGCTGCGGACTGCTGGCCGGAACGGAGAGCGAAACGTAGATACCGGAGAGAGACGAGGAGGCGCGCCGGTCGGAAGAGCACGCGGCGGCCCCGGTCTGAAGCAGAAGAACTGCCGCCAGCACAGCGGCGGCGCGTCGAATAAGAGTGTTCATGATACCTCCGGGAGAGTGGGCTGCTGGTGGGCGGATTGTGCCGAAAGAGACCGAAAAATGACCGCCTATCATTATACCAGTGCGGAGGGAAAATACAACGGTAGATTTTTGGCTGCCTTTCATGGTATAATGAAATCACAAAAAGGAAAGCGGGGTGCGGAACGATGTATCCGAAGAAACAGCCGAAAAGCGACCGCGAGCGTTTCCTCGCGGCATTTGAAAAACGGGTCGGCGCGGCTCCGGAGGTCTATCTGCGCAGAAAGCTCGAGAGCGGCGTGCCCGAGTCGGAGCTCAGCCGCCTGTACGATCAGCTGGCTGTCGAGATCGCCATGAAGGCTCACTGCACGGCCCTGCGCTATGAAGCGTGCAAACCGGGAGCGGTAAAGCAGAACAGCGCCGAATGGCACCGCCGCCGCGCGGCAACGGAGACAATTCCTGTCTGCCCGCGCTGCGGAGGACGGATGGTGCGTCATATCGCACAGAAGGGTCCTCGCGCAGGCAAGGCCTTCTGGGGCTGCTCCAATTATCCGGCCTGCCGGTATACCATGAACGCAGAGGACTGAGCGCGGATGAAAAATTACAAGCTGACGATCAGCTACGACGGCTCCCGCTATTTCGGATGGGAGCATCAGCCGAACAAAGAGACCATCCAGGGCAAGCTCGAAACGGTCTTGTCCCGGATGTGCGGCGTCCCGGTGGAGGTAATCGGCGCAGGCCGCACGGATGCGGGCGTCCACGCGAAGGCCATGGTGGCCAACGCCTGGATGGAGACAGACAAAAGCGCGGAGGAGATCCGCGACTATCTGAATCACTATCTGCCGGACGACATCTGCGCGGACGAGGTGAAGGAAGCGGCCGAGCGGTTTCACGCGCGCTACCGTGCAGTCGGCAAGACTTACTGCTATACCTGTTATGTGGGCGCCACCAAACCTGTGTTCAACCGCAAATATGTGACAGTGCTTGATTTTCAGCCGGATGTGGAGGCGATGCAGGCTGCGGCCGCGGTGCTGGAGGGCGAACACGACTACCGCAGCTTTTGCAGCAATCCGCAGATGAAAAAATCCACCGTGCGGATCGTCGATTCCATCGAGATCGCACGGCGGAAGGATTACCTCTATTTCAACGTTCACGGGACGGGATTTTTGCAGAACATGGTGCGGATTCTGGTCGGCACATTGCTGGAGGTCGGCGCCGGACGCATGGACGCGCAGCGGGTGAGAGAAATCCTGGATGCGCGCGACCGCACGCTGGCCGGGCCGACGGCTCCGCCGGGCGGCTTGTGTCTTGTCAAGGTGGATTACTGAGCAAAGCGGGCGGCCTGTGGCCGCCTGCTTTTACAGCAGCACGACTTCCACCACGGTGAGCGTGCCGCCGTCGATCGTAAAGCGTACGTCGCGGCCCGCGAACTCAAAGCCGTAACGCCTGGTCGGGTCGTTCTGATAGCCGGGCTTGGGGTTGAGCGAGAGCACCTGCCGCAGCGCCTCGCGCCGGTCCGAGGGGATCATCTCAAGCCACTTTTCCGGGAATACGACCTTGAGCGGAGTGTCGTCGATCGCATCCGTGAAGCCGGAGGATGCGTCCGGGTGGCAGTCGGCGTAGGGAATGTAGGGCTTGATGTCGAAGATCGGCGTATTGTCCACAAGATCGGCGCCCGCGACCTGGAGCACCGGTCCCTCCGGCGTATGCAGGTCGAGCCCGAGCAGACGGACCGAGGACAGGCCAAGGGCGTTCGGGCGGAAAGGCGAACGGGTGGCGAATACGCCGAGGCGCGTCTTGCCGCCGAGCCTGGGCGGCAGCACCGTGGGAGACCAGCCGTCCCGCAGCGCGCGGTCGAACTGCCAGATGAGCCAGATATGAGAGAAGCCCTCGATGCCGCGCAGCGCGTCCGGATTGCGGTATTCGGGCTCGAACACGATCGAGGCGCGCAGCGAGTCCGCCAGACCGCTCTGACGAGGCACGCCGAACTTGGTGGGAAAATCCGTGTGGATACGGGCAATAACATCCATGGAAAAGCCTCCCGGCAAACATGCAGAATAATCGTAAAAACATCATAGCATAGTTCCGGGATTTTGCAAATTTCGTTTTACAATTTCCGGGGAAAAGGCTACAATGGGTTCATCACAAGGACAAGGGTGACACATATGAACGACGAACTAACAGAAGTGGATATTAAAAAAATGCAGGAAGAGGTCGAATACCGCAGACTGGAGCTGCGTCCCAAGCTGATTGAAGATGTCAAGACGGCGCGGGAATTCGGCGATCTCAGCGAGAATTTCGAATATAAATCGGCAAAGCGGGAGAAAAACCGCAACGACAGCCGTATTCGCTACCTCGAGCACATGATCAAGACCGCGAAGGTCATCGAGGTGAATTCCAAGTCGGATGAGATCGGCCTGTTCGACAAGGTGGAGATCTATATCGAGGACGACGACGAGACGCAGAACATCGAGCTGGTGACAACGCTGCGGCAGAACGCGCTCAAGGGCCTCATCAGCAAGGAGTCGCCCGTGGGCAAGGCCGTGCTGGGCCGCAAGACGGGCGATCGCGTGCTGGTCGAGGTCAACCCCGATTACAGCTACTACATCCAAATCCGCCGCGTGGAGAAGGGAGCGGACGACGACTCGCTGCCCATCAGCGCGTACTGACCGGGAGGCAGCCATGACTCTGTTTCTCAACATTCTCGAGCTGTTCGGCACCGTCGCTTTTGCGCTCAGCGGCGCAATGGTCGGTATCCAGAAGCGGCTGGATCTGTTTGGCGTCGTGTTTCTCGGCATTGTGACCGCCGTGGGAGGCGGCGTGCTGCGCGATCTCATGATCGGCGTGACCCCGCCCCGGTGCTTCCAGGATCCGGTCTATCTGCTGGTTGCCTGTGCCGCGGCGCTGCTGTTTTTCCTGCCATTCATCCGGCGGCCGCTCGCGCGGCATGAAAAGACGTTCGAGCTGTTTTTGTTCACGACCGATTCGCTCGGACTTGCGGTCTTTACCGTCTCCGGCGTACAGGCGGGCTATGCGTCCTCGCCCTCGTTCAATCCGATTCTGCTGGTATTCATCGGAATGCTGACAGGAACGGGCGGCGGTGTTTTGCGCGATATTCTGGCAGATGAAACGCCTTACATCTTCCAGAAACACGTCTATGCCACGGCTTCGCTGGCAGGGGCTGTGCTGTTCGTGATTTTTCACCGGCTCAACGCCAACTGGTATGGATCGTGGCTTGTCTCCATCGGCGCGGTGTTTCTCATCCGCTGCCTGGCTTCGCACTATAAATGGAATCTGCCGAAGGCAACGGAGTGAAAAACGCCGGTTTCCGCGGGGAGCAATGCCAGGTATAAGGTCGCGGCGGGGGAGGAGCCCTTGCGCGAATACAAAACAGCACAGCCCGGCGGAACGGTTAAAAACCGTCCCGCCGGGCTTTTTTATCCCTGATACCGCAGTGCGGCTTCGATAAAGCCCCGGAAGAGAGGGTGCGGCTTGTCGGGGCGGCTTTTGAATTCGGGGTGGAACTGGCAGCCGACGAACCACGGATGGTCCTTCAGCTCGATGATTTCAACGAGATGGCCGTTGGGAGAGAGACCCGCGAGCACCAGCCCGCGCGCCTGCAGGTCGCTGCGGTAGTCATTGTTGAATTCGTAGCGGTGGCGGTGGCGTTCCCAGATGTCAGAGGACCCGTATAGATCCGCCGAGTGGGTGCCCGCTTCCAGCACACAGGGATATTTGCCGAGCCGCATGGTGCCGCCCTTGGCGGTGATGGCGCGCTGTTCGGGCATGAGCGCGATGACGGGGTGGCCGGTCGCAGGGTCAAATTCGGACGAATGCGCGTCGGCGAAGCCGGCCACGTGGCGCGAAAATTCAATGACCGCGATCTGCATGCCGAGGCAGATGCCGAAGTAGGGGATTTTCCGCTCCCGGGCGTACTGCGCCGCGAGAATCATGCCCTCGATGCCGCGGTCGCCGAAGCCGCCCGGAACCAGGATGCCGGAGCAGCCGCCCAGCAGACTGTCTATGCTCTCCGGCGTGACAAGCTCCGAGTCGACCCAGCGGATGCCGACAACGGCGTCGTTCGCGGTGCCCGCATGGAAGAGCGATTCCACGACCGAGAGATAGGCGTCGTGCAGCTGCGTGTACTTGCCGACAAGTGCGATCTGCACCGTATGGTGCGCATTTTTGATGCGCTCGACCATTTCCCGCCAGCTGCCCAGATCGGGCGCGTGAACGTCAAGGCCCAGCCGCTCGCACACGACATCGGCCATTCCCTCTTTTTCGAGCAGCAGCGGCACCTCGTACAGGGTGGGGGCGGTGAGGTTTTGGATGACGCACTTGGACTCCACGTTGCAGAAGAGGGCGATCTTGCGCCGCACGTCGTCCGTGATGGGCGCATCGGTGCGGCAGACCAGCAGGTCGGGCTGGATGCCGACGGACAGCAGCTCCTTGACCGAGTGCTGCGTGGGCTTGCTCTTGAGCTCGCCTGTGCCGGGGATCTGGACGATGAGCGAGACGTGGATGAAGACGACGTTTTTGCGGCCCTTTTCGCAGGCGACCTGGCGGATGGCCTCGAGATACGGCTGCGACTCGATGTCGCCCACGGTGCCGCCGATCTCGGAGATGACGACGTCCACGTCGCTCGTGTCCATCGCGTAGATGCGGGACTTGATCTCGTCCGTGATGTGCGGGATGATCTGCACGGTGCGGCCGAGATAGCCGCCCTCGCGCTCGCGGCTGAGCACGTTCCAGTAGATCTTGCCGGAGGAGACGGAGGAATTGCCGGTCAGACTCTCGTCGACGAAGCGCTCGTAGTGGCCGAGATCGAGATCGGTCTCGGCGCCGTCGTCGGTCACAAAGACCTCACCGTGCTGATAGGGGCTCATGGTGCCGGGATCGACGTTCAGATAGGGGTCGAATTTCTGGTTGCGCACGCGCAGTCCGCGCTGCTTGAGCAGGCGCCCGAGGGACGCCGCGCAGATGCCCTTGCCGAGGCCGGACACCACGCCGCCCGTGATGAAGATGTATTTCATAGAAGTTCCTCCCAGCTCT
>Ga0163159_1003839_pt1 | contig 11074 bp, 8 predicted proteins | sample BioMet9_FD_108702 | JGI IMG/M metagenome (GOLD analysis project Ga0163159, IMG submission 108702) | Microbial communities from bioreactor (seeded with sewage sludge) at Lawrence Berkeley National Lab, California, USA - Biofuel... | ecosystem: Engineered > Bioreactor > Anaerobic > Unclassified ... | reverse complement strand
TGGTCGAGGGCGCACGACTGGAAATCGTGTAACCGTCAAAAGCGGTTCAAGGGTTCGAATCCCTTCTTCTCCGCCAAGCAAACCCCGCTTAAACACTATGTTTAGGCGGGGCTTTCTTTTTGAAATAACACACTTTTTAACACACTTTTCCGTGCAAGACGGCGTTTTTGCCGTGCATCGCATTTACTCTTAATCCCTAAAAACCCGCTATTCATGCGCATTTACGCATACTCAACGCACCACGATGTTTAGATTATGAGGGGGTCGAATCCCTTCTCCTCAGCCAACACAAATACCGCGTAACAAGGCCAAAAATGGCTTAGTTACGCGGCATTTTTTGATTTTAGGATAACTTGAAAGTACACAAAAAGCATGATATAACTTAAAAAAATACACAGTAAAATACACAGTTAAACCGCATTATTTGAATCAGAAATTCCGAAGACAACGTGAAAATTCTCAATGTTCTTAAATACACTCCACCCAAAAACGCCCCTGCTTTTGCAGGGGTGTTTTGCCCTGCACGGAAAGAACAAGAGAGCCACAAAAAGCCGGCTGCGGCTTTTTAATGCAGACAGACGGCTTTGGAACAATGAGGCCCGCTTTCCTGCAGCCGTTCGCCGCGAACATGAGACGCAAAAACAGGCGTTGGGCAGTGTCGGCTGATGTTTGATATAATGATTTTGCGCCTTTTCTGTATTCATCCGCACCGGAGCGGACAGGATTGCTGCAGTTTCCTTGACAGCAATTTTATTCGGAATTACAATAATCTTACAGCGGAGGTGATAACATGGATGCCGAAAAGAGAAGCAGTTTCAAAGACGAAATACGCAGGGCGCTGATTGCTCATGCGGTCACGCCTGTATTTCTTGTAACATTGCTTTGCTTCTTTTCAATCTTCTTTATCTGGCGGCACGCCATTGTCACCGACACCCGCAGAGCCAGCGCCGACCTGGCCGGCGATCTTGACCGCAGCTTTTCGGAAGGCGAGGCGCTGCTGGACAACGTGACGGGCCGGGAAATTGAGATGGACGAGCTGTGGCGGAATGCTGACCAGCAGTCGCTGCTGTATGACCAAATGTACCGGTACCGGCAGAATTGCCCGGCAGCGGCGGAGTTTTATCTGGTGGACAGTTTGATGCGCGTTGCCATGTCAAGCAACAAAACTGCTGTGGTGTACCCCAAGTACGGGGACGTATACTGGGGTGTGATGCGTGAAGTTGCTGAACACCCGGACCAGTGTGCGCTGTATTACGATACCCAGATCCGCAACAACGTCATTGCCGGCGTTGATACGGTCCTGTGCAGGCCGGTCAGGCATCGCGGCCAAATCAGCGGCTTCGCACTGCTGCAGTACGGCAGCCAAAGCCTGCAGTCACTGATCAACAGGCATTCGGTTTCCGGCGTCGTGATTAATGAGTACGGCCATGTGGTCGCTTCCACCATACCAGTCTTTACGGACTCTAACGGCCGGGTGAGAAAGGAACTGACGGGGAGCGGCAGCTTTTTCACCATGGACGGGGAGGATTATTTCGCAGCGTCTTCCCCGGCAATCGGCGGAAAGCTGACGGTTTTTGCCCTGTCCCAGATTACCACAGTACAGCGGCTGGCCTTTTTGGGCGGCTCTTTTCTGGTACTGGTATTCTTCTTTTTGATCCTGTTCATCTATGCCAGCGCCAAAAGGATCGCCGAACAAAAGACAAAGACCATTGGACAGCTGCTGACGGCCTTTGAGGAAGCCGGCAGCGGCAACCTGGATTATTGCCTGGATATTCGTTCCAACGACGAATTTGAGACCATCGGTTTCTCCTATGAAAAACTTATGGGCGACATGAAGCGGCTGATTGCGCGCAACAAGGAGCAGGCCCGTGAGGCCATTCTGTCCGAAATACACCAGCTGGAGTCTCAGTTTAATCCTCATTTCCTGTACAACACACTTGAAACGATCCGCTATATGGCCATGCAGGACCCTGCCGCCACGGACGAAATGATCGTCTGGCTGGCAGGGCTGCTGCGTTACAGTGTCAACAGCAGTATTGGCAGCGTTCAGCTAAAGGAAGACGTCTGCTATACGCTGAACTATCTTAAAATCCAAAAATGCCGGTTCGGCAGAGCGTTCAATTTTGTTTTTGAAATTCAGCCCGAGGCTGCGCGCTGCTACGTACCCAAACTGGTGCTGGAACCCATCATCGAAAACTGCATCAAGCACGGGTTTGAAAGGACAGGCAGCCTGACGGTACAGGTGGCTGCGGTCGTGGAGGACAACCGGCTGCTGATTACTGTCACCGACGACGGGGCCGGCATTCCGCCGGATCAGCTGGAGAAGATTCGAGGGTGGCTGCGTGAAAGAAAGACCGAGGACGGGCACATCGGCCTGAACAATGTCAACCGGCGCATCTGGCTGATGTATGGCGAAGATTATGGGCTGGCCGTTGACAGTACGGAGAACGCGGGCACAACGGTAAAGATTACTCTTCCGGTTTGTGACGCACCAACGGAAGGAGGCTGCGAGTCAAATGCTGCGAGTGCTGCTTGTTGAGGATGAAGAGATCATCCGTAAGGGACTGGTCTACTCAATTGACTGGCTTTCCATGAGTTGCCTGCTGGTGGGTGTGGCCGCCGATGGGGTTGAGGGATTGGAAAAGCTGGAAAGTACGGCCTGCGATGTCGTCATCGCTGACATCAAAATGCCCCGGATGGGCGGAATTGAGATGCTGGAAACGGCTGCTGCGCTGGGAATTACCGGATTCAAAGCAGTTCTGCTGACCAGCTATGCCGAATTTGAATATGCCCGCAAAGCCATCGAGCTGCAGGTGGTGGATTACCTGCTGAAGCCGGTGGATCAGGCAAAGCTGCGGGAAACCATGCGGCGTATCGAGCAGGATCAAACCGAGGAAAAGCTCCGCCGTGAGGTGCCGGTCATTGTTGACCTGAAAACCTATCAGACCCCCGAAATTGAATGCAACAGTTATGTGACTTATGCACTGAAGAGAATTCAGGAGGGTTATTCCCACAAGCTGAGTCTGGAGCAGGTGGCGGACGAATGCAAGGTAAGCGTCAGCTATTTGGGCAGAGCATTTAAACTGGCCACTTCCCAGACTTTTCTGGAACTGCTGAATCGCTACCGGGTGCAGCAGGCGGTAAATCTGATGACACAGGGTGAACTGAAGGTCTATGAGATATCGGATCGCACCGGCCTTGGAGACTACAAGCATTTTCATTATGTTTTTAAAAAATGCACCGGCATTTCACCCACCGAGTTTATGCAAAACCTGTCTGCCGGCAGATAACGTTGCAAAGGATGCTGGATCCCCCGGCTTCGGCCGGGGGATCTTCATTTTTGAAATTATTAATATCATCTATATTTTTTACACATATAGTGTTAATTTTAAGATACTTGTATAATTATTGGGATTGTTCCGGCAGAATTCCGAACGTAAAATACTTAATAGAGGTGTAATAATGAGAAAGTCCAAAATAATCCTTGCTGCGGGGCTGAGTGCACTGTGCGCACTGTCTTTCTTTGGCTGCGCGCCTGAGGCTGCGGGTTCCTCCTCAGCCCAAAGCAATGCCGACGACAATGTGATGGTGCTGTACTGCCCTCATTCCATGGACTTTTATGCGCCCATCGTAGATGAATTTGAGCAGCGTTACAACATATCCGTCAAGATAGTCAATGCAGGCACCATGGAATTCCTGGATCGCATTTCACTGGAGCAGGATGACCCGCAGGGCGATGTGCTGTGGGGAGGAACCATCTCCACGGTTTCTACCCGCAGTTATCTGTTTGAAAACTATGTTTCGCCAAACGACGCATTCTTTCCGCCCGAATACCGGAACACAGAAGGAAATATGACCCGGTTTACATACATCCTCAGTGTATTGATGGTCAATACCGACCTGATCGGCGGTACAGAGGTGACCGGCTATCAAAGCCTGCTGGACCCACGGCTGAAGGGCAGGATTGCGGCAGCCGCCCCCACCAAGACCTCCTCCGGCAAAGAACAGCTGGTGAATATGCTGTATGCCATGGGCGAAGGCGACCCTTCAAAGGGATGGGATTATGTGGCAAAGCTGTGCAGAAACCTGGACGGCAAGCTGCTGGACAGTTCCTAGGACGTTTACAACAAGGTGGCTTCGGGAGAATTTGCGGTGGGTCTCAGCTTTGAGGAAGGCGCAGCCAACTATGTTTCAAGCGGCGCGCCGGTCAAGATCGTATACATGAAAGAAGGCGTCATCGGAAATCCTGACGGCGTCTACATTATCAATAATGCGAAACACGGCAGGGCGGCGCGCCAGTTTGTGGACTTTGTCACCAGCGAGGAAGTGCAGACCATGGTGGCAAAATCGCTGAACCGTCGTCCGCTGCGCACCGGGGTAGCAGACCCTGTTGCCTTTCCCTCCCGCAGCGAGATCCATTTCATCAGCGAAAACGCCAGGCAGGTGGCAAACAATACTCAGGCCTGGACGCGCAAGTTCCTCTCCTTGTTCAAAGCGTCGACCCTTTATGGCGAGAATGAATAGAAATCGGGGTGTCATCCAATGAGCACGCGCATCGTCATCAAAAACGCAGTCAAAAAGTATGGGGAAAACACCGTCATTCCCGGTCTGAGTCTTGACATACTGCCGGGGGAACTGTTTACCCTTCTGGGGCCTTCGGGCTGCGGAAAAACAACGCTGCTTCGTATGATTGCCGGCTTCAACAGCATCGAGGGCGGTGAATTCTTCCTCAACGACAGAAAGATCAACGATCTTGATCCGGGGAAACGCAACATCGGCATGGTGTTTCAGAACTATGCGATCTTTCCCCATCTGACCGTCCGGGAAAACGTCGCCTTTGGTTTGCAGAACAAAAAAATGAACAGGGACGAGATCCGCCGGCTGACAGATAAGTTTATGGATCTGGTCCAGATCACCGAATTTGCCGACCGCAAACCGGAACGCCTTTCAGGCGGCCAGCAGCAGCGCGTCGCACTGGCGCGCGCCCTGGTCATCCAGCCCGACGTACTGCTGATGGACGAGCCGCTTTCCAACCTGGACGCCAAACTGAGAGTGGAGATGCGCACCGTCATCAAAGGCATTCAAAGGGATGTGGGCATCACCACGGTCTATGTCACCCACGACCAGGAGGAGGCCATGGCTATTTCTGACCGCATCGCCGTGATGCGTGACGGGGTGATCCAGCACCTGGGCCAGCCCAAAGACATTTACCAGCGCCCTGCCAACCAGTTTGTATCAACCTTCATCGGACGCTCCAATATCATGGAGGGAGAACTGGACGAGGAAGGCGGCGAATGGGGAATCCGCTTCAAAAACGGTTACCGCGTGGGCATGAGCAATATCCGCGCTGACCAGCGCAAGCAGCAGCACATCGTTATTTCGGCCCGCCCGGAAGAACTGCTGGTTCACCCGAAGAACGTGACATCGGGCATTGAGGCGGTGGTAAAGGACAGCGTGTTTCTGGGGCTGAACACCCACTACTTTGTTCGGCTTGAAACCGGAGAGGACGCCGAGATCATACAGGAATCCACCATCGATTCCATCATCGCTCCCGGCACCGACGTTACCCTGACGGTGAACGCCCAAAAGGTCAATGCCTTCACCTCCGACGGCAGCATCAACATAGTCGATGATGGCGCCGCAGCGGAAAAACAGTGAGGAGGGGAAAGCGCATCATGACAAAAAGCAGAAAGGCCGACCTGTGGAGCGGGGTTTCAGTGGTCATCGTACTGCTGTTCCTGCTGTTTCTGATCTACCCGCTGTTCAATATTTTCAAGGAAGCCATGGTGGATAAGACCGGCCAGATCTCCTTTGCGCAGTTCACCCGGTTTTTTGCCGATCCATATTACACCCAAACCATTCTGAACAGCCTGAAGGTTACGGTGCTGGTCACACTGGGCTGTGTGCTCATCGGCCTGCCGTTTTCCTACTTCTATTCGTTCTATGACCTGAAGGGGACAAAATTCCTGTTTGTGGCAAGCCTGCTGTGCTGTATGTCAGCGCCCTTCATCGGCGCCTATGCCTGGATTCTGCTGCTGGGCCGTTCAGGTGTGATCACCACCGCCCTCAGCAGTCTGTTTAACATTGAGGTGGGCAGCATTTACGGGTTCAAAGGCATTCTGCTGGTCCAGGTAATGAAGTTCTACCCGCTGGTGCTGATCTACATGAACGGAGCCTTCCGCAATATTGACAATTCGCTGATGGAGGCTTCCGCCAACCTTGGCTGCACCGGCGTCCGCCGCTTTTTCAAGGTCGTGCTGACCCTTTCAATGCCCACGCTGCTGGCGGCAGCATTGTTGGTATTCATGCGGGCCTTTGCCGACTTTGGCACCCCGCTGCTCATTGGGGAAGGGTACCGCACCTTCACGGTGGAAATCTACAACCAGTACATGGGTGAAAACGGCACTGACCATGGCTTTGCCGCCGCCATCAGCATCATCGCCGTGCTGGTCACCACCCTCATTTTTTTGCTTCAAAAATATGCCACCAGCAAATTCAACTTTTCAATGAATGCGCTGCACCCTGTCGAAAAGAAACGGCCGCACGGCCTTTCCGGATTTTTGATGCACCTGTACTGCTACCTAGTGGTGGCTGTGGCCATGCTGCCGCAGCTCTATGTGGTCTACCTTTCCTTCCGCAAATGCAAGGGAGGCGTTTTCAAGCCTGGTTTTTCGCTTGACAGCTATGCCACTGCCATGAACAAATACCTGGGACGCTCCATCAAAAATACGCTGTTGTTTGGCGTGCTGGCACTTGCTGTCATCATTGTGGTGTCCATCTTTATTGCCTACCTGGTGGTGCGGCGTGCCGGAGTGGTCAGCAATGTCATCGACACCACGGCCATGCTGCCCTATGTCATCCCCGGCGCGGTGGTGGGCATCGCACTGATCATTTCGTTCAACGTCGAACCCATCAGCATTGTGGGTACCCTGTGGATCATGGTACTGGCGCTGGTCATCCGAAGAATGCCATATACCATACGATCGGCCACGGCCACGCTGATGGCCATTCCCATGAACATTGAAGAAGCCTCTATCAGCCTGGGGACCTCCAAACTGAAAACACTGATAAAGGTTACGGTGCCTATGATGGCCAACGGCATCAAGTCGGGCGCCATTCTGAGTTGGGTGGCCATCATTACTGAAATTTCCAGCGGCATCATTTTGTACAATAATAAGAATATTACCCTGACTGTTGCCACCTATGTGCAGATCGTCCGCGGCAACTATGGCGTCGCGTGCGCCTTTGCCGCAGTGCTGACAGTGTTCACCATTATTTCCATGGTGATCTATTTGAAAGTCAGCAAGGACGAAGATGTAAAGCTGTAATTCGTGCCTTTCCGGCATACTGCCGGTAAAATAACGAAAGATGAAATGGAGTGAAACTGATGAAATCGACCCATGCAAAGTTATTTGCATCCCTGCTTTCCCTTTTGATGGTTCTGTCGCTGGCAGCCTGCGGCGGAAGCAGCGCTCCTGCCGCCTCGTCGGCCGCCCCTGAAGCAGCATCTGCCGAACCGGCGTCCGAAGCGGCCGCTCCGGAAATTGAAGACAGCCTGACGATCTATACCGCAGAACCGGACGCCAGTATGGAAATCCTGCTGGAAGGATTCAAAAAGCTGTATCCTGACTGCGATGTGGAAGTCGTTTACGGTTCTGCCGGTGAGATGACGTCGCGTATCATCGCTGAGGCCGATAAGCCCCAGTGCGATGTGATGTTCAGCGGAATCAACGCCTGCGACGGCGACAGCTACGAGCCGTACTTTGAAAAGTATGTTTCCACCCATGACGGCGAACTGATTGAAGACTGCCGCAGCAACAACGGCTACTACAACTACGTCATCATTTCCCCCTGCGCTTTTTACGTCAACCATGACATTCTGGACAAACTGGGCGTAAAAGCTCCCACCAGCTACGAAGACCTGCTGAACCCCAAGCTGAAGGGTCAAATTGTTACATCTGATCCCAACTCTTCCTCGGCCGCCTGGAACAATCTTTCCAATATCCTCACTGTTTTCGGCACCGAAAAGCAGGAGACCTGGGACTACATCGACAAACTGCTGGCCAACAAGCTGGTCATCACTGAGAGTTCTTCCACCGTGTTCACCTCGGTCACAAGCGGTGAATACGCGGTCGGCCTGACCTATGAAGGCGGCGCGGCCAACCAGCTGCGCGACGGCGCCCAGAACTGTGAGATCATTTTCCCGTCCAACGGCAGCGGCTATATCGTCACCGCCGGCGCCATCGTCAAGAACTGCCAGCACCCCAACGCCGCCAAGGCCTGGATTGAATACACCACCAGCACTGACGGCCAGTCCAACTGGGCCAGCCAGCTGGGCACCACCCGTGTCACCAACGCCAGTGCAAAGTACGAAACCGAATGGCTCCAGGATTATAGCTCCATCAAGTGGGTCACCCGGGACATCGACTGGCTGGTCAAAAACAAGGCCGCAGTGCTTGAAAAATGGAACGCCACTTACAATAAGTACAATTGACCTGTCCTGCTTCTGTTTGTCTTGATAACCCCCTTTATTACCTCAAGGGAATGCCGCAGACTTTTGCCTGCGGCATTCCCATTATCACAGACGTGCCCGACCAGCCCGGGAGGCGAAACCATGCAATACAAGGAGAGCATTGAACTGACGTCGCAGCAGGGACGCCCTACATTTCACAATGTTACGCGGCAGGTACAGGAAATCTGCCGCAGGTCAGGGATCCGCGAAGGAATTTGTATTGCGGCAACGGCCCACACCACCTGCTCGGTCATTTTAGAGGAATACTCCCACGATTTTGAGGAGGACGGCCTCGAGTTTTTGCAGCGGGATCTGTGCGATATGATGGAAACAATCGCGCCGGCCTGCAGCGGGTCGGGCTCCTATCATCACCCAGGGCCAAAACACGTCGCATTTGGGCTGGCAGATGTGCAGCCCGGCGCCTGGAGCATGATGAATACTGAAGCACACCTGCGCTCGCTGCTGCTGGGGCGCAGCGTGATTCTGGACCTGTGCGGCGGCCGGCCGGACCTGGGCGACTTTGCCAGTGTCTATTTTGTTGACTGGGACAGGCTGCGCGGCCGGACGCGCAGGCTGACGGTGCGCTTGGTTGGCGAATAGCAGCATTATGAACAGGCCCTGCAGCAGATGCGGATTGCTGCGGGGCCTGATTTTTTGAAAACCCGGCTGAAATGCCGCGCACAAAAACAGGAACTCATCTGTGCAAATGATGCATCGCCGCGTTGACGTATGCTGCAAAAGCCCTGATCATCGTACGGTTTTTGTCGTATGGTTATCCTGCAGTCAAAAATGAAAAACGCAACAGGGCTATTGAAACGGATGCCGTTGATGAAGGGACGGTTTTGATGCAACCCCGCGCAAATGTGCGCAGCGGCAGACTGTTCCGCTGAACGTGTTGAGCCGGTCACGGCGCGGCGTTCATCGTGGATTCTGAAAGATCGCGCCGATTGTCTCAAAGAGGGACGCGGGCCGCGCGATCGTATGCGCATGGATTTGTATTCTTTTTTCTTGTCGGAAAGTTTTTTTCACCATTTTTACGGCTTTAGATTTGTTGATAATGGTCTCGATGTCTGATCATAAAATAGTTGTCAAGGTCGCATTTAATAGCCTTTTCGGGAATATGTCTGTCTGCTGTTCTATCCATTTCTGGATTGATTTCTCTGGCGTAATCTACTCTTGCGACAGGAACCATACCGACCTTAGAACACATATTGCATAATATGCTTCCATAATAATCCAGCCTGCTTTCTCCGCTTGAAATTGCATTAAGCAAAAAATCAATTAATGCGTCTTTCAATTTCAATGACAGAATTCTGATGGCTGCCGTGGCGTTACCATTAGATTCAACAGTCATATTCTATTGGAAATAGTAATGGAGCCGTTCAGTTCATCTACGCTTTTGCGTCAGCCGCGGCTCCATTTTTATTTAACTTTTATGCAGGTGCAAGTGCGTCGCGGAATCTTAGATGGCCGTCAGAAATTTCAAGCCCGACATCTGGGGCCTTCGCTTGTGCTGCGACTGCCCCAAGGCCGGAAGTCAGCCGCAGTTTTTCAGCCACCACGCTATTTGCGCGTCTGTCTGTCCCTCCGCCTTCATTCTCTTGTAGAACGGGCTTTCCTTCTCCCCATCCAGCCAGTATTCTATTTCTTCCTGAGTCATTCCAAAGTTCTGTTCCTGTTCCAATGTTTACGCCTCCAAAGCAGACAAGACTTGTCAAAAGGATGCGGACATTCGCGGTTTCAGCGGATCAGCGCGTGCAGCTGACTGTTAATTGCCTTGTAGCCGTTCCATTGCAGCGGGGCACTGCGGTTTGCGCAGGACTCAAAGATGCCTTTGAGCCGGGTCAGTATTTCTGCGGATGTAAAGCCGGTGATCCCCCTGATCCTGAGATCGTCCAGTTCGGTTATCTCGTGGGCAGCAAGATTGCGGACGTCCTCTTCAACTTTTCGAAGGTCCTCGGCATATTCCAGCAGGTGGGGACGTCCGCAGGGCTTTTCACTTTCCAGCTGCTGCAGAATGGGCAGCAGGTTGGACGCTGCCAGAGGCGAGTCCTTGAATTCGCCCCTGAACTTGGCGTCCAGCGCGGCTAAAAGCTGCGGCTCCCGTGACTGCAGCACAGAACGGCTCAGCTTTGGAACGGCCGAGCGGGTGTCGCACCAGGTACGCGGCTGTTTTCCGTGCAGCCGGTGGCAGCAAAGTTCCAGCAGGTCGGTCAGCACCGGTGAAACGGCCCGGGCAAAACCATTGTAGTCCTGGCGCTGCCGAAGAATATCCAGCATCAAAATATATTCGTAGCATACCAGAAGGTCGGAATCCTGTACTTCAAAGAGTTCTTTGAAGGGGAGCCCGGCCTTTTTTGCGTCCTGCAGCGCCTGGACGCTTTTCATGCCGACACGGCTGCAGGCGGCGGTCAGCAGGGCCAATGCCTTGGGGTCAAACAGTTCGACAGCATCCTTCGCCAGGCTGAGGGCGGCAGAATAGTCGCCGTTTTCGGCCAGGCTGAGGATGTTCTTTTTTAAAATGGCGTACTGCACATTGACCAGCTGCAGCGGGATGCAGCG
>Ga0163159_1003838_pt1 | contig 11076 bp, 12 predicted proteins | sample BioMet9_FD_108702 | JGI IMG/M metagenome (GOLD analysis project Ga0163159, IMG submission 108702) | Microbial communities from bioreactor (seeded with sewage sludge) at Lawrence Berkeley National Lab, California, USA - Biofuel... | ecosystem: Engineered > Bioreactor > Anaerobic > Unclassified ... | reverse complement strand
CGCCGTTCACGCCGGTATAGCCGGAGGTGAAAATCGGATCAGCCGCAACGTTGACGCCCACGTGCTTCATCGTCGTGAAGCTGCGCAGACCTCCCATGCTGGCGCCGATTGCCACTTCGACGGCGACCTTCTCGTTCGGCGCCCATTCGGTGTAGATGCCCTCGTAGGTGCTGAAGCTCTCAAGCGTTTCGGTCGAAGGGGTGCCCGGGTAGCCAACGCCGATCGCGGCGCCTGCTTCGTAGGCACCGCGAGCGATGGCCTCGTTGCCGGACATGAGCTGTGTCATTGATTTGTCTGTCATCATCGGATCGTCCTCATCGTTGTATCGGTCAGGAGAGTGAGAACTGCATGACGAATGTCCCGACCTGAAGGGTCGAACCATCCTCGAGCGTATGGCTGTCCACGTTCTCGCCATCGACCCAGATGCCGTTGAGAGAGTTGGAATCGCTCACGACCACGACGCCATCGACCACATCGAGCAGAGCGTGACGCCGCGAGACCGTCATATTGTTGAGGAATATGTCGCATGAAGGGTCGCGGCCGATGGTCAGCGGAAAGTGCGTGAGCGCAAATGACTCGCCGGCCAGCGGTCCTTTCGTTATCGTGAGCGTCGGGTTGTTGTGGACCGACGGCGCAACATGCTTGCCGATCGGCTTGCTGCCGACCGCCTTGAAGGTTTCGGTGCGTCCGACGAGCTTGAAGCCGCATCGTTCGCAGGCGTGCTGCGAGGGATCAACCGGATATCCGCAAACCGGACAGGTGTCTAGAGAGTCCGCCACGTTCATCATCTCCATCATTGGTCGAGCTGTCTTTTTACTATTGTATAGGTTCGAGCGCGTGGGCACCCACAAAATCACGTTCATTACGCAAGAGGCGCACCATGCCAGCCTCAGAGGGCGTCTGATAGGCAGGAGATTCCATGTCGGGCAAGAGAAGCGACGCGCGCTCCAGGATGCGCTGATAGTTCCTGAGCCCTATGACCTGAATCTCCGGAAAGCTCAGGAGCGAACGCCAGACCAGCGCTGCCCTATCGGACGGTACGAATATCCGATAGACGTCGGTGTTCTCGATTTCCACATGAGCTACCATCGCCGGTACCTCGTCGAGCTTGAGCAGGGAGATCGCATTGTCGTGTGGAGCGCGCTCGAACGGCGTCTCGGCCATATCCTCGAGCGGAACAACGGCGCCCGGCCCGAGGAGGACGAACTGGGCGAGCAGGCCGGACTCATCCGAAAGCTCGAGGTCGGGGAAGACCTTGCCTTCCTTGTCTTCGAGCATGGAGTGAGCGTCGAGCCAGGCGAAGAGCTCCTCGGCGTGCGGTGCATTGGCGATGATGAGGTATTCGTCGTCGCCGGTGACGAAGATATCGATAAGATCGATGACTTCTCCCTCGCCGGTCAGCACGAGCGAGGGGGTGAAGCTGCCTATGGAGTCGAGCGTGGAGAGGTCGGCGGTGCACATCGTATGCAGGAACAGATAAGCATCCTTCCCGCTCACGCGCAGAAGGCCTTGGTAACTCGCGTCCGCGAGCAGCGGATGGTCGAGCTCGTCGTCGAGCGTCTCGGCTTCGCCATAATCGAGCGGAACCTCATAGGGACCGAAGTCGCCGAAGCGCGCACCCAGATCGCGGTGCTCGGATTCGAGCGGCAACGCGACAGGCGCATCCTCCATTGTGGGAAATACGGTCTTTTCATCGGGCATGACGCTCACCTGCTAGGACTGTCTGACCGTGAGAACGGCGTTGATATCGATGGAGCTTGACGGCTTGACCGTCGTGTTGCCGCCCGAGCAGCCCGAGGTCAGGCTCTGAAACCAGAATCCGATGTTGTCCGAAAGGCTGGGCGCGGGCACGTCTTCGGCTGGATAGAGGTCAGCTGATGCGATCTGCGCGCCATCTTGATACCACGAAATCGTGCCGACCGATTCACTTGCCTTGACATCGCCTGATTTTTCATAGATCTCGACATCGCATGTGACGTCTCCGCCACAATCGCATACCGTGGCATTCGTCGTTTGCCCGACCGCGAGGTCGACCGTCTTGTCGGGCCATGCTTTGCAGGCATAGGTACCGATGACCGTGCGTGCGGTTATGAGCTCGACGTTCTTGTAATGCGAGAAGCCCCATTCGAGCAGCGTGGCACCGTCTTGGAACCGCTCCCACGATTCCTGCTCGCCGAAGGCGATCGCGTACATCGTCCGTCCGTTCTCGGTGTCGCCGGTAACCAGGCAGTATCCGGCCTCATCGGTGAATCCGGTCTTGATGCCAAGGATATCGGTGAGCGCTGTCGGAGAAGAAGCGAAGGCGCTTGTGTTGCTCAGAAGCTCGTTGGAGGTGTTGAAAGTGTTCACCACGCCGGCCGCATCGGTCGAGGTGTACGTCGTCGTCTTGACGATGGTGCGGAAATCGGGATTCTGCATCGCGTAGAGCGTGAGCTTGATGTAGTCGTTGACCGTCGTGTAATGGTTCTCGTCGTGCAGGCCGTTCGGCGTGACGAAATGAGTGTTGTCCATGCCGAGCTCGGCGGCTTTCGCATTCATCATATCGGCAAAGCCCTCTACGCTGCCGCCCACTTCCTCGGCCAGCGCGACCGCCGCATCGTTGCCCGAGACGAGCATGAGGCCGTATAGAAGGTCGCGGATGGAAATCTGCTCGCCAGCGTACAGGCCGATGACGGTGGGCTCCTGACCGGCGGCGTTGTCCGAAACGGTGACCATATCGTCGAGGTTCCGATGCTCGAGGACCACGATCGTCGTCATGATCTTCGTAGTCGAGGCCATGGGCACGCGCGTGTCGGCGGAACGCGACCAGAACACCGTGCCCTCATCGTCGAAGACCGCGGCATACGGTGCCATGGCAGAAGGTTCGTTCGTTACCTTCGTCGGATAGGTCATATACGCGTCGGCCGCCGATGCCGTGGAGGGCATGACAAGCGCGAGGCACGTGACGATGGCGACGAGGATGAATGCTGCCGCTGCGGGAATCGCGATAGTATGTCGGCGTAAGGTCCGGGGCAACGATCAGTCCAGTTCGTAGAGTTCCCGAGGGTCGATGACGCGGAAGCCCGCCTGCTCGATGACCGCCCGTGCGGTATCGATGGGGTCTATCTTGAGGATGTCGATCGCCTTGAGGCGGTCTTTGGAGACTTCCGCGCAATAGGCGTATTCGACGTTGATTTCGGCATCGTCGAATACGGACAGCAACGTGGCGAGACCGCCGGGCTCGTTGTCGACGGTGACCGCGGCAACGGGCGTCAGGCGGGCTTTGAAGCCCTGCTCGAGCAGCAGGTTTCGCGCATGAGCCGGTCGATCGCAGATGATGCGCGCGATACCGTAGTCGGGCGTATCGGCGAGGACGAGCAGGTGCATCTGAACGTTGCCCTCCCCCAGCGTGCGGCAGAGCCGTGCGAGGTGGCCTTTTTCGTTTTCCAGGTAGACGGTTAGCTGATCGATCATGACGCTACTTCCCTTCCCATGCGTTCTTGACCTCGCGGTTGTCGATGACGCGCTTGGCCTTGCCCTCGGAACGGACGATGTCGTGCGGAGCGACGAGTTTGAGGTCGACCTTGATCTGGAGATTGCTCTTGAGCTCTGCGCCGATGCGGCGTTTGAGGTCCTCCACCTGCCTGATCTCGTCGAAGTCGAATTCGGGAATCGTCTCGATGTCGAGCTCGACCGCATCAAGCGAACCCTTAGTGCTCAGGATAATCTGATAATGGGGCGTGACTTCCTTGAATTCGGTGATGACCTGTTCGATCTGGCTCGGGAAGACATTGACGCCACGGATGATGAGCATGTCGTCGGTACGTCCCTGCAGGCGGTCGATGCGGCGATGCGTGACGCCGCAGGGGCAAGCGCCGGGCAGGAAGCGCGAGATGTCGCGGGTCCGATAGCGGATGAGCGGCGAAGCCTCGCGATCGAGCGAGGTGAGCACGATCTCGCCCCATTCGCCCTCGGGAACGGGCTGGTGGGTGTCGGGATCGAGGATTTCGATCAGGAAGTGGTCCTCGGCAACGTGCAAGCCGTGCTGCTCGGCGCATTCGCAGGCCACGCCGGGCCCCATGACCTCCGAGAGCCCGTAGATGTCATGCACTTTCACGCCGAGCTTGTTCTCGATCTCGTGGCGCATGTTCTCGGAGCAGGGCTCCGCTCCGAGGATGGCCGACGATACCGCGAACTCGCTGGCGGGGTCATACCCCTCCTCGATGGCCTTGTCCGCGATGTTGAGCGCATAGCTCGGCGTGCAGGCGAGGATATCGGTCTCGAAATCCTTCATGACCTGGATCTGACGCTTCGTGTTGCCCGAGGACATCGGGACGGTAAGGCAGTTCATGGCAAGCCCGCCGCCGTCGGCGCCGAGGCCGCCGGTGAACAGGCCGTAGCCGTAGCAGACCTGGAGAATCGCGGGCTCATCGTGCCCGGTGTAGGCGATATCGCGCGCGAAGCATTCGCCCCAGACGTCGAGATCATGGCGCGTGTAGCCCACGACCGTCGCCTGGCCCGTGGTGCCGGAGGAGGCGTGGACGCGCATCGCGTCGCGCTTGTCGAGCGCCCACATGCCGAACGGGTAGTTGTCGCGCAGGTCCTGTTTGACCGTGAACGGGAACTTCTCGATGTCGGCGAGCGATTCGATGCTTCGCGGGTCGATGCCGGCCTCATCGAACGAGCGATGGTAGAAGCCGATCTTCTCGTAGCAGTAGACCGCCATCTCCTTGAGGCGCTCGAGCTGCAGGGCCTCAAGCGCGTCATGGCTCATCGTCTCTATCTCCGGTTGAAAATACACGTTTCCTCCTGATCTTTCCGTCTGTCAGCTGACACGGTGCTTCTTCGTCGTGCCATATTTGATGCCGCGATACATATAGATAATGCCCGTCGTCCATGAGAGCACGATGCCCACATAGGCGAACCATATCCCCATCGGGAAGGGGTCGATGCCGAAGCCGGGCAGCGCGGCGCTCTCCAGCAAACCGAGTCCCGGACACATCGGCCAGGCGAGCACGAGGCTTGCGAACCCGATCATGAGAAGCGCGGTCGAAATCTTGCCGAGATAGATCACGGTAAGCTTCTCGTTGTGGCGGCGCTTGAGCCAGATGGTGAGGATACCGAGCATGATATCACGTGCGAACACGAGGAGCATCAACCAGAGCGGCAGACGGCCGATAAGCCAGATGGAGATAACGCCGACGATGAGAAGCAGGCGGTCGACGGCGGGGTCGAGGACCTTCCCCACCTCTGAGACCTGCCCAGTCCGCCGCGCCACCTGACCGTCGATCCAGTCAGTGCCAGCGGCCAGCGCGAACAGGAGGCATCCGAGCGCGTTATCGCGCTGTATCACGTAGAAGTAGAAGAACAGCGGTATGAGCATGAGCCGGATGAGCGAGATGAGATTGGGAATGGTACAGACACGATTGACGACGGATGACTCCGGCACAGTCTGTTCTTCTATGAGCTTGCTCATCTGATACGGCATCCGCTCGACGTGATCTACGGTTGAACAATGATTCTATCATGCGCCCGAAAACCACATCGAACGAATGGTTGACACCGCGTTTTAACCACCCTTATTTCATGAAAGCATGAAGGGCAAGCGCGTGATGCGACTGCCCTTCATGCTTTCAACGTAGATACGCCGCGATCAGTCTTCGGCGACCTTATGGAGAAGGTCTATGACCGGTTCGGTCGCGGGAGGCATGTAGGTGTTCACGTTGGTAAGGCAGCTCTTCGGGCAGACGCGCACGCAGTTGAGGCAGGTGACGCACTTGAAGCGCTCGATCTGCCAGGTTCCTGCTTTCTTGTCGACCGTGATGGCGTTCGACGGGCAGCTGCGCATGCACGCGCCGCACAGGATGCAGTCTTCGATGTCGTTCTCGATATGACCGGTCGTCCGTTCGTAGAAGTGCGCGGGCACAGCCGGATACATCTTGCAGGGGGACTTCGAGAAGAGATTATGCAGCGTCGTTTTCGAGAATATCAGCGGTTTTCCCATGGTGTATCCTCCCCTAGCGTTCCATGCAGCTGATGCAGGGGTCGATGGTCAGGATGATATTGGGCACGTCGGCGAGCTTGCACCCTTGAAGCGCTTGCACGAGCCCCGCGATGTTCTCGGCGGTCGGCGTGCGGATACGGAAGCGTTCGAGGTATTTGGTGCCGTTGCCCTTGGCGAAGTAGATGCATTCGCCGCGCGGCTGCTCAAGCCGTGCGACCGCCTGCGCCCCTGCTCCGGGATTGCCCTTGACCTTGTTCTGGATTTCCCCGGCGGGCATCTTGGAGATAATCTCTTCGATGATATCGATTGATTGGACGACCTCTTTCGTGCGCACCTCGACGCGCGCGAGGCAGTCGCAACCGTCAGAGACGATCGGCTCGAAGCCGCTCAGCAATCCGTAGCCACCGTAACCATACGACCGGACATCCTCGGGGATACCGGAAGCGCGTGCGAACGGGCCGACGCACGAGAGCGCGGAGGCGTCTTCTTTCGAGAGGCATCCGACCTCGAAGAGGCGGCTTCTCACGGTCGAATCATCGACGAACACGTGGCAGAGATCGCCGTAGTCAGCCCTGAGCCCCTCGAGCACCTCGACGATGCCCTTGAGCATGGCGTCGTCGATATCGTAGTTGACGCCGCCGACGTTGACCGCCGAGAGAATCACGCGACCGCCGGTCGTCTGCTCGAAGATGTCGAGTATGCGCTCGCGCAAACGCCAGCACTGCATGAACAACGATTCGAAGCCGAATGCGTCGGCGGCAAGGCCGAGCCAGAGGATGTGGCTGTGGATACGCGAGAGCTCGTGCAGAATCACGCGGATGGCCTCAGCGCGCGGTGGCACCTCGACCTCCATGAGATTCTCGACGGTCTGCGAATAGCCGAGGCTGTGCCCGAAGCTGCAGATGCCGCAGATGCGTTCCGTGATGTACACGAACTGCTTGTAATCCTTCTTGGATACGAGTTGCTCGAGCCCGCGATGGATGAAGCCTATCTGGGGGATGGCCTCGACCACGTTCTCGTCCTCGAGGACGAGGTCGAGATGTATCGGTTCGGGAAGTACCGGGTGCTGCGGCCCGAAGGGCACGATCGTTTGCTTGGCCATCACGCATCCCCCTCCTTATCAGCAGCGGTATTCTCATGCGTATCCGCGGACGCTCCGGCTGCCTCGTGCACGTCCACGGCCGCACCGGCCTTGCGCGCCGCCGCGACGGCCGCCTCTGAGTGCGGGTTGCCTGGCGATACAACCGAGGTTTTGAGGAACTTACCCTCGTAATCGATGGCGACGTCGGAGAAATCGACGCCGAACAGGTCGTGCGTCTCGTTCTCGAAGACGAACGCCTCGAGATAGGTCGAGGAGATCGAAGGCACGACCGTGTTCTCGGGAATGTGAATCTCGAGGTTCTCGACGTTGCCGCCCTTCACGAAGGTGTAGACGAGCTCGACCGTGTCGGATTCGGCGGTTGCGCAGATCTGGCCGAGTCGCCATTCCGCGCCTTTATAGGACTGGGTGTTCTCGAGCAGGTCCCCCAGCTCGATAATCCTGAATACCTGTGGTTCCTTGTCCATGCTCACTCCTTGGGAAGGGCGTTGTCGATAGCTTCTTCGCTGACCGTCTTGCCGTCGACCACCTTGTTCGCGGCGGTGATGCCAGTTGGCAGCGGCTTTTCCTCTAGGGTACCGGCGGCGAGCGCCGTTCGCTTTTCCTCGAGGATGCCGAGGCCCTTGACCACGCCGTCGATGATCTGTTCGGGGCGGACTGCGCAGCCGGGCACGTACACGTCGACGGGAATTGCCTTGTCGATGCCGGCTATCGTGTTATAGCATTCGGCGAACACGCCGCCCGAGCAGGCGCAGATGCCGCAGGCGATAACGACCTTGGGCTCGAGCATCTGCTCGTAGATCTGCTGAACCACGCCGATGTTGCGCTCATTGACGCTACCGGTGACGAGGAACACGTCGGCATGCTTGGGATTGCCGGTGTTGATGATGCCGAAGCGCTCGATGTCGTACATGGGCGTCAGGCAGGCGAGCACCTCGATGTCGCAGCCGTTGCAGCTCGATCCGTCGTAATGGATGAGCCAGGGGGATTTGATCGTATCCGACATAGGCGCACCTCCTAGATGAGATAGAGGATGACGATGTTGACCACGAAGGCCGTAAGCGTCACGATCCACGTGTATTTGAACATGGCCTGCCAAGTCACGCGCGCGCAGTTGTTGTCGAGGTAGATCTCGAACATGAACACGAGCGCGATGACGAGGAGCGCCACGAGGATGCTGACAGGCGACGAGGTGATGACGAACAGCGCGATCCAGCCGAAGAACAGCACGTTCTCGCACCAGTGCATGACCTCGATGGCCGCAAGCGTCGAGCCCGACATCTCCGTCGTGACGCCCTTGACGAGCTCCTGGTGCGCATGGTGCGAATACGAGAGGTCGAACGGCGACTTGCGCAGCTTGATCGTGAGCACGAACACGACTGCGACGAAGATGAGCGGTATGTAGGCGATGATCGGATGTGCGAGCGAGAACACCGCCGATGCGTCGAACGTGCCGCAGACCAGATAGTAACCGACGCCCATGAGCAGAATCGCAGGCTCGTACGAGAGCACCTGGAGAATCTCGCGCTGCGCGCCGATATCGGAGAACGGTGCGCGTGCGGAATAGGCCGCCATGATGAAGAACAGCGAGCTCAACGTGAGCACGAAAACGACCATGAGGAGGTTGCCGCCGGCGAAGAACATCGTGCCCGCGAATATCGCGAAGATGAGCGCGAGCACCACGTAGAAGTCGATGACGTCGTTGATGGCCACCTTCTCCTTGGCGAGGAGCTTCTTCACATCGTAGTAGGGCTGCAGGATCGGTGGTCCGACGCGTCCTTGGAAGCGTGCGGTGACCTTGCGGTCGATGCCCGCAAGCAGGCAGCCTACCACAGGACCGAGGACGATATAGGCTATACCGCAGACGATGCCGATGATGCTCATCTACATCACCATCCCTACGCCAAGGAGGGTGAGCCCGATGGCGAGCCCCTCCATGATGCCGCAGACGATGTTGCCGGGCAGTGTGAGCATCTTCTCGCCGAACCATCCATCGAGATAGAGGTTGCGTCCCGTGGCCTCGCTCTGGGTGCTCATCGCGTTCACGAACTCACGTTTGCCGAAGTCAGTGCCCACGCCCGAGAGGTACACGTCGACATGGCGTTTCCTTGACTTCCCGAAGAAGGCCAGATAGGCGACTATGAGGAACACCACGATACCTGTCATGAGCAGCAGGTCCGTGAACGGGATGTCGATGACGACATCGGTCCAGCGTGCGGCCAGATACGGCACGACCACGCCGCTCGAGATCCAGGGAAGCGCCACGCAGCAGAAGAGCAGCACGGCGAGCATGATGTACATGCCCACCCATTCGCTTCTGTGCACGGTCTTCTCGAGGTCGGCCGGGCCGGTGGCCACGGCCGTGACCTTGCCGAGCCACTTGGCCCAGAAGACGAACGTGAGCGCCGAGCCGAAACAGAGCACGAGAACGAGCGCGATGTCGCCGGTGGCGATGACCGATACGATGGCCGCCCACTTGGAAACGAGCATGCCGAACGGGGCGACGAACATGGCCATCATGCCGACGGCCATGAAGCGTGCGAGCTTGGGCATGCGCACGAACAGGTCGTCCATGGATTCGATGTCACGCGAGCCGATATGGTGCTCGGCGGTGCCGACGCACAGGAAGAGCAGCGATTTGGCAGCCGCATGGAAGATGATGAGGAAGATGGCGGCCCAGACACCTTCGGGCGTCCCCAGACCCGCGCAGAGCACGATGAGCCCGAGGTTGGAGATGGTCGAATAGGCAAGCACGCGCTTGGCGTTGGTTTGCGAGATAGCCATGGCCGCGCAGAGGATGAACGTGATGGCGCCGACCATCATGACGGCTGTGCCGTTGACGTTCGGGCCGAAGGCTGGCGAGAGCCTCACGAGCAGGAATACGCCGGCCTTGACCATCGTGGAAGAATGGAGCAGCGCGCTGGTGGGCGTTGGGGCCACCATGGCGCCGAGCAGCCACGAATGGAAGGGCATCTGCGCGCATTTCGTGATAGCCGCGAATGCGAGGAGCGCGATAGGAAACGCGGCGAACCCGGCGGCGCCCGCATCCACGAGCATGTCGAGCCCGAGGAAACCGTAGCTCATGGCTATCCAGATGTTGCCGACGGCGAAGGCGATGCCGCCGAGGAGGTTCATCACGATTTGGCGCGTTGCGTTGGCGATAGCCTCGTCGGTTCGCGTGAAGCTGATGAGCAAGAAGGAGCACAGCGTCGTGATCTCCCAGCCGCAGAACAGCCATGAGAGGTCGTTGGAGAACACAATGAGAAACATCGCCGACAGGAACAGGAACATGATGGAGAAGAAATGCGTGACCCGCGGTGCGTTTATCGCGTCATGCGCGCTGAAGTCCTCCATGTAACCGAGCGCGTAGATGCAGATTCCGCAGCCGATGATGCCGATGATGAGAGCCATGATCGTCGAGAACGCATCGACGTAGAAGGGTGCCGCCACCGAAGCCTGCGGAGCTGCGATGAACTCGAAGACGAAGACAAGCACGAGTTGCACGGCTGCGAGCACGATGGGGAGCGTCTTCTTGAAGCGCACCGCGAAGGCGATGATGACGATGTTGATCGCGATGTCCACGAACATCAGCAGGAGCGAGACGACTTCAGTATCCATCGCGAAATAGACGTCGGGGCCCATGAGATAGCGCAGGGCGAGAAGCAGCACCCCGGCTATGATGAGGCCGGATGAGACGTAGACGACAACCTCTCGCGCACGTTGCCCCTTGAGAAACCAGAGCGCGAGCGCGCTGACCAACGGGAACACAAGCAGAAAAACGATCAGTTCCAATTAAAGCCCCTCCCCTTGTTCGACCGGTACCGTCATGTCCCATGCCTTTAGCGTGACATTTATAAGTCACAATCTTACAACGAGTTTTTATACCAAATTATTTTGCATTTTACAATGAGAAAACGCATCATAGACCGAAGTGTTGATTTACGCGCGCGAAAGGCGGAGTTGGCCGGCGGCGGAAGGATGTCACAGGCGACTG
>Ga0163159_1003832_pt1 | contig 11086 bp, 6 predicted proteins | sample BioMet9_FD_108702 | JGI IMG/M metagenome (GOLD analysis project Ga0163159, IMG submission 108702) | Microbial communities from bioreactor (seeded with sewage sludge) at Lawrence Berkeley National Lab, California, USA - Biofuel... | ecosystem: Engineered > Bioreactor > Anaerobic > Unclassified ... | reverse complement strand
TGTGAGCTCGGCGAGCTCAAGCGCATAGCTGACTCGGCGGGGTTCCGTTTCGTCGTTATCAGCGGACGACGCCGGGTGGGCAAGACCGCGCTCGTCGACCATCTCATCGACGGCATGCCCGCCGTCTATTTCTGCGCCAGTCGCACGACTGCGCGCGGAAACCTCGCTGCGCTCGGGCGTCAGATCGAGCGGGAGAAGATTCGGCTCACCACCGGGCGCCCGTTATCGGAGAGCCCCGCGATCACCGAGGACGACTATCCCGATTTCGCCCATGCATTCGAGGCGGTTGCGGAACTCGGCCGCGAGCGACGGCTCGTCTTCGTACTTGATGAGTTTCCCGATCTGTTGGAAAGCTGCCGCGAAGTCGGCCCGCTGCTTGCGCAGATGATTGATGGACAGTTTGCCGAGACCCAGGTCATGCTCGTTGTCTGCGGCTCGAATCTGCCCGATATGCACGCGCTCACGGAACCGAACGGCCCGCTGAAGAACTTGGACGACGTGAAAGGCAATGTGCCCAAAGTCGTGCGAGAGGCTACGCGCATCGAGCTTTCTCCGCTCAATTTCCCCGATGCTGCGAAACTTATCCGCGAGAGCAGCGTGGGGCGGCGCCCGACGCCCGAGACGCTCGTGCAGTATTATGGCTGTCTCGGCGGCGTGCCGTACTACTTGGCTTCGATCGACCCGTATCGCTCGTTCGCGAACAACGTCAAGATGCTCTTCCTCGACGCAGGTTCCGCGCTCTTCGAAGAGCCCGACGATCTGCTGGCGCGCGAAATTCGCGACCCGGCAACCTACCGCGCGCTGCTCGAGGCGCTCGGCACCGGCGCCGCGCGTCTGTCTGAGGTTGCCGCATATGCGGGCATGGAAACGGGAAACACCTCGCTGTTTCTGAAGAATCTCATCGCGATCGGTCTTGTGGCCAAGGACGAGCCGGCTATCCACGATGCGCCGCATCGGACGGAATACCGGATCACCGACGCGCTCTTCCGTTTCTGGTTCCGTTTCGTCTCGCCCAATGTCTCGATTATCGAGGCGGGTCGCGGCGACGAGGTCTATCGGCGCATGACCGGCGAGCTCGACGCTTATCTTCAGGAGGTTTTCCGCGGCATCTGCGTCCAATGGGTCGAGAGCCACCGCGACCGCCTCCCCATCGCATGCACCGAGATCGGTCGCTGGTGGGGCATCGACGCTCTCACCCATCAGGAGTCGCGTGTCGACATCCTCGCATATGAGGATGCGGAAGGGGATGCAGGGCTGCCGAAGCTGCTCTGCGGTGCTTGCATCTGGACTCCCGGTCCGCTCGGGCCCGAAGCCGTCGACGCGCTCGTTGAGCAGTGCGAGACTTTCGGCCTTTCGGAGAAGCACTATCTGCTGTTCAGCCGCGGAGGTTTCACGAGCACCTGCCGCACGCGCGCCCGCGAGCAAGGCGACGTGCGCCTTGTCGCCCTCGATGAGATGCTGTAGGCTTCGGCGCGTAATCCCCACCTGTGAAAAGTTAGCAGCCCCATGTTTCAACGGCATGGCTTAACCAATCGATGCATGGTGTCGACGAACGTGGCTTGCTTGTGAAAAACTTGCAGCCAGATGTTCGGGCATCGCGCTCATAGCCTCCGGAATATGGCTTTTATGAGGGCATTTCCCGTTTGCAAAAAGTCATCAGACAGGCGCTTCGGCGGTCAAAAAGTGTGAAAATCCGCTCTAGCTAACTATCCATCCACAAGCGGTAGTGGTGCGTTTGTCCCCGATTTCACCGACTTTTCACTGAAGGACGAAGGCTGGCAACAGCGCTTTTCGGTTTTTCACTCTCGTACGAATGCGCTCTGATACGACATCCTTCCCCAACCGATGGGGACTCGGCCGTGGACGTTTTGAAAGACGTTGGAGGAACTGCTTGTCCAGCACCCCTGTGAATTGTTTGATTGACGTTTGGGTCTAGCGGGCAGCCCGCGAGCATCCGTGGCGCCTCTTCGCCGCCAGAATTGCGTCCGCGAACTCCACCCAGCCATCGATCGTGCGCTTCGATGTCACGAACTTCGGGAACCCCGCGGCCTTCAGATAGTCGCGATTGCGATCCGCGTGGAGCCCGTTGAGCATCGCCACGAGCGCGTCCGCGTAAACCCCCATCTCCAGATCGGAGAATCCGTCACCGATAGCCACCGCATGGGGCATCGGTTCATCCGCTGCCGCGGCGGTCGCGCGCCGTTGCTCGAGGTCGCGTTTGACGGCAAGCGCCTTGGACGTGTCGCGCGGCACCACGTGATAGCCGTGGATCACCGAGCATCCTACCAGCGTATTGCGTGCCGTGTAGGTGGCGCCGTTGTCCTTGAGCTGCAGCGCGAAACCATGGTCGGCGAGCAGCTGGTCAACCTCAATGGGGTCGACTTCGCCGCGCAGCATGTGCGTGACCTTGCGGTTGCCGTTCCATGGCGTGTTCGGTTCGAGGCGACCTGGGTAGGTACGGTACAGCAATTCGAGCGCGCCGCTTTCCGCAATGGCCTGCCAAGGGGAATCGAATTGCGGCTCTACGACGAAATCGCCGGTGTCGAGCGAGAGTATCGCCTGTGCGCCATAGCCCTGCTGCTTGAAGGTACCCATCTCGCAGATTACGGCATCGGCGCTGATAAGACGCATGATTTCAGTGCCCTGCACATAGTTTCTGCCTGTGACGATGACAATGTGCACGCCGGCGTGCGCCAGCGCTTCGAGCCGCAGAGGAAGCGCGCTCGATGGGTTGCCTGCGAAGTCGCGCAGAAGTCGCCCGCCAGGTGCGAGAAGCGTTCCGTCGAGGTCGGTGTAGATGAGGTCGATGGCTTCGAGTGCTTGCGCGGCTTCGGGAGTGTCGAGCCTGCGCAGCCCGCAGTAGCGCGCTCGCGCTACAAGCTCCGCGTCGCTCTTGAATCCCGCCCGTTTCGCAGTCGCGCCGCCGTTTGCGCCGCCTGCAACTGCGCCGCCGCCTGCAGCCGCGCCGTCAGCAACTGCGTTGCCGCCCGCAGCGCCTGGAGCCGCATGTCCCATATCGATCTCGTGCTTTCCGTCGTCTTGCATGGTGATTCCTCTCGATTGAACCATTTTACCATGCGCTCGCCATGCGTCGGAGAAGGTGTGGGCTATAATCAGGCTCCGTTGGAAAACATCTCACGGCGTCCATATGCGCCGCGTACCCGAAGGAAACCGCGACCCATGTTCTCAGAACGCGTGCTCTCACGCATCGTAGCGTCGATGAACAAACGCTACCTCGATCTCGAGCACACCGACGATACCGACTATCCGGCGCCTAAGCCTGGTATGGATTATATGCTCTACCTGCATGTTCCGTTCTGCCAGCGCCTATGCCCCTACTGCTCGTTCAACCGCTTCCCCTTCTCCGAGGAGCGCTGCGTGCCCTATTTCGACTCGCTGCGCCAGGAGATGCGCATGATCAAGGAGCGCGGCTACGACTTCAAGTCGCTCTACGTAGGTGGCGGTACCCCCACCATCATGCTCGACGAGCTCTGCGAAACGCTCGACCTCGCGCGCGACCTCTTCTCAATCGAGGAAGTTTCCTCGGAGATGAACCCCAACCATCTCATCCCCGAGTACATCGAGAAGCTCAAACCGCGCGTGCAGCGCCTTTCGGTGGGCGTCCAAAGCTTCGACGACGACATTCTCAAGCAGATGGACCGCTACGATAAGTACGGCTCGGCGGCCGAGATCATTGAGCGTCTGAAGAGCGTGGAGGGCATGTTCGACAATCTCAACATCGACATGATCTTCAACCTGCCCTCGCAGAACGAAGACATGCTGCGCCATGACCTCGAATGCATCATGGATGTCAAGGCCAACCAGACCACGTTCTATCCCATCATGGCCTCGCCGGTGGTGGAGAAGAAGATGCGCGAGACGATCGGCGAGGTAAGCTACGAGCGCGAGTACGATTTCTACCGCATCATCGACGAGACGCTGACCGGCGGCGAGAACCCGATGTTCACGCATGGCAGCGCTTGGACGTTCAATTCCAAGCAGATGAACATGATCGACGAGTACGTGGTCGACTACGAGGAGTACCCTGCGCTCGGGTCAGGTGGCCTCACCTACTTGGATGGCAAGCTCTACATCAACACGTTCTCGCTACGGGAATACAATGAGCGCATCGCCGCCGGGCACCTGTCCGTAGGTGGCGTGCATGCCTTCACCGATAAGGACCGCATGCGCTATCGCTTCATGATGTCTCTTTTCGGCATGCGCTTGGACAAACGCCGTTTCGAGGAGGATTTCGGCACCTCCGTGGAGAAGGGCCTGCCCATGGAAACCGCTTTCATGAAGCGCGTGGGCGCTTTCGATATCGACGACGATTTCGAGATTACGCTGACCCCCAAGGGCCGTTACCTGCTGGTGGCCATGATGCGACAGTTCTTCATCGGCGTGAACGGTGTGCGCGATGCCGCGCGCGCCGCCCTACCGCCCGACGAGCGCGAGCTGATCTTCGGGTAGGGGAGTACGGTCGGCACGCAGGTGGCGTGCGGCGGGCGTGTGGGTGGCGTGAGGCTGTAGCGCGCGTGACGCACGTGCGGCGCGTGGCGTTTTGCTGTGGGCGTGCTGCGGGTGTGCGGCGGGCGTGAGGCTGAGACGTGCGTGGCGTTTTGCTGTGGGCGCGCGGCGTGTAGCCAGAAGAGCCAACTTTTACAGAATATTACGCGGTTGTGCAGAATTGGGCGCGTTGTCTTAATGAAAAGAGACAATTGTATTTATTAGTGTCTTAAAACAGACATATGTTTGTCTGATAATGGTCCAAACTTGCACAACCGCGTAATATTCTGCAAAACCGAAGCGTTTTGATTACGCGCGTCTGATTACGCGCGCCAGACCTCCACGATATCGCCCGCGCCGCCGCGCCCGCGCCGCCGCGAACCCGCCGCAGCGCCCACGCCGCAGCACGTACCCGCCGCGCTCTTGCCCGTGCGCGCGTTCAGCTATAAGCCATGCGTGCCGAGCAGCCTCTTGCGCAAATCGTAACGTCGCGCCCAGATGTCATAATCCTGATTGCGCAAAGGTTTGCCGAGACGCCTCGCGATGATATGGGCGACCTTGTCGAGCTCTTGCGCGTCGCGCGTCTGAGCCCATGTGACGGTTACGATGTGAATGCCCAGCTCCTCGATCGCGTTTCGCCGTTTTGAGTCGTCGGCAATATGGATTGGTCCGGTATGGTGAGAATTGCTTTCGTATTCGATGGCCAGTTTTGCTTCCGGCCAATAGAGGTCACAGCGATAGTAGCCCTTGTTCGCGAGTCCGCGAACGTATTTGCCCACATCGATTCGAGGATTCAGCAGCGGAAAGGGCAGATGGTATCCGCCGAGGAAGCCCGGTAGGCAGAGAAGGAGCGTCAAACTCGTTTCCTTGGGGGAGGCGGAAGAATCGACGACATACGAGAGCGCCTTGCGAGCGATTTTCACGCCTGGCGCGCCTATTGCTTTATCGCAGTAGGCGGTGAGAAGCTCCTTCGAACTCAAAGGAACTCGCGAGCGCATGCCGGCTTCAATCTCCGGCACCGGTGCATACGTGCCGCAGAGTTCCATGCCGATTGCGGCTACCTCTGGCAGCTTTCTGCCAGCAGCCATCTGTACAAAGCACATTTCGGGTGATGCTACAAAGATATCGTCAGAGATTCTGACCAGCGAACCTGCAGGAAAAGGGCGTCTTTGGACGTGGAAAGCGACGTCGGGGAGCCTCTTTCTGCAGGACTCATCAGGCACCATTATGTGCAACGGCGTCTTGACAATCATGCAAGTCTCGCAGATTGATCTAAACGCAGATGAGCCTTCGTCGCGTAACGAGCGCCGAATAGATGCACCTTCGTCGCGAACCAAGTGTTGCGCGTACATTCCTGCGTCGCAGGCTGAACGCTTCGCGGGTGTGTTTTCGCAGCAAGTTAATTGCCGTATGTCCGCGTCTGCGTCGCAGGCTGAACGCTGCGCGGGTGCGTTTGCGCCGCATTGCGGGGGCAGGCGTGTATGTCGCGTTTCCCGAGGTCGGCACTGGGCGAGCGGATGCTCCGAGCGCCAGAATTCGAGAGCCGAAGGGCCATATAGCACCATGTTCATCGTAACATCCCACCCTATCTGTCTGCTGCACGTCTTTGCAGATGATAGGGGAGAGAGGTTACAGTTTAGGTTCCAAGGAGTTTACAGGATTCCAACATCGCCAAAAAACATGGCGCAGGCAGCTCGCGCGCAGCGGCCCGTTGCGAAAACTCGAACATAACAGCTTGCTGCGAAAACTCGATTGCGACTGCCCGTTGCGAAAACTTGAGCAAGCGGTTCACTTTACGGCAGGTCGAACGAGGTCTCTTCGCCGGTGATATCGCAGACGCGGGCAACGCCTTCGGCGATGCGGAAGAAGCACAGGCGTCCATCGTTGGCGCTCTCATGCTCTTCGCCAAGGCCCACCATGTGGCGAAAGCCGGCCTCGCGGATGGCGGCGGGCGGTTCGGCGAACTCGGCGATGCCCGTGACAATCAGCCAATCGCTGCCTGGTTGCCAAGCGGTCAGCTCGAAGCGGGGGTTCGATTGGAGTTCGATGTAGACGTCCTTGCCCTTGCTCGTCGAGAGCCATAGATCCTGGCCGTCGAGCGCGACGAAGCTGAACGGACGTACGTGCGGCTGGTCCTCGATGCTCGTGGCCAGGTACCAGGCGGGCATACCTGACAGAAACGCCTCGATTTGTTCGAGCTTGCCTTGCGTATCCGCTGCGATGAATGTCTTCTGATTCATAATTCTCCTCCGCTTGGGGACGTTACGTTATTATCCCCCTGTATATTGTGGCGTGTTCTGCCGCACACGGTTGCTCATAGAGTATTTTCGCACATGATGTATGCTAACGGGCGGCAGCATGCGGCCTGCCATCCCAACCTGCGCGCACTGGCGCACACGGACGCCCGAAGCATGCAGACGGTCAAGGTACCCAGCCGACCGAAGCACGCAGCCGACCGAAGCACGCAGCCGACCGAAGCACGCAGACGCCCGAATCACGCAGACGTCCGAAGCACGCAGGTGGTCGAAGCGCGCCTCCTCTTAGCGAGCAGCCTTCTTCTTACCGCGCTCGTTTTCCAGAAGCGGGCGAACTGCCTGGTAGACAAGCAGCGCAACTGTCACGTCTACCAGCGCTTTTATCACGTTGAACAGCACAATCCACACGATGAGCGTGTCGAGCATCGCCTGCTGCGTCATGCCGTACAGCCACACGGTGTAGGTCATGTTCCAGATGAAGCCGAGCGCTGCGACTAGAGCGACGCTGATGACGTAAGTGAGCACGATGCGGCTGGGGGTCATGCGGGACATGCGGCCGGTGCTGCTCGGGGCGTTCGCGACCGCCGCGCTACCCTTGTCGGGGTTCTTGGCTGCAGCGGCCTTGCGCGTGCGTCCCAACAGCAGCGCGGTGGGGATGACCATCGCGCAGACGACGAGGATGTTGATGATCTCGCCGCCGAATTCGCCCACGAGCAGGCCCTGGATGATGAAGATCAGCGCTCCCACGATGCATCCGGCGAGCGGGCCGAAGGCGATGCCAATGATGATGGCCGGTGCCGCGGCGATGTCGAGCTGAAGGAACGGCACCATCGGGAGAATCGATATCTGGAGAAGTCCCAGCACCACGCCGAGCGCCACGAACAGCGCCATGATGCAGATTTGCCGCGTGCTCCAGCGGTTTCCGGCTGATAGGGATGGGTTGCTGGCGGCGACGGCTCCTGTGCTCGTCTCCGTTTTTACTGCGTTGGACATCGTTTCACCTTTCTCTCGGTTCGGTGGGCGGCTGATAGGAAACCCGCTCTCTCGCACGGGCTGCCCGCAATGCGTACGGTCGGCATTCGCATGCAAATCGCGCGCTTTCGGGCAAAAGAAAAAGCCCACCAGAATCTGGAGGGCTCAAACGTCTCGCTCCGCTCGTGGAGTGCCTCGAAAGCACGCCCTGAAAGCGGTGTTTGACATCCGTTCTTTCATCCGGACTATACCGTTGGTCCCGGAGTTTCACCGGATCGGCCTCGATGAGGAGGTTCGCGGACTTTGACCGCCAGTGAGGAATTACACCTCGCCCTGAACAGGATTCCAACGTGCCATAGGATACCGCCGTATAGCGTTTTTGTCCAGTTTACGCGAACTTTCCACAATCCTTGAAAGGGCGTCGAAGAGCTCCAAAAGCCGATTTTGCCCACCTTGGATCAGGCCGATAGAAGGGTAATTATGACGTTATGTCGCGTAAATCATTTTTCATTCACAAAGGCCTCAAAACCTCGAAATAATATGAAGGAACTGTGAATTTTAGCGAATCTCGCAAAAAAGTTTGCGATTTTTCAGGTTACAGAGGGTGAACACAGGCATTAGGAATTATATGCATTGAATATTACCGTAATAAATAGAGCGTTATATGCACGTGAACTGCGCATATATACCCAGAGCGGTAATTATTCGGCAGTTAATATAAAAGCTGAAACCTGCGAGAAAGCACCCCAGAGAATATCCAATACTTATTAATCTTTACGCGCGTACCAAAAATAGAACTCCACATCGACCTTACTTTTTCCCGAAAGAGATGTTATTATTCGTGCCGTGAGCGAGGAAAGCGCGCTGGCGCCTGTTTGGCCCGACACTTTCCTCAGATGTTTCTTCACCAGGCTGACCTGCATTCAGCGGGGCGAAGAAAGATCAAAAGAGGAGATAGATGGCCAAAAGTACAGGCCCCAGCGATTGGCAAAACTGCTGAAAGGCAGCGACGCAAAGCTAAAGGGCCTGTTAGATGGCAGCCAGTTGCGAAGACTCGTGCGAGCGAGCCTAAGTTAATTGGTTGCCTTTTTATTTTAGAAGGCAACCACAGGATTCAGTGAAGCGTTCATGGGGGAACGCGACTCGAGATCGAATGGTGGTTCGATTAAGGAGTGTGGCGAAATGAAGAGACAGTTTAAGACGACTTTGTCGCAGAAGGTTCCGGCCAAGGTCACAGCGGTGATCTTATCGGTGCTGATGATTCTGCCGACATCAGGGCTCTATGCTTACGCAGGCCCCCAGGCGACCACCGAGGCAATAGTCGCGGCCGTCTCTGGCTCCACATCTACATCAACTAACACTCCGGCGTCACAGGAGACGCCCGCTGCCGACAACAATGTGGTAACGGACGATGATACAACCACGCCTGCGGCGGACAACTCGTCTTCTACAGGCACGTCCTCTGAGACCACGCCCTCTACGAGCACGTCTTCGGCGAGCACCAGCACGCCTACCGTCGTGACCCCGCAGTCCGACGAAACTGAGAGGGTTACGCTGACCATAGCAGCCACCACTGCGACGATCCTCTCCGGAACCGACTACGCCACCAAGACCGGAAACGGCGAAACGATCAGCGCCACCAAGGGTTCGGACTTCACGTTCGAAGTCAACGCCGATGAAGGCAACAAGATCGACACCGTCGAGGTGGGCGACACCACGCTTACCGCAGTGAACGGCGTCTACACGATTCCCGCCGCTTCGATGACCGTCGACGCCACCATCTCGGTCACCACGACCGAGACCGTCACCCACGCCGTGACTTTCATGAACGGCGAAGACACTTGGGCGACGCAGAACGTCGAGGACGGTCAGTACGCGGTTGCTCCTACGAGCCCCTCCAAGGAAGGTTTTGCATTCCTCGGCTGGTACGTCCAGGGCGATGAGAGCCAGGCCGTCGTCGATCTTACAAAGACCACCATCACCAAAGACACCACCTTCGTGGCGAAGTATACGGCAACCACCACTAAGACGATAACCATCAACTATGTATACAGCGACGGCACGACCGTTGCGGCAGAACCTTACGTCGCAACCGTCGAGATAGGCTCTGCATACAACCAGACGGTAACCTCGCCTGTAATCAGCGGGTTCACCGCCGACAAGACCAGCGTCACTCTCGATTACGCAAGCGTGACCAAAGACGAGACGGTCACCGTTACCTACACTGGACAGGCAACCACTTATAAGGTCGTTCACGAGCAGCAGTCGCTGACCGACGAGACTTCGTACGATGTCGTGGTGACCGACACCTTGGATGCCAAGGCTGGCGAGACGACCAACGCAGTAGCGAACACCTACGAAGGATTCACTGCCGACGCGTTCTCGAACGTGTCCGTTGCAGGTGATGGCAGTACAGTTGTTACCATCAAGTATGATCGCAACTCCTACATGCTGACATTCGACACTGCTGGTGGCTCGTATATCGCGCCGCAGATGCTCAAGTATGGTGCCACGGTCACGGTCGACAATCCGACAAGACTTGGATACACTTTTGCTGGCTGGACCAACCTGCCCACCACTATGCCTGCAGCTGCAACGACAGCAACCGCTAACTGGACCCCCAACACGACAGCTACCTACACCGTGAACTACTGGCAGCAGAAGGTAACCGATAGCAAGAATGCAGCAGATTCTGCGAAGACGTACGACTTCGCATCATCGACGCAGCGGACAGGCACGGTTGGTGCATCAGTCTCTCCGGCCACGGCTGATAAGAGCATGGGCTACACCGGCTTCACATACAACAGCGCGAACTCTGTTAGCGTGACGGTAGCAGCTGATGGCTCGACAGTCCTCAACGTGTACTACGACCGTAATTTGTTGACAATCAATTTCTATATCAAGAATAACAACAGATGGAGTATCAGCCAGACATTCACAGGTCTTTATGGATCATCACTGACCTCAAATGGCTACACATGGCCTACAAACAAGGCTTGGAATTCCAAGGCAGACGGGAACGGTACAACGCTGACGTATCTCGATGCATTCCTTTTTGACGGGTTGAGCTATGCGTCTGGCAATACGATGAATTTGTATGGCCAAACAGCTGGGACTTATCACATATATCATTATCTTCAGAATGTCGACGGATCCTGGTCCGACACTACTCCGTATGACACTATTGGAAACGGCGGAGCATTTACCTTTACTAGCAAGTTTACCGGATTCACCGTTGCTCAATATCGCTGCTACTATAACTCCTGGGGTGGGGGCTACTGGACAGATTGGACTGATTGCTCTGTAGGGAGTAGCGTTGCGTATGGTTATCAAACCCTTGAGATTCGTCATGC
>Ga0163159_1003811_pt1 | contig 11131 bp, 10 predicted proteins | sample BioMet9_FD_108702 | JGI IMG/M metagenome (GOLD analysis project Ga0163159, IMG submission 108702) | Microbial communities from bioreactor (seeded with sewage sludge) at Lawrence Berkeley National Lab, California, USA - Biofuel... | ecosystem: Engineered > Bioreactor > Anaerobic > Unclassified ... | reverse complement strand
TATCCTAATTAATTTTGATTGCTTTCCTTAATGATATGTTTTTCTTTAAAAACGAAGGTTTTATTTAACATAAAGGCCAATAGACCAATTGGCATAACTAAAATAGCTCCACCCCAATACACATTAAATTCAAAAGATTTTAATAGCGCTAAACCGCCAAGATTGCATAAATATGTTATTCCGTAAACGCCGAAAAATTTGAATATTAATAGATTATTGTGATTTTTAAAAACTATAGTACCAATTGTTTTAAAATTAAAGAGGATACCTCCAATTGTACTGAGAAGTAATGCTAATGGATAAGCTAATCCGATAAAAATAAGCAAAGCAAATAATCCATAACCAAAAATTGCATTAAGTCCACTTGCAATAAAAAAACGAATAAGCTTATTTTGAAGTAATTTATTTAGTAATTTAGTATCCAGGTACATGTAACTTCTTTTTAATATCGCTATTTTTGATTGTTATCAACTATTAAAATTAATTCTTTCCTTTTCAATAACAAGAGGGCGTTTTTTAACCTGAGTAAAAATTGCACCAATGTATTCGCCGATTATTCCAAGGAAAAACAATTGCACACCTCCAAAGAAAAAAATTCCAATAACAAGTGGTGCTATTCCAACTGAAAAGTTATTCCAGTAAACAAGTTTGTAAATCAGATAAATCATAGCAATAAAAAAACTCAGGAGTGAAACCCCAAAACCAATAAAACTAGATAGGCGCAGAGGTAACTTTGAGTAGTTTACAAACCCAAGCATGGCTATGTCGTATAACGAATAAAAATTATTTTTTGTTTTTCCTTTTTCCCGCTTTGGTTGCGTATATGGTATTTCTATCCTGTCAAATCCTAATTCGGTAATTAGTCCTCTAAAATATGGATATGGCTCATCAATAGTTCTCAGAATATCAACAAATTTCTTATCGTAGAGTCCAAAACCTGTGTAATTTTTAATCTGATCTGTTTCTGATATTTTAGAGATCAGGTTATAAAACATCTTTCGTATGAAAAACATTAATTTATTCTCTTTGCTTTTCGTTTTGGTTCCAATTACAATTTTATAACCTTCTTCCCATTTTCGTACAAACTCAAGGATTAATTCTGGAGGGTCTTGTAAATCAGAAACAACCAATATTACAGCATCTCCATTGCTTTGAAGAATACCGTAAAAAGGAGAACGAATATGTCCAAAATTCCGAATGTTAACTATAATTTTCAAATTTGGATCTACACTTGCTATTTTTTTTAGTATTTCAACTGTTTTATCCGTAGATGAATTATCAATAAAAATATGTTCGTATTTATACTCTGGGAGCAGATCGAAAACATCCTTTACTTTTTGATAAAGAATTGCAACATTTTGTTCTTCATTATAACATGGAGTAACTATACTGATCAATTTCATAATTTTTACTATTTTTAACTTCGAATCTGCTAATCTTAAACTTATACAAAATTATCCTCAGGTTCCATCTTCGTTATCGGGCTACCATACATCATTTTAGGAAATACATTAGTATGAATATCCAGTGAAACTTCAAGCAAGAAAGGCTGAGTAGGATCTTCCCAAAGTTTTGCCAATCCAGTTTCAATTTCTTCTGTTGTGCTTATAGAACAGGATTCAATATTGTATGCTAATGCTACTTTGGTAAAATCAGGAGTATTGTAACCCCAAACAGTGGATTGATAGCAGCTATCAAAATATGCATCCTGAAACTGGCGAATCATACCAAGACAATGGTTGTTGAGTATGACAATTTTTATTGGCAGATTATTTCTGAGAATGGTTTGCAATTCCTGAATATTAATCTGGAAACCACCATCACCCGAAATACATACAACCGGTGATTTGTTAAGCGCAAAAGCTGCTCCAATAGCTGCAGGCAATGCATAGCCCATGGCTCCCATTCCGCCCGATGTGAGGAACACTTGGTTTTCGTTTACTTCCAGGGACTGAGAACTCCACATCTGGTTATTACCCACATCGGCAGTAAATACTTTTGCTTTATGAGATGCCTGCGAGAGTTTATGTATAAAAATATTCGGATTTATACCTGTAATATTATCAAGTTCATTAGTATCTAAACGGGCTTGTTTTTTTTCTTCAATTTCGTTAATCCATTCTAAAGAAGCTTTATAGCCAGCATCAATATTCTCAATGTTTGAAAAAAAATCAGATAAATTGGTTTTTAAAGTAATACAGTCTTTAATACGATTGTTCAATTCTGCTTCATCAATATCAACATGGTAAATTAATTTTTTTCTTTGGAAATCAATAATATCCGAACCTGTTTGTCGAAGATCTAATCTGCTCCCTAAAACAAGTAATAAATCACAGCTACCCAATGCATAATTTGCCCAACGGTTTCCATAAGTTCCTATAAAACCAACCCTTTGGGGATGTTGATAAGGCATAACATCAAGTCCTAATAAAGAAGTTACGACAGGAATTTGATATTTTTGTAAAAATTTTAAAAATGAATCAACTGATTTTGAGACCATAACCCCTCTACCTACCAATATCAATGGACGTTTACTTTTCTTAAGTGAAATTAGATAGTCATTAAAAAAACTTTGTTGAATTTGGAGATTTTCATTTATTTTAATTTCAGAGTCTTTAGTATCTATGATTTCAATTTCTTCGTTCTGTATATTCATTGGAACATCAATTAATACCGGACCTGGTCTGCCTGATATTGCTATCTGATAGGCCTCTTCAAGTATATACGGTATTTCTTTTGCGGTCTTAATCGCATAAGCTGCTTTTGTAATAGGCAGAGCCATACTCACAATATCCGTTTCCTGAAAACCTATTTGGCGTGTAGGTAGATTCCCTTTTTGCTCATTTATATTCACTTGTCCGGTAATAAAGATAGCAGGGACTGAATCAAAATAGCAGTTTCCTATACCTGTTAGAAGATTTGTTGCACCAGGTCCACTGGTAGCCATAGCTATGCCAGGTTTATTTGTAATCCGGCCATATGCATCGGCAGCCATGGCGGCAGCCTGTTCATGGTGCATGCTTACAATCTTTATTCCACCTTCGTGATGCATAGCATCTATGATACGTGTAATCATGCCACCCTGCAATTCAAAAACAATGTTAATTCCTTTTTTCTTTAAAAATTGTGCAATATATATGGCTACTTTCATTTCATTTTTTCTTTGTAAAGGTTGATTGTTTTTTGAAGATTCAAATCCATATCATTTATATATACACGACCGAATTTGCTTTCAAATTTTTTATTGTCTCCAACCATAAACATATTTTGATTTTTGCGGTATGGGATTGCTCCGAAATTCAACAAATATTTCGAATCTGGTATAAACTGTGATAATTTATTCAATAAAGATTTAATTTCAATGCCGATTCCTGAACATAAATTGTAGACGCCTGAATTATTTAAATTGCATTCGATTACTTTAAATAGGTTTTTTACAAATTCATCACTGTGCAAGTAATCGTATTTTTGACGGCCATCTGTTAGTTCTATTGTTTTTCCTTTCAGTAAGTTTTTAATGACACCTGGAAATAACCAATTTTCATTTTCATCAATTCCGAAAACGGAAAACACACGAATCCAATACCAATAAATTTCTTCTTTAATAGCAAAGTTCCTTAAAAAATGGAGTGTCAAAAGTTTTACAGATCCATAAGCATCAATAGGATAAGGAGTAAAATTTTCATTAACTTCCTCATTATAAATTCCATATTCCGCTTGTGATCCAAGTGTGATTATTTTTTTTGTCCCAATAAATTTGGCGAACTCATAAATCTCTTTAGAAAATGTAAAATTTGAAAATTGAATTTCCCAATTATCTCTTTCATTTGATGAGACCCCTTGCCAGGCGGTATGAATTAATATATCAACTTTAATGTCAGAAAACGACTCTTTCCATTCAGCATTTTCAATATTAATCCAATGAATGGAATCATAGAAATCTTTACAACGTTTGAAACTGGAGCTGTTTCTGTGAGTAGCATATACGTGATATTCTTTTTCAACTAAAGATCGCGTTATATTAGAACCAAGAAATCCGGTAGCGCCGGTGATAAGGACAGTCTTCATAAATTTACGAATTACACGAATTAAAGCAAATTACACGAATTATTCCCAGTCGTCGGTCAATACATTGTTTGGAGGGACTCCTTTTTCGAGCAATGTGTTTTTAAAAGCCTTAATCATAGTAGGCGGTCCGGAGATGAAATAGTTTGAATTGGAGCCGTTGTCATTGAAGATTTGGTTGATGTCGATTACTCCGTCTGTATCCTCTAAGAACAATTTCACGAATAAATTCGAATTACACGAACGTTCCAGCTTGTCCTGATAAATATTGTACTCTTTGGAACGGAAACCCAGATAGATTTTGGGGTTGGTGTATTCGTTAAAGGATTCGTTGGTGAAGAGGGAGAGGAAAGGGGTGATGCCTGTTCCTCCGGCAATGAATACCGTGTTTGTTTTGTTGTGGGGCTGGGTAAAAAGGTCGCCGTAGGGGAGTTTGAGCCATACTTCGGAGCCAACCTTTACGTTTTGTTCCATTTGTTTAGTAAACTTACCCTTTACAGCATAGGTGATTTTAATGTTCTGTTCATCGGGATTGCTTTGCATGGAGAAGCAGCGGGAGTCGGGCCACTGGCCAGAGCCGTCGTAATCGGAATCGAGGGCAAGGTGGAGGAATTGGCCGGGGAGGTATTTAAATTTTCCGTTCAATGATTTGAATTCGAGGGTATAGATACCGGTGAAGGGGTTATTGATTGATACAATTGACGAGCGATACTTCTTTGCTAACATAGTTGGAAAATTTCACAAATTTATACGAATTATCACGAACACAAATTGCACTAATTGATGATGCGTTTGTAGGTTAATGATGGTGTGCCAAAGTTGATTAGTAAACCGAGTTTGAATTTGGTTGCTTTTACATTATTGACAGTCTGTCGATGATCAGCTTCAATTAAAAATTTAGTGGCTTTCAGTTCAAGGATAATTGAATTATAACAAACGAAGTCAGCTCTAAAGTATTTATTCAAAGCTTTATCGTCGTAATAAACAGGTAGCTTTTTTTCTTTCTCATGAGGAATTCCAGCTTTATTAAATTCCAATTCCAATGCTTCAGCGTATACACTTTCTAAAAACCCTGAGCCAAGCTTTTTATGAACCTCCATGCATGCTCCGATGATCTTGTAACTTTCTTCTTTGAAGAGGATCTCTGCCATATCACCTTCGTGTAATTCGTTTTAATTTGGGTAATTGATAAAACTGTAATTCGTTTTAATTTGTGTAATCTTTCATGAACGAAGTGAGTACCACCTCCACATAATCAAACATTTCTTTGGTCAATCCGGGATAAGTACCCAGAAAGAAAGTATTGTTCATTATGTAGTCGGTATTATTTAAATGGTCGGCCATGCGCCAATTTTTATTTACGAATGCGGGTTGTTTGGTTATGTTTCCGGCAAAGAGGTTACGGGTTTCGATCAGGTTTTCGTTAAAATGCCGGGTAAGTTCATCACGTTTAAACGGAGTATTTTCTTTCAGTGTAACAATAAATGCAAACCAAGCCGGATCGGTTCCTTGAGTAGCTTCCGGAAGTATAAAGTAATCGGGATATTTAGAGAAAATGCGTGTCCATTCTTTAAAGTTTTCCTTTCTTTTCTCGCAGAATTCAGGAAGCTTATCCATTTGGGCTGCACCGATTGCCGCCTGGATGTCGGTCATTTTTAAGTTATAACCGATTTCAGAATAGACATATTTGTGGTCGAACCCGTAAGGTAGGTTTCCAAATTGCTGAGAAAACCGTTTGCCGCAGGTATTGTTTTCGCCACCGGCACAATAACAATCGCGTCCCCAATCACGAAAAGCCCTTACGAGTTGGGCAAGTTGCGGATCGTTTGTACAGATAGCGCCCCCTTCACCCGTTGTAATATGATGGGCAGGGTAGAAAGAGATGGTGGAAAGATGACCGAAGGTTCCTGTTTTCCTACCTTTATACTCACTTCCAAAGGCATCGCAGTTGTCTTCGATCACCCAAAGGTTATATTCCTTTGCTGCCTGCATTACAGCATCTATGTTGAATGGGTTACCAAGCGTGTGTGCAATAAAGATACAGCGGGTTTTTGGTGTGATGGCTTTGTGCATCATTTCTATATTGATGTTGTAGGTTGGAATATCAACATCTACGAATACAGGAATTAAACCATTTTGAATGATAGGCGTAACGGTAGCCGGGAAACCTGCGGCTACGGAAATGACTTCATCTCCGGGTTTCAACCGTTTAGCTCCAAGCTTTTCGGAAGTCAAAGCTGAAAATGCCAACAAGTTAGCTGAAGAACCGGAATTGGTAAGTATTACATGTTCTATTCCAAGGAAGTCAGCAATTTTTTCGGCAAAAGATTCAGAAAAGCGTCCTTCGGTAAGCCAGAAATCGAGAGAGGCTTCTACGGCATTACATATTTCATTTTCATCGAACACTCTTCCGGCATAATTAATCTTTGATTTGCCGGGGATGAATTCTTTATGGGCAAAACGCGCCTGATAATATTCTATGGTTTTAGCAACAATCTCTTTTCTAAGTTGTTTATAATCTGTCATTTTTTATTTCACGAATTAGGACGAATTATACGAATTAAAACGAATTACACAAATTTAGACGAATTACACGAATAGTTTAAAGTAACCTTGGTAAATAAGGTTTTAAAAAACTCTGTGAAACTCTGTGTTCCTTCCTCTGTGGTACTCTGTGTAACATTTTATTTAAAGTATTGGTTGATTTGGCTTGCCGTTACCTGGCGGATGTTTTCGCCAGAGAGATAGGATTTGTTCCAGTCAACAATACTTTTCAAAGTAGTTTCGATGTTCCATTTGGGTATCCATCCGAGTTCGGCTTTTGCCTTGGAACAATCGAGTTTCAGGTAGTTGGCTTCATGGGGTTGCGGGTTGGTATCTATACTGAATGAAGCGCCATCTCCCCAAAGATCGCAAATGGTCCTGGTAATCCATTCTACATTCTTAGCATCCTTATCGTCAGGTCCAAAGTTCCATGCTTCAGCATATTTTGATCCTTCGATGAAGAGCTTTTTCGCAAGCATCAGGTAGCCGGCTAAAGGTTCCAGCACATGTTGCCAGGGACGAATAGCATAAGGGCTTCTTATTTTCAATTCCTCACCTTTAGTCATCGAACGAATAAAATCAGGGATTAACCGGTCTTCGGCCCAATCGCCTCCGCCAATTACATTCCCGGCTCTGGCAGTGGCAACTGCAACTCCGTGTTTATTATAATCTTTCGGATTAAAAAAAGAATTTCTAAATGAGGATGTAACCAATTCTGAACAACCTTTGCTATTGGAATAGGGGTCATAGCCGCCCATGGGTTCATTTTCGCGGTAACCCCAATGCCATTCCCGGTTTTCGTAACATTTGTCGGTTGTAACATTTACAACAGCTTTTACACTTGATGTATATCTGATCGCTTCCAGCAAATTTACAGTTCCCATTACATTGGTACTGTAGGTTTCAATGGGATTCTTGTATGATTCGCGTACCAAAGGCTGGGCAGCCATGTGAATGACTATCTCGGGTTGTATTTTCTGAATTACTTTTAGTAAGTTATCGTAATCTCTGATATCACCAATATATGAAGTAATAAGTTCATCTATTTTCGCCTCTTTATATAAGCTTGGTTTTGTTGGTGGTTCGAGCGCATAGCCATAAACATCAGCCCCTAACTGATCTAGGAGTAAACAAAGCCATGAACCTTTAAATCCGGTATGACCGGTGATGAGTACCTTTCTTTGTTTATATGTTCCGTTGAATAGGTTGTTCATTTTTTATATTTATATATTTCACGAATTTAGACGAATGCCTCGAACACGAATTAATTGATGATGCGTTTGTATGTTAATGATGGTGTGCCAAAGTTAATTAGTAAACCGAGTTTGAATTTGGTTGCTTTTATGTTATTTAAAGTCTGTTTACTGTCGGCCTCAATTAAAAATTTAGTAGCTTTTAATTCGAGAATAATTGAATTATAACAAACGAAATCAGCGCGAAAATATTTATTCAAAGGTTTATCTTCATAATAGACTGGCAATTTTTTTTCTTTCTCATGAGGAATTCCAGCTTTATTAAATTCCAATTCCAATGCTTCAGCGTATACACTTTCTAGAAATCCTGATCCAAGTTTCTTATGAACTTCCATGCATGCTCCTATTATCTTGTAACTTTCTTCTTTGAAGAGTATCTCTGCCATATCACCTTCGTGTAATTCGTCCTAATTTGTGTAATTCGTATTCACTACCAGCGAATCCAGGACGCTTTTTTATTTTTGATTAACTCTTCCAGTTGGCTTTTGTCACGTTGGCTGTCCATTGGTTTCCAAAAGCCTTCGTGTTTATAGGTATAGAGTTGTCCTTCGCGTGCTAATCCTTCAAGGGGTTCACGTTCAAAAATTATTTTATCTCCATCAGGGATGTAGTCAAATACTTCGGGTTGGCAAACAAAAAAACCGGCGTTGATCCAGGCCCCATCTCCTTTGGGTTTTTCCTGAAAAGAGATGACCTGTTTCTGTTCGTTCACAACAAGCGATCCATAGCGGCCTTCGGGTTGTACAGAAGTCATGGTAATTGCTTTACCATGGCTTTTATGATATGCAAACAAATCGTTGATATTAATATCAGAAACTCCGTCGCCATAGGTAAGCATAAACGGTTCGTCACCTATATAATATTTCGCCCTTTTTATACGACCACCGGTCATGGTGTCCAAGCCAGTATCAAGAAGGGTTACCTTCCAGGGTTCTGCATGATTTGCATGATGTATGATGGAGTTGGTTGTCATATCTATAGTCATATCAGACATATGGCTGTAATAATTGGTAAAATACTCTTTGATCATATACCCTTTGTACCCGCAAAGGATAATAAATTCATTGAAACCATAATAGGAATAAATTTTCATGATATGCCATAAAATAGGCTTACCCCCAATTTCCACCATGGGTTTGGGTTTAAGGTCGGTTTCTTCACTTAGGCGGGTTCCGAGACCGCCGGCAAGAATAACTACTTTCATTTTAGTACGATTTTAGGGTCAACGAATTTCTTTTGTCAACGAATTGAACGATTTCTTTTGTCAACGAATTGGTCAACAAATTATTTTTATCAACGAATTTCACGAATTGAACGAATTATTTTGGGTCAACGAATTGCACCAATTTTCACGAATTATCTTTGTCAACGGATTACACGATGTCTTTTGTCAACGAATTACGCGAATTAAACGAATAATCTTTGTCAACGAATTATTTTAGTCAACAAATTACTCGAGTTTTTTGTCAACGAATTACTCGAATTTTCACGAATTATCTTGGTCAACGATTTTTTTGTCAATGAATTAAACGAATTATTTGAATTCACTTAAGAAAAGTTTGTTTTTCGCCATTCGTTATTCATTTATAATCTGCCAATAGCCGCCTTTAGCTGAGCCAATCCGTTGGATAATCCCTTTTTGCTTCAGCTTTGAAATATTCTCTTCAATTTTTCTTTTAGAGATTTTCACAATAGCAGCTAATTCGTTGGCTGTTATATACTGATCAGCAATTATATTCTGCAAAATTTGGTTTTGATTTACTGTTAAGTTATCACCGACCTTATCACCGACCTTATCACCGACCTTATCACCGACCTTATCCATATTTGCCAGATAATTTGCTGAAAAAACTTTAACCATGAATCCGTTTTGCAGCATTATAAATTCCGGCTGAAGAAGGCCATAAGCAGCAAACGCTTCCAAAACACGCTTTATACCAGAACCATATTTTTCAATTAGACCACTTGCTTTAAATATCTCTGCAACAAGTTTATTCCGGGGTTGAGAAATATAATCATTGGAAAGCAGATGTGGTAAGTCAATATCCACGGGTAATGCCCCCGGATTATAAAATTCAATATGAGTATCAAAGATTTTTAAAACAGAATCATAAGAAGAAGTATAATCTCTGTGTATAACCATATTGAGAACCAATTCCCGAAGTGCCTCTAATGGATAATCCCAATGTTCTACATTTTCCAACTGTGCTTTGATTATTACCTGCTTATTTATGTGTTTAAGAATAAAATCCATTATTTCATCAGTTTCTGCAAACAAATCGGAATGTATTGTTAAGCTATCTTTTATAGAAGTAGGCGAAGAAAAGTAACCCAATTCAACCGTTGTGATAATATCCATATCAGGCATGAAAAGTAACCAGCAAGCATTGGAAATTTTTTCATCTGTAATTAATTGATATTTACGAAGAAATGTAAGTGGATCATCCAAAACAGTATCTTTTTTTCTTCGGTTCACAGTATCAATTAGTTTTTGTACCTTTTCTAATGAAATATCATTAACTGATTTATCGTTTCTTAAGTAAAAATCCCAACTTGAATTTATGATACGAAGATGCATGTTTACAACTTCCGTAACCGATAACAAATGATTGGAATTACCAACACGTTTATAGTACCTACCTCTGGTTGAAACCGGTTTAACCGGATATTCAATGATGCTCAATGAAACTAAGGTTTTGTCATCAATGGTTATAACTTCAATATCAGGGATAATCTGAGGCGCTGTTTTATTCTTTATTTCATTTACCCATTCAGCAGTTGTTTCTTTACCCAAATGAATCCCTTTAATTTCTCCATTATCAGAAATACCGATATAGACAACCCCTCCTTTTGTATTTGAAAAAGCAACAAGCGATATTACAACATCTTCATTAAACGATGTTTTGAATTCATACTTTTCAGATTCAATAGTTGGTAATATAGATTTGGAGTTTCTCATTTGTGGTCGAAACAGTGATTGGCAAATTGTAATTAGTGCGATGAAACAGATGAATAAATAAACGAACCAACAATTAAATAATTTAATTTTATTTATTTGTTTAATTAGCGGATAGTATTTTAGTCCGCAGATTCATGCGAATTTATTCAGATTATTTTTGTCAACGAATTATACGAATTGTTATAAATTATCTATATAGTGCTTATACACTGAATTAATCCCTTCTTCAAGGGGGAAGAGGGATTTGAAGCCCAGCTTGCTTAAGAGGGAAATATCCAATAATTTCTTAGGTGTGCCATCGGGTTTGGAG
>Ga0163159_1003804_pt1 | contig 11150 bp, 8 predicted proteins | sample BioMet9_FD_108702 | JGI IMG/M metagenome (GOLD analysis project Ga0163159, IMG submission 108702) | Microbial communities from bioreactor (seeded with sewage sludge) at Lawrence Berkeley National Lab, California, USA - Biofuel... | ecosystem: Engineered > Bioreactor > Anaerobic > Unclassified ... | reverse complement strand
TCCAGCCGGTCTTTCGGGATTTCCCATTCCGGAATTCCTCCGACATGATCCTGCTTTTCATACACGGTAACGCTGTATCCGTCTTTTGTAAGAAGAACCGCCGCCGACAATCCGCTGGGACCTCCTCCGATCACGGCAACCTTGCCGGGACGTTTTTCTCCGTTTTTCTTTATAAGACCCTTGGAAAGTGCTTTATGCATCGCGAAAGCCTGCAGCTCTGATATTGCGATCGCTCCTTCCAGTTTTCCCTTATTACAATTCTTTTTGCAAAGTTCATCCGCGGGGCATACCAGTCCGCATACCAGTCCAAGCGGGTTATCGGCAATAATCGTATCAGCCGCTCCCTTCCAGTCTTCCGTTCCGATTCTGGCTATGAATCTTGGTACATTCACATTGACCGGGCATCCCTTCAGGCAGGGCGCCTCATAGCAATGCAGGCAACGGTTGGCTTCTGCTACAGCCTGTGCTTCTGAACAGATCAGACACTCTTTTTTCATGAAAATCCTCCTCTGAAAGAACATTCGGCAGCAATTCTATCTCTTCCGCTTGTTTCATTCATGCTTTTTTAAATTCATACATCCGGCAACAGGGCATACAGACTGACAAACACCGCAGCCGCGGCATTTGCTTTCATCAATCGACGGGGTCTCCCCGCCAAGGCTTATCGCGTGGTAGCCTCCGTTGCTGCATGCGACATAGCAGCTGTTGCAGCCGATACACAGCTCTTTATCGATGGAAGAAACCATTTTCACGGAACGGTCCAGATCCTCATGTGCCGCGAAGGACGGCAGAACCTTGCCTACCATATCGCCAAGCGAATCAAAACCTTTTTCATCCATGTAATTCAGCAGACCGCTGTTCAGATCATCGATCATGCCGAAGCCGTACTTCATGATTGCCGTGCATATCTGAAGATTGCTTGCTCCAAGCAGAAGAAACTCCGCGGCGTCCTTCCAGGTTGTAAGTCCTCCGATTCCGGCAACCGGAATGCCGACATTCTGACTTAAATCTGCAATGCATGCCATTGCTATCGGTTTCACGGATGGGCCGGAAAGCCCGCAGTACAGCGATTTGCCGCGGACACTTAACTGTGGCTCCAATGTGTCCAGATTGACGCCAGCGTAGGAACGGACCGTATCAATGGCAGCCAGCGCGTCCGCGCCGCCTCTTTTAGCCGCGTTTCCGATTACGGCAATATCCGTGACAATCGGTGACAGTTTTACGATAATCGGCGTATTCTTCCGGCGTGCATCCCGGATCCATCCGGTTACTTCTTCTGTCAGTGCCGCGTCGTTTACCGGAATCGTACCATCGCCCTCGCCCTGCGGACAGGACATGCTGCATTCAATCAGATCAGCTCCCGCATCCTCCAGCTTATGTACGAGCTCTTCCCAGTCCGCGCGGCTGCCTGCCATAATACTTCCGATCATCATATGCTCGGGATACCGCTCTTTCAAATACCGGATATCATCACAGATTTCTTCAATATGACGCTCAGAAATTAAATCGATATTGTAAAAGGATGCATGTCTCTGATTCCGGTAGCTTAATCCGCCCATCATCGGATAAACAAGATCCACCTTTTCATTTTCCACGGATGTGGTCTTCAAAACTGCTCCGCCCCATCCGGCTGAAAACGCCCTTTCGATTCTTTCTCTGCAGTCTGAAGGCGGTGACGCCGCAATCGTGAACGGGTTGATAAATTTTCTGCCGCAAAATTCTATACTAAGATCTTTACTCATTTTCCGGTACCTCCAGACATTTCGATGTGATATGCTTTTTGTGAATTATTCATAAGCAGCGATATGCTTTTTGAAATTCTATTGGTAGTATACTACATACCGGTATGCCGGTCAAGTGAAAGTTGAATGATTCTTATTTTTTTAACAATCATTATTTGTGTACTTTCTTTTTTACGCACTTTCGTTGACATATCAACAAAATATCTATATAATCACAATGAAAATATACTCAGTATAAAGAGATCCGAATTGTGATCACTCTTCAGGAGGCGAATAATGTCAGATACTTTTAAGCATCTGCACGATCAGGCGTATGACTATCTGCTCGACAAGATACTGGCCGGTGATTTTGAAGAAGACCGGATGTATTCCGAGACAGGCCTTGCAGAGGAACTACAGATTTCACGGACACCGCTCCATAACGCTCTTCTCCAGCTTTCCCAGGAAGGCTATATCGATATTCTTCCAAGCCGCGGCTTCAAGCTGCAGCGCATAACGCCAAAGGATCTTCGTGAAATCTATCAGGTCTGTGTTGCACTCGAAAGCTTCTGTGCATTTATGATATCCAGAGACCGCACGACGGAGCACGCCAGAGCCACAATTGCCGAACTGGAGGACAATCTGAAGGAACAGGAGGAAATTGTCGAAAACGGATGTGATATAGACAGATTCATCAAATGCGACTATGATTTCCATAATTTGATTATTTCTTATTCTCAAAATGAACTGTTCAAAAGCAGATTCAAGAATTACCGCAATAGAATCAAGAAATACCTGCTCAAATCGTTTAAAACCAAAACCCGCATTCCCGTCTCACTTTCCGAGCACCGCGCGATCTGCTCCGATATCAAGAACGGAAAGATCGAGAATCTGATGAAGTGCATGGAAGTGCATCACGACGATTTCCGCCACCAGAAAATATAATACACATCAGACATTATCATGCTGCATGGCCGGAATTTTCCGGTTCATGCAGCTTTTTTCTTGTTCATCTTCTTTATAATGGATATAAAAACCGCTTGACCGGTATACCGGTATGTAGTATACTAATCGTGTGAAGACAGATGTAATCTTATTAAATTCAATTTCTATTTAAAAAGGTGCTGCTATGGAAAAGGAAAAATGGATCAACAAACGTTTTATACGTGTCGACGCGGCGGAAAAGGTAAATGGCCGGGCAAAGTACGGAAATGATCTGTATTTTGAGAAGATGCTTTACGCAAAAAGTGTTCACTCAGAGTATGCCCATGCCTGGATCAAAAGCATTGACACAGAAGCTGCGCGGGCATATCCCGGGGTTGCGTGCGTTGTAACCGGCAAGGATGTCCCCGGCAAGAAAATGACGGGCGAGCTCGTTCAGGATCAGTATGCGATTGCGTTCGACAAGGTGCGGTATCTTGGTGATGTTGTCGCTGTCGTTGCAGCCGAAACACAGGAAGCCGCAAATGAAGCCGCAAAGCTTGTCAAGGTTGAATATGAGGAGATACCGCCATTGTTTGACCCTGTGGAAGCCGCACACAGTACAAACATCATAACAGAAAGCTATGAAGGAATACCGGAGCATTTTGACGGAAATATCTGCGGTCATTATCAGTCCATCAAGGGCGACTTCGAAAAAGCCGCAGCAGAAGCCGATATTCTGGTGAAAACCGATTATGAAACGCAGCACATCGAACATGCTTACATCGAGCCAGAAACCTTGATCGCTGTTCCGAGCGAGCACGGAGATGCACTGACGATTCATGGTTCCATCCAGAATCCCTTTATGGTCAGAACAAGTGTGGCCCGCGCGCTTGCACTGCCGCAAGCGAAGGTCCGGATTCTGCAGTCAGACCTCGGAGGATCCTTCGGCGGCAAGCTCGAAGCTGCTGAGCCACCTTCCATACGTGCCGGACTTTGTGCGCTTAAAACGGGACGTCCCGTAAAGTGTTCCTTAACACGCGAGGAGTCGATTATTGAGTCCCATAAGCGGCATCCCGTTAAATTTCATCATGAAATCACGGCAAAAAAAGACGGCACGATAACGGGCATCAAATTCAATGCGCTCGGCGACAGCGGTGCTTATGTAATCATGTCCCAGTGTGTTATGTGGAAGATTCTTACACTTGGCGCCGGTCCGTATCTCGTGCCAAACGTTCATGTCGATGTGAGCTGCGTCACAACGAATAATGTACCGACCGGATCCATGCGTGGCTTTGGAACGCCGCAGATGATCGTGGCCATGGAAAATACCATGGATGAACTGGCTGAAGAGCTGCATGTCTCGCCGCTCTGGCTGCGCCGCAGGAATATTTTAAAGACGGGTGATACGTCGCCGGCCGGCCATACGATTACTACCCATGTCGTATCAGCCCTTCAGGTTCTCGATAAAGCTGCAGAGGCTATTGGATATGAAGAAAAATACTGGAAATACAGGGCTGAGAATACCGGCCGGATCAGGCGCGGTGTAGGAATTGCGGTCAGTATGCGCGGTGTAAGCACAGGAGCACTCGGCATTGATGTCGGACGTGTCTACATCGAGGTGGAAAAAGATGCCAGCGTCAACGTAGCCATGGGACTGACCGAACAAGGTCAGGGTCTTCGTACGACAATGACACAGATAACCGCCGAAGCCTTTGGCATCGATATTGACCGGGTTTCTGTTGAATTATGCGATACACACCGCGCTCCTGACACTGGTGCCGCGATTGCTTCCCGCGGAACGTATATCGGCGGCAACGCGATACTGGATGCCGTCCATAAAATCAAGGATATCATCACCTGCGGAATCAAACAGCAGTTTGGCGATCAGTACGGGTTCAGCGGTCCTGCCGAATTCGATGAAGACCGTGTTCATATTAAAGATATCGACATTCCGTTCGATGAGGCTGTCCGGATCTGCTACGGACAAGGCTTAACACCCGCTTCCAACGGAACCTTTGTAAACAACCGTATGGAATGGGATGAAAAAACAGGACAGGGAGAACCGTTCTGCACATACACTTATTCCTGTCATGCCGCTGAAGTCGAAGTAGATCTTGGCACCGGAAAAGTTAACGTCATCAAAATGGTAGGTGTCCATGACGCAGGGCGCGTAATCAATGAGCTTGGTGCAAAAGGTCAGGTGTACGGCGGACTCGCCATGGCAGAAGGCATGGCGCTGACAGAAGACCTCGGGCTTCATAACGGCCGCATCAAAAACACGAATTTAGACAGCTATATTATTCCTACATCCCTGGATGTTCCTGATACAAATGAAGCGTACATGATCCAGAATCCGGATCCGCGCGGACCCTTCGGTGCGAAATCTCTTGGCGAGCCTTCTACCGAACCTGGCGCAGGAGCTGTTTCCTGTGCAGTCAACATGGCTCTGCATGGAATTGGAAGAATTCGAACTCTTCCACTTAATCTTGAAAAAGTACTGTTTTGCGGACTGGAGGGAGAAAACAAATGAAATGCGCATCGTTTGAACGCGCTTCCACTCTGGATTGCGCACTGAAACTGGCCCACGGCTATGGAGAAAAAGCCGCATTCGTCGCAGGCGCCACAGATGTCCTTGTAAAAGCCCGCGAAAAGGACTGCTACGCGGACAGGCACATGATCGACATAAGCGATATCAGCAGTCTTAAGGAAATTAAAATTGCAGACGGCCGGATACATATCGGCGCTCTGGCGACACACGCACAGATTTCAAAAGACGAAATCATCCAGAAACACGCACAGGTTCTCGCACTTGCGTGCGCTGAGGTAGGTTCGCCGCAGATCCGGAACAAAGGCACACTCGGCGGGAACATTGCCAATTCTTCACCTGCCGCCGATTCCTTTGCGGCACTCGCCGTTCTGAACGCGACAGTTGTGATCGAATCAGCCGCCGGACAGCACTGCATGCCTTTTTCGGAAGTGATTACCGGGCCATATAAAAACAAGCTTCAGCCGGAAGAAATCATTACAGAGATCATTGTTGACTGTCTTTCCGAGGATTACAGGCATGCTTTTTATAAAGTTGGGCGCCGGAACGCACTGGCCATCTCGCGTCTTACCGCAGCCGGCGTGCTTCAGAAGGACTCTTCCGGAGCTGTAAAAGATGTACGGCTGGCACTTGGTTCCGTTTTCCCGACACCGGTAGTGTTCAGCGAAATTACCTCGCCGGTTATCGGAAAAGTACCGTCATCCGACGACATAGCCCGAATTGCAGAAAAATTATCCGCAAAGATCCCTGAAATTGCCGGAATAAGACCTTCTACCCGCTATAAACAGCCTGTAGCAGGGAATGTCATTGAACGTGTTCTTACGAACTTATTGGGAGGTCCTGTATCATGAGCTTAAAGAAAAATATTCAGTTTACTTTAAACGGAGAAGCGATCGATGTACTGGCTGATCCTACGGCGCGATTCCTTGATGTTTTAAGAAACGAGCTCCGCTATACCGGGACAAAAGAGGGCTGCGGCATCGGTGAATGCGGAGCCTGCACCATCGTCGTCGACAACGAGGCTGTTAATTCGTGCCTGCTTTTTATGGGACAGGTTGAAGGAAAAGACGTTCTTACCGTAGAAGGTCTGAGCGAAGAAGAAATCGGCCGTACGCTGCAGACGTGCTTTATCGAGGAAAACGCAGTACAGTGCGGCTTCTGCACACCCGGAATGCTGATGAGCGCCTATGCGCTTCTGAAAACAAACCCGGCGCCTTCACGGGAAGAGATCCGGCTTGCCATCTCCGGCAATCTCTGCCGCTGTACCGGCTATGTGCCGATTATCAACGCAATTCAGAAGGCAGAGCAGGAATTAAACAGCAATGTGGATGATGATCAAAAACAGGAGGCGATTTCATGAAGGAATGTGATCTGCTGATCAAAGGTGCCCATGTTTATACCCCCGATGATGCCGGCATTGCCGATATCGTGGTAAAAGACGGGAAAATCTGCATGACCGGTGCCGCCGATGCGTATTCCGCGCGCGAGGTCATCGATGGAACCGGACTTATCGCTATGCCCGGCGCAATTGAGACGCATGCGCACATGCTGCTCCCGTTCGGCGGGACACAGACCATGAATGACTTCTATACAGGCACTCTGGCGGGCGCTTTCGGCGGTGTTACTACCTTGATTGACTTCGCCGACCAGGAAAAAGGCAAAACCGCAGTTTCCGCTCTGGACATGCGGATGGAGCAGGCCCTCGGGAAATGTGTAACCGATTTCAGCTTTCACAGTACCCTGACTGATATTACTGAAGAAACCCTGCAGGAAATTCCGCAGCTGATTGACCGTGGAATCACTTCTTTTAAGTTTTATACGATTTATGACAACCTGAAGATATCCTATGACGATATGCTGAGAGCTTTCCGCGTACTGGCCAAAAACAATGTCCTCGCAACGGTCCACGCGGAAGATGATGATATTGTACAGCACGCTACCGACAGTCTGATTCAGGCCGGCAAAACAGATACCCGCTATTTTGTAGAAAGCGAACCGGACGAATGTGAGCGTACAGCTGTCGGGAAAATCATCGATATTGTCAGGGAAACCGGTGCTTCCGCTTTAATCCGGCACGTTTCCTCCGCTGCCGGCGCACAGCTTATAGAAAACGCACAGCATAACGGTGTGCCGATCTACGGAGAGACCTGCCCGCAGTATCTGTATCTTACCAGCAAGGTCTATGAGCTTCCAAACGGCCGCGACTATATTGTGCATCCCCCTATCCGGACACAGGCTGACCAGGATCAGCTCTGGGACACACTGCAGCATGGCACGGTATTTACAATCGGAACGGATGACTGTGGTTTTTATCTGAAACAGAAGCATGTATCCGATAAATTTTATGAGGTTCCCGGCGGACTGCCCGGCATCGAGACACGTGTGCCTATCCTGTATGAGCTCGCGGTAAAACAGCATTCCATGGGCATTCCTCGTTTCATCGAGCTGGTTTCAACCGCCCCTGCGAAGCTGTACGGGCTGTATCCTCAAAAAGGCACACTTCTGCCTGGTTCCGACGCCGATATCGTGCTGTTTGAGCCGGACACTCCGACGGTCATTTCCGCATCCGCAATGCATGAGAATTCGGATTATACACCTTTCGAAGGCTTTCAGACAAATATGCGCATCCGCAGATCAATCGTAAGAGGCAAAACCATTACAGAGGACGGCACAGTCTGTGCCGAACCGGGCTATGGCAAATGGCTCTGCAGGAATCATCCGGATTTTGCATCATTAAAATAATGCTTTTCGCAAAAAAATGTGCCGGCAGTTCATCCATCTGCCGGCACATCTGTTTTTATTGCGGACTCTATATTTTAAAACTCTCTTCCGGCAGCTCTGCCAGTTTTTCAAATATTCCTACATTTCCTGTAAGTGCCCGCTTCATAAAATCAGTCCGGCACTTGTCGACAGGTCGGTGGCAGTAATATTCCTGCATCGGTGAATACCCGACAGCCGCGATGTGATGGCGGCCGCAGATCATGGCCAGATCCGTCCCGAAATCCCAGTATCCGTATGATACCGGCTCTCCTGCCAGACGCAGTCCCTCAGATGCAGCCACTGTAAAAGGATGGTCCTCCGGAATTCTCCAGCCTTCTTTAATATTGGGCAGTGTAACGGTTTTGCCTGTGTATGTCGTTCTCGGCACAGCCGCGATCCGGACAGAAGCACGAAAATCCTTGTCTTTTTCCATAAGTGCATTTATGATTTCATCAATTTCCCGTACGGCATCGTCCGGTGTCTCGGACGGTACAAGGCGACGGTCATATGTGAGATAGCAGCGGTCCGGGACAACACACATGGAGCCCGGCGAACACGATATGTTCGTCAGGGCGATACTGGCTTTTCCAAGCTTTTCATCTGATTTCACGTCTTTCCCGAACTTTTCTTCAACCGCGTCAATCAGTCTGCCTGCTTTTATTACAGCATTGACTCCAAGCCACGGGGTGGAGCCGTGACTTGTCACTCCCTGGACCTCTACCTGCAGCTCAACTCTGCCCCTGTGTCCGCAGTATAATTTCAGGGATGTGGCTTCACACGATACGACACCGTTAACGGTAATTCCTTTTGCCGGAAGCGTGCTCTCATAAAGTCCCGTCATCCCTATCTGCTCGGCCGGCTCTTCCATCACAACAAAGCCTGCTATGTAATTGCCCTTTACGCGGCAGCCTTCTTTTTTAAGGCGCTCCAGAATCGCCCCGCTGTATACCTGACACGCAATTCCACATTTCGTGTCGGCAGCGGCCCGACCATGAATTACTTCTGTTTTTTCCAGAACGGTATTTGTTTCATCAAAGATCTCATCGGTATCAATCACACCGCCGTACGGATCGTAGCCGTGCCATTCGGACGGATCGCCGATATCGACATGATCCATATGCCCGTTGTACAGAATAGACGGTCCCGGATCTGTTCCATATACAATACCGACAATGTTTCCCCATTCATCCCGGAAGCTTTCATCGTATCCAAGACTCCGCAGTTCTTCCAGTATGATCTCAGAAACCTCTTTCTCCTGGCCGCTTAAGGAAGGACATTTCACTATACGCACCGCAAAATCAATCATCTGCGGCGCCATTTCTTCTGCTAATTCTCTGACTCGTTTCAGCATATTCTTCTCCTGATTCGTTTCTTTCCGATCATCCGGTTACTTCTGATACGGATCGTCCCATAATGTCAGCGTTTCCCCTATGTGCTTTTCTTTTGCCGTCATATACAGATCATAGCTCAGTCCCACATCAAATACCGCCATTCCGCATGCGACAAAAGAAACTCGTTCCTGATCGTTTTCTCTGCCGGGTTTCTCCCCCAGTATGACATCGCCGATACTCACAGAATCTTCCAGCTTTGTCATTCTGCCTTCATCGATCAGCGTATAGATCGGACCGCCTATGACGCCGGCATAATAATTTGCCTTATTTCCGGACTCAATGGCTTCCTGCACATATGTTTCATGCAGTCTTATATTATCATAGATCAGCTTCGTATTCATCCAGTACGAATCATCCATTTTAACAGGTCCTGTTATTAAAACCGTAACACCCTTCTGCAGCCATTCATCCTTAAGATACAATGGCTTCACGCGGGATGCAGCGATCGTAAGCACCTCTCCGAGCCGGACTGCTTTTTCCAGGTCCATTTCCACTTCCGCGTCAAAACCGGTATCTTTCTTAACATTGGCAGCAAATCTTCCGGCTGCTTCTTCTGAAATATCATAACAGAGAATGCGCTTTACATCCGGAAGCTGCGTAATAATATTCCGCAGACAGAACCGGTTTATCTGCCCGCAACCGATTACTGTGACAACCGAGGAGTCCTTCCGTGCAAGATACTTTGCAGCGACTCCCGGAATTGCTCCCGTTCTTGCCGCGCTTAATAAGTTCGCCGACATAAAAGCAAGCGGTTCTCCAGTATCCTTGTTGTTCAATGTCATCGTCAGTACAGAGCGGGGCAGTCCCTTCTCCTTGTTTGCCGCATTGGAACCGTACCATTTGTTGCCGCAGACATCAAATCTTCCGCCCAGATACGCCGGCATCGCCACAAATCTTCTGTCCGGGCCGGCCAGCGGCATATTCGGGAACGGGCTTTCCTTTGGAAATACGATGCCAAGTCCATGGCTGTTATGGCTGCTGCCGCCCATTAAATAATCACCCTTGCTCAGCAGTCTGAATACGTCCTCTGCATTGGCGATGCATTTCTTCGCATCCAGTACGCCTGCCTCAATTGTATCATGTTCTGAAAGATATAAAAATTCCGTTTTATGTGCCATAGCAATCTCTCCTTTTCTGATGGATCACAAATCACTTGCTCTATTTCTGATTCTACTGCGATATATTGCATATGTCAATTAATTTTCTTTATTTTTGCAATTTTTATTGACATATGTAATATATTGCTTTATTGTATAAATAGCCGCATTTCAACTGAATCACATCTCGGAAGGAGAAAAGAGCCAGGATGAAGAAGATCAGGAATTACGACGAGTTAATCTCACATGGTGATACCCGTTCAAGGAAAATTGTACTGGACGTCACGGAAAAGACGCTTCAATACCTGGATGCCTACAGCCGGATCAAGGAAATCATGTATCTCGACGGCGACATTCTTCATATAGGAACAAAGAGCTGGGATCTTTCAAAGAAAAAGCATGTCTATCTGCTTGGTGCCGGCAAGGCCTGCAATCAGATGGCTATGGCTGTCGATGAAATTCTCGGTGCAAAGCTGACCCGTGGAATCGCCATTGTAAAGGTATCGGAAGCAGCGGACCATTTTCAGAATACAGAAGTATATGTCGGAGGCCATCCTCTCCCGAATGAAGACGGTTACCGCGCATGCCTCAGGATCCTTGATCTTGTCGACCATGCAGGGCCGGACGACCTTTTTATCGCTGTTATCAGCGGCGGCAGCTCCGCACTGATGAGCTGTCCGAGAGACGGGTTTACACTGGAGGATGAAATTCT
>Ga0163159_1003802_pt1 | contig 11157 bp, 10 predicted proteins | sample BioMet9_FD_108702 | JGI IMG/M metagenome (GOLD analysis project Ga0163159, IMG submission 108702) | Microbial communities from bioreactor (seeded with sewage sludge) at Lawrence Berkeley National Lab, California, USA - Biofuel... | ecosystem: Engineered > Bioreactor > Anaerobic > Unclassified ... | reverse complement strand
TGATGATAGACAGCGCATGTTCGTTTAACAAGACGAAATCGCTGTTCAGTGTCGAGTTGACGTCACGAAGTTTACCAGATATCCAGTCGCGCAACGGAAGAATCGTCCTAGGCCATCCAACGGACTGACTATTTCATTGAAGAAGCGGCGGTTGGACTTTCTATAATCCTCGACATCCGTGCACGAGTAACTCCAGTTGAAAAAGGGGATGCTCGCGGGGTTTGAATAGATGGCGCGTCATGGTACAATCGTTGCGATATTAACCCGGTATCCTTAAAGGGGATGTCTTTTTGGTCATTGTTTCTCCTGCTGCCCGCATCTGAGTCGGGCGCGCACGTATCGGCGATGGGACTTGAAACCCATCGCGGTTTTTTCATACACTGATACAAGGAGAACACACCATGAACGGTCTGACCGACGACTATATCCACGACAATCTTATGGGCCCCAACGCCGTGCTGCTGGCACGCGAGCTGTGCGGTGCGATCGACGACGGCACCGCTGACCCACGCCTTGCAAACGCGCGGCGCATCTGCGATCTTGGGTGCGGAGCGGGCATCTCATCGATGTGGCTCGCGCAGGGCTTCCCCGGGCACGTCTGGGGCTGCGACCTTTGGAACACCGAGGAGGAGAACGCGACGCGGTTTTCCGCGCTTGGTTTCGCCGACCGTATAACCGCCGTGCAGGCTGACGCTCTCGAGTTGCCTTTTCCCGACGGCTACTTCGACGCGCTTGTGAGCATCGACTCGTACAACTACTTCGGGCGCGAGGAGGGCGCAATCGACCGCGTAGCCCGCTATATGCAGCCCGGCGCACCGCTTCTCATCGCCGTCCCCGGTCTCAAGCACGATCTGACCGATGCCGACATGAAGATCTACGGGTTATCCTGGACGCGCGAGCAGATGGAGTATCTGTGCACCGTTGAATGGTGGGCGGAGCTTCTCGGCCGCTCCGACGCGGTCCGTATCGACTCGATAGGGGAGATGGATTGCTTCGACGTGGCGTGGTCTGAATGGCTTACCTGCGATAACGAGTACGCTATGGGCGATCGCGCTGCCATGGAGGCCGGTGCCGGCGACCTGATGAACCTGATCGCTATCAAGCTCATGCGTCTGTAGGAGGTGGCGGGGGAGGCTCTGCGCCTCCCCCGCACTCCGTTAGCTCTCTGGTTTTGCGCGGGTCGGGTGGATGTGCTCTCTCCGCTTCGCTTTGGCGGGAGCCGAAGAGGGAAGGCGCGGGGAATCGCAATCCCCGCGTCTGGTATAACGGCTGATCGACGGTGCCTCAGACTCTTTTTCTTGCAGACCCTGCTGCAATCAGGGTGTGACCTGCAAAAATCAGATAAGCGAGGAATGTCCAAGACATGCCACCAGCTGTTATTGTCATCGCTCTTTCGGTATCGGCTCCCTCTCGACTGTCCGTCCTATGCCAGTAAGGGCGTCGGTCTATCTTCATGATGGCAGAAGAAAACGATGATTCCATTCCCCGAAAGGGCACCGTCGCTGTCTGATAAAAGCAGCCGTTTAATAGGCGGCAGTGGCTCTTATACGCCCAGGTGCTCATCATTGTTGGCTTAAATCCGTTATAGGGGCTCGCGCCTATTGTTCGAACCGAATGAGCGGGGAATATCAAAGACGAAGGCGATGTGCTACCGTGCGAAATCATAGGACGGCTTACGAAAGGGGTTGGCCATGGATATCGAACGTTACATCAAGGACCTTCCGACCGAGTTGCAGGAGAAGGCGCGGGCTTGCGGGAGCATCGAAGAACTGCTCGCCTTGGCCGAGCAGGAGGAAGTGGCGCTCCCCGACGAGGCGCTTTCCGCCATCGCCGGCGGCGAAGACACGGAAGTAGGGGGTTGCAGGGGGCACTACCCTATTCCGCTACTCGACGACGAGAATAAGTGAGCCGTTGCCGGTCATGCGCCCGATTTCCTCGGGCAGTTCGCGAGCAGCCTGTTCCCCCGACCGGTTAGGCACGGCAAGCAAGACCGTGTGACGCCAGAACTCAATCGCAGCCGGTGAGCTACAGGGCCTCTTCGCGGGTTTCACTCGCTGCACCCTCGTCTCGCCGTTGGGCAATAGAATAGCTGCGGGCACCGAGACCCCCGGCTATCTTTCGGAGGAGCTCATCGGGCAAGGCGATTCTATGTTCCTTGCAGTAGGCGATGACCTCTTCGTCGTCTTTGCATGCTTCTAGGGCCTTTTTCTGCTCCGGCGTGAGCCCTTTTCTCCACTCGTTCATAATCGTCATGCTCGATTCCTCCGATTCGGGGGGTCGCTGATGGCACGTCGCAGCCGACGCTCGCGGCCATAGCTCATCATCTTGCTGTCGGGCTTCGCAGTGCAAACGCGAATAATGACTCAATCATACGGGATAGCCATGGCGCTTTTGGTATTATCATATAATAGATGACGAAGGCATTTGAGGAAGTGAAAGCATGGATGAAAGCGAAAAGGACTCGAACATGTTCCGCCCAGAGGCGAAAGTCAGCATCTCCTCGCCCGAACAGCTCGATAGTTACATCAAAGTCGCCAATCCCAGTCTCTGGGTGACGCTTGCCGCCGTCGTCCTTTTTCTCATTGTCGTTATCGTTTGGTCGTTTACCGGAACCCTCATCCGTACTGTCGATTGCGAGGGTATCGTTCGGGACGGAGCGGTGGACGTCTTTATCTCAAGCAGTGAAAGAGACCTCTTTTACGTTGGCCAGAGCGCGACCGTCCTCGATCAGGAGGGCGCAGTCATCGAATCCCTTTCAACGGTGCCCGTATCGAAAAAGGAGGCGTCCGAGGGACTCGCCAACGACTACGAGGTCAGCCAGCTGGAAATCAATGACTGGAATTACGTGGCCAGAATCTCGTTGCCGATGCCCATCGACGAAGGCGAGATCGTGCCCGTGAGGTTAGATCATAACATCAAGCCGATCACGCTCATTTTCGGCAGCAGATAGCTTGACGGGCATCGGCATCGGCGCGAAACGGAATGATGAAGGAGGCGAGGTATCGTTGAGAAGAGCGCACAGGGCGAGAAAAGTACCGGTGGTCATGCAGATGGAAGCGCTCGAATGCGGTGCCGCCTGTCTCTCCATGATTCTTGCCTACTATGGGAAATGGCTTCCGCTCGAGCAGGTGAGGTCCGCATGCGATATATCCCGCGATGGATCGAGAGCGAGAAACATCTTGGTGGCCGCCAGGTCTTTCGGCCTCGATGCCGCGGGTTTCACGCTCGACATCGATGATCTCAAGGATGTGGGCGGTCCCTGCATCCTTTTCTGAAACTTCAACCACTTCGTCGTGCTCAATGGCTTCGAAGGGGACAAGGCCCTTATCAACGACCCGGCAAAAGGAGCCATCAAGGTACCGATGGCGACATTCAACCATGCGTTCACCGGCGTCACGCTCTGCTTCGAACCGACGGATTCCTTCGAAAAGGAGGGCAAACCCCCCAGCGTGGTCGACTTCGCGCGTTCGCGTATGAAAGGCCTGGGGTCGGCATTCGTGCTGGTGGCCTTGACGGCAGCCATCACCGCCGTGATCGGTATCGCCAACACCTCGTTTTCGCGCATATTCATCGATAAAGTTCTCAAAGAGGGTTCCGGATGGCTCTCCGCGCTGATCGTCGTCATGGCCGTCTTTATTGTCCTGCAATGCGTGATGACGTTTATCAACACAGTGTATCTCTTGAGGATACAGGGAAAGCTCGCCGTGGTCTCCACTTCGCGCTTTATGTGGCATATGCTCAGGTTGCCGATTGATTTTTACTCGCAACGCATGGTGGGCGACCTGCAGCAGCGGCAGGACTCAAACGAGACCATCGCCTATACTTTGCTCAGCCAGCTGGCGCCGGTGCTCATCAATTTGGCGTTTCTGATACTCTACCTGGTCATGATGATAAGCTACAGCGTTCCCCTCACGCTCATAGGCTTGGTGGGCGTTGCGATAAACGTCGGTCTGATGCGCATTATTTCCAATAAGCGCGTGAACGTCACCCGCGTGTCGGCGCGCGGCGCGGGCAAGCTCTATGCGACGACCGTGTCGGGGCTCAATATGATCGAGACCTTCAAGTCGACGGGCGATGAGATCGGCTTCTTCGAGCGTTGGAGCGGTATCCAGGCATCGGTCTATGACGCGCAGATGCGTTTCGAGCGGCTCAACCGCAATCTCGGCGCGTTACCTGGCATCATAACGACGCTCACCAATATAGCGATTCTCTTCACGGGAGCTTTTCTCGTCATGCAAGGGCAGTTCACCGTCGGCATGCTGCTCGCATTCCAGGGTCTGCTTTCGAACTTCTTCCAGCCCGTTACCTCTATTATCTCGTTGGCTCAAAGCCTTCAGGAGATGCGGACGTCCATGGAGCGCGTTCAGGATGTTTTGGACTACCCTGTCGATGTCAAAGGCTCCAACAGCGATATCCCCACGGAAGAAGAAGTCGAGCGCGATGCCGATTGCGACTTCAAGATTCTCACCGGGTCCCTCGAGATGTCCCACGTCACGTTCGGGTACTCGCGTTTTGAGAAGCCGATCATCAACGATTTAAGCCTTTCTCTCAAACCTGGCGAATGGGTAGCGCTCGTGGGCAGTTCGGGGTGCGGGAAGTCAACCATCGCCAAACTCGTTTCGGGGCGTTACCAGGCATGGGATGGCGACATTCTTTTCGATGGCACGCCGATCGGGGAAATCCCCAACGTGGTGCTGCGCAGCTCTCTTTCGGTCGTGGACCAGAGAATCAGCCTTTTCGAGGAGACGGTTGAGGACAATATCCGCCTCTGGGATCAGGGGATGGATTATTACAACGTCGCCCTTGCCGCGAAAGATGCTGATATATACGACGAGATCATGATGCGCGAAAACGGCATGAAGACTCGGATGCTTCCCGAGGGGCGCAACTTTTCCACTGGGGAACGCCAGCGCATCGAAATCGCACGCGCGCTCGCGCAGGATCCTTCGATTCTGATTCTCGACGAAGCCACAAGCATGCTGGATGCCAAAACCGAGCAGATTGTCATGGAGAGCATCCGCCGCCGCAATGTATCCTGCCTGGTGATGGCGCACCGTCTTTCCACTATACGCAATTGCGACCAGATCATAGTGCTCGACGACGGCGCGGTGGTTGAACGTGGGACGCACGATGAACTGATGGCCTTGGGCGGACGCTACGCAGAGCTCGTAAAGAACGACTGATGGATAGTATGAGATGACTTTTTTCGGTGACATGATCAGGAAACGGGAGCGGCTCGATGATGCGCAGCTCGCGAATGCCTATGCCGATTTCGCCTCGGCCGTTACCGGGAAGCGGGAGGCCCCGCGGTTCGACACGACAACCGCGCAGGTCGATGAAGTGATAGGGATGATCCTGGAATCGTATAAGATCAAGCCCCGGGAAGCTCCCGGCGACATCACCGATTTCGAAGAGCGCCTTACCTATATGCTGCGTTCGACCGGCGTCATGCGCCGCAATGTGCGGCTCGACGACGAATGGTACAAGACCGCGGTCGGCTCGATGCTGGGGTATCTGGAAGATGGGACACCGGTGGCGTTGATGCCGCGAGGCGTGGGCGGATACTATTACGTCGATCCGACGACTCGGGCACGCGTGCGCCTCAACAAGAAGACGGCTCCAAGGCTCAGAAGCGATGCCATCTGCTTTTATCGCCCCTTACCGCTGAGGTCGCTCACGGTCAGAGATCTTGGCCGGTTCATCCTCTCCTGCCTGCGTTTGTCGGACTTGCTGCTGGTGATCGCTGCAACGGCAGCTGTCACGTATATCGGCCTGTTTCCCGCTCGCGTTAACAAGTTGGTCTTCTCCCAGGTTATCCCCTCAGGCGACGTGGGACGGCTTCTGCCGGTGGCGGCCCTGCTTCTCGGTATAAGCCTCTCGCAAGCTCTTATCGCCATAAGCAAGTCGCTCGTCTTATCCCGGACGACCACAAGGCTGTCTATCCAGGTGGAAGCGGCCGTTATGAGTCGTCTGGTCAGCCTCGAGGTCGATTTCTTCAAATCGTTTTCAGCGGGCGACCTCGCCAGCCGTGCCTCGAGGATATCCACGCTTTCGGCAACCATCGTTGACAGCCTCTTCTCGACGGGTCTGAATATCGTATTCTCGGTAGCCTATGTCGCGCAGATAGCCCAGTATGCGCCTTCGCTCCTGATGCCCTCCATCATCATTTTCCTTGCCGATATGATAATCATCACCATAAACACTGTTTGGGGTATGGTCTACAGCCGTAAACGATACTTCGCCAGCGCGGAAGTTTCGGGAGTTTCGACCACCTTGCTCGGCGCTGTCCAGAAGATCAAGCTCGCAGGGGCTGAGCGACGCGCGTTCGCCCGCTGGGGACGAAGTTTCGCGACGCTTATGAAAAACGTCTACGATATCCCGATGTTTCTCAAGATCGCGGGGACGCTGCCCTTCCTCATCGGACTTCTGGGCACCATCTTCATCTACTACTTCGCCGCAACCGCTCACATCGCCACGTCCGACTACATGGCTTTCAATGTGGCGTTCGGCTTGGTGATTGGCGCGATCACCTCGCTCGAGTTCGCGGTTTACGGAATCGCCAGCATCCGTCCGGCGATGGAGTTCGCGGGCCCCATTATCAACGCTACGCCCGAGATTGCCGAGGATAGGCGTCCGGTAACCAAGATCTCCGGTGCTTTTGAGCTGAAAAACGTCACGTTCTCATATGGCGAAGACGCGCCTTTGATTCTCAACGGCGTTTCCTTCAAGGTCAAAGTCGGCGAATACATCGGTATCGTGGGAAAGACCGGTTGCGGCAAATCGACGCTTATGCGCCTTCTGCTGGGTTTCGAAAGACCTACGCACGGACAGATATATTATGACAATATCGATTTTTCGAAAATGGACTTGCAGACCTTCCGTCGCAACATCGGCGTTGCGATGCAGGACGGGCAGGTTTTCAATGGCGATATATTCTCCAATATCACCATCGGAAAATCCACGCTCACGCAAGAAGAGGCATGGGATATAGCTCGGCAAGTCGCCCTCGCAGATGATATCCACAAGATGCCCATGGGCATGTCCACTCTGATCTCGGAGGGTGGCGGAGGTATATCGGGCGGTCAGAAGCAGCAGATACTCATTGCGCGCGCCATCGCGCCTGGCCCCAATCTGCTCATGCTCGATGAGGCGACAAGCGCACTTGATAATATCAAGCAGCGTCAGGTGATCGAATCGTTGAACAATATGGGCTGCACGCGGATTACGATTGCGCATCGTCTTTCCACCGTGCAACATTGCGATCGCATCCTTGTCATGGACGAGGGGCGCATCGCCGAAGAGGGTACCTACGATGAGCTCATAGCGAAGAAGGGCGTCTTTGCCGATCTGGTCTCGCAGCAGCTGCTCGAAAACTGAGCTTGTTTGGAAGGCTCTCGGCTGCGAGACGCTGCGTGTTCGAAAAGCAATGATGGGTTGGATGACCAACGGTACCCATTCGGGGAATTGAGCCGTCTGTTTTCCCTTGCCACAATGATTGGCGACAAAGCATCGGGCTCGCTCGGTTTCAGGGGGTCGCCATGAGCATCATGCGGAGGGATTTTCTCGGATTATCGGCAACTTTGTCTGCGGCGGACGCAGGTGCAACGGTCGGCAGCGCCGCGTCTGCAGCGAGTGCGGGCGCAGCGGGCAGCGCTGTCTCGTCGGTCTCTCCGCTCGCTTTCTCGACGCTCGGACAGTCTGCGAGCAGCCTGTTCCCCGACTTGTCGGGCACGGCAAGCGACTATTCCAACCGCGATAACTGGATGCACTTCCCCGAAACCCATGAACACGATGTGGACGTGCTCTATATCTACCCTACGGTATATTCCAACCCGCTTGGTGGTCTGTACGCGCCTATCGATGCCGCCGCTATGCGTCAACCCGCGCAGGGCGAATATTCGATTCAGGCGAGCGCTTTCGAAGGACTCGCCGACATCTATGCGCCCTACTATCGCCAGTTCAACAGCGCCTATGCAGGTTTCTATGCTCCCGACGCTATGTTCGACCTCTGCCGCGAATACCCGCGGACCGACCTATATGGGGCCCTCGACTACTATTTCGAGAATGCGAACAACGGTCGCCCATTCATTCTGGCCGGGCATTCGCAGGGCTCCATGATACTCAGCGTCATCCTGAGCGAATACCTCAAAGCCCATGCGGATTACCTCGATAGACTGGTGGCGGCCTATCAGATAGGCTTTTCGCTCACCACCGATATGCTGGTCGAGAACCCTGCATTGAAAGCGGCTGCCGCTGCCGACGATTTCGGCGTCATCGTCTCGTGGAACACCGAGGGGCCGGGCAATGCCGACGCGGATTTCTCGTACGTCAGACGCCCGAATCCCATCGCTATCAACCCGCTGAACTGGAAGACGGACGATACCTACGCTGGCATCGAGCAGAATCTGGGAAGCGTGACGGCGGATGCCGACGGGAACTACGCGCTGCGGGCCGGCGTGGCCGATGCGCGGCTCAACGTCGAACGCGGCACGGTGGTAACCACCACCGTCAATGCGGCGACGCATGCAGGCAAGGGCGTTTTGAAACTGATGTTCGGTCCGGAAAGCTATCACAGCGACGACTATGGCCTGTACTACGCCAATATCCGCCAGAACGCCGAAGTCAGGATTCAAGCATACCGGGCGGCGCACTGACGCCACCTGAGATGTCAGACGGCGTCAGTGCTGCCCGATTTCACGGTTTAACGATTATCGAGGCGCTGGTGTTGACCTTGGTCAGATAGTCGTCCATGGGCATCATCGGGATTTTCAGACTCTCCAGAGTCTCGTGGGAAAGCGATCCGTCGCGGGCGAACTCCGCCCCCGCTGCCGTGAGCTTCTGAAGCAGCGGTTCGGTGTACTCGGTATAGCCCTCCTTGCTGGTCATAGGTTCGAAGAGCGGGGTTTCCGGTATGCCGACGAATGTGATATTGCGGGCGATTCCGTATCTCAACTGCTGCTCGAGAGGCTCGAAAATAGCCAGATCGGGCGCGGGAAAGCCGCTTCCCACAAGCGCGATCTGCTTTGCGCAGATGCCGACTTTCGCTCCATGTCGTATGGTGCCGTCCTCGTTTTTGAACATATCGAGTTTCTCCAAGCATATCGTCCGGTCCAGGAGTGCCTTCATATGCGAGGGCATGCCATAGAAATACAGGGGAAAATTCCAGATGATCGCTTCGGCTTCGAGAATCTTTCTGATGATGTCGATTGCGTCGTCTTTCTGCACGCAGCGCAGCTCGTTGCTGCGCCAGCAGAAGAGGCATCCTTTGCAGGGGCTGACATCTTTTTCGATCAGGTGAATGATCTCGACGTCCTGCGGTGCGCATTCATCCATGCCTTCCAGGAACGCATCGAGCAGGTGAGCCGTGTTGCTGTTCTTCTTCGGGCTTCCCTGTAACGCCAATACCTTCATGGAATCCTCCTTCTCGCTGCATCCATTGCTTCGCTTCGTGTGGTTGAGACGATTTACAGCATGACAGGTCAGAGTTTGTTTGCCATACCCCGAAGGGGTACTGCAGCCGATGGTCCGAGAGGCGCTTGTCGTAAGCAACCTGGCGATGTCGATCCCATTCACCTGAGTGCGTCCCCATGCACGCTGTCGCGCTTGAGCGCGTGCTGCGGTGCATTGCTCCTGCGTTGCCGAGCGTTCTGCCGGGCAAGGATGCGAATGGTACCCTAACGGGTACTACAACCCCCATTTTTAGGGAATTACAATCCTCGCAAAGACTACGAAGGGGGCTGATGTGCGTGAAGTGCTTTGAAGCGGTGGGAAACGATTACGAGATGGGGTTCGCTGTTGGTTGCGTTTTCAAAGACTATCTGCAGGATATCGCCGCCAGACGTGGCAAGGTATTCGAGGATCCCGATGTAGAGGCTTTCATCGGTGGGATAATCGCCCGGATCGAAGACAAAACGCCTGATTGCATGGCAGAGCTGAGAGGTCGAGCTGCAGGCGCGGAAATCCCCTTGGGTCTCGCAACCGTGCTGAGCTCGCCCGAGATATCCGGTCTGATGAGCGGTTGCACCACCGCTATTCTGAAAAGGTCGGACGGCTCTTGGCTGTTCTCCCATAACGAAGACGAAACCAACTTTACGCAGGATAACGTCGCTCTTGTGAAATATGTTTACGATGATGCCTGGATCGTGGGCTACACCATGGCCGAGACGCTCGTAGGCCGAAGCTTCGCCTACAACAGCCATGGCATGGTATTCTCCTGCAATTACCTCATGGGGGCCCGAAGGGATGTGACCCATCCTTCCCGTTACATCGCGATTCGGGACATCCTCAAGGCTAGAAACCTCGAGGAAACCTTGGATATGATGAAAGCCGCGGAAACCGCGTCGTCCTTCTCGCTCAACGTCTTGGATACGCGAACGGGTATGGCGGCCAACGTGGAGAAAACGGTAGACGACACCTACATCACTCCTATCTATGAGCGTTTCTCCCATGCCAACCACTTCATCGTCGGCGCCGACGAGCTGTCGTTTGGCGTGAACACCTACAACCGAGGCGCTAAAACCGAAGAACTGTTGAATCGGTTGGACGCGGAAACCGCAGGAATTGAGGATGTCGTAGACGTCTTGAGCTACGAGGGCGAGGACTATTGGCACTCCATCTTGAAGAAACCGGATACCTATAAGGACCTGTGGGAGAACGGCCATAAGTCCGTCACCGTCGCTAACTTCGCCTACGACGGCGAGAACCACCGCATATTCATCCGCGACTATCTTGGAAACACCCAGCTTCAGATGCCCTACGACGAGTTCGTTTCGAACCTGTGAGCTGGAACTGCTTCGCTTCCGGACGGGCCGATGGGCGGGTAGCGATGCCGAACACTGCTGTTGGAAGGAATGATTGCCCGCCGTTTGACCGCGCGTGATCGCGTTGAAAAGGAGCAACCCATGTCGAAAGCAAGCAACTCGCTCACTCGAGACGATACCGTTAAGCTGGCCTACCGAAAGTTCCTGATCCTGTGCGGCATGGGTATTCTGGCTTCGACTGTCGGTGTCGTGTTCGACACTATCGTCGCCGGCAACGCAATCGGTGAGACCGCGCTATCCGCGATCAGTTTGGCAAACCCCGTGTATCTGCTGTCGACGATGGTGTTCATGATTTTTTCCGTAGGTGGCTGCACGGTCTTCTCCCAGAAGATCGGCG
>Ga0163159_1003796_pt1 | contig 11173 bp, 11 predicted proteins | sample BioMet9_FD_108702 | JGI IMG/M metagenome (GOLD analysis project Ga0163159, IMG submission 108702) | Microbial communities from bioreactor (seeded with sewage sludge) at Lawrence Berkeley National Lab, California, USA - Biofuel... | ecosystem: Engineered > Bioreactor > Anaerobic > Unclassified ... | reverse complement strand
TTCAGACAAAAGCCGCTGACAATCGGGCTGAGGTTCAAAATCTTCATGTCCAGGCTACTAACGTGGATGTTCCTGTTATTTACATCGGCTCCTATCTGAAAGAAATTCCCGAGATTCCCAGAAAGAGTTCTGTTCGGTATCCATTGCACACGTCTGAGGATGGTTATTTTTTCATTAACCTCAATGAGGGTAAGGAAAAGACCAAGCCGCAGCCCCGCCAGAAGAAGGCTAGCTAACACTAGCTTGCTGAAGTATCCAGACTAAAAAGGCCCACGTCTTCCATCTTCACGGTGGACGGCGTGGGCTTCTTATTTTCAAGAAAGTTTCTAAGCGTTCATCAGAACAATTTTTTCAAGTTCAGTCTCTACGGGATCAAGCAGATTTTCGTCAATTAGCATTTTATACAATTCTAAAAAATTATCATTCAGCACTGTAGTTTTATTGCAACACCTATAACTAAAAAATAGTATATAATCAATGCAAGTTGATCCTTTTATGTATAATTCTTCTTCCTCATCAGGCAACGCTTCTTCGAACTGATCGTCCTCGCAATCATCACAAAATGTCTTCGATTTTGCATAATGGAGCACAACAAAACGATCGTCTTCTTCCTCAATATGAAGAAGTCTAAAAATAGGTATACTATATTCAGGGACATGCCATGTGTCACAAACTGGAGAACTAAGACTTGTCACGAGACTAGAATCAAAATCATACTTTTTATCAACTTCTGCATCAAAAAGAACAACAGCCTTGTAAACAAATTTTATAAATCCACTCAAGTCTGAATCATCTAGTTCCGCAACTATTTTTTCATTTATATACATAAAAACACCTCTTTTAAATTTATTTTAATATAACAAATTTCGAGATAAAAATAAAAAGCCTACTTCATTCATGCGAGAAGTGATAGAAGCAGGCTTTTCATGACATCATTGAACTATTTTTTTTCGAGAACATTGACCTCTGGAGTATTTGACGCCCGCACAGTGTACTCAGCATGACACACTGGGCAATAATATTCTTCGGTGTCTTCATGTCCCTCTTGATGAGGAACAATAACTTCAAGTTTTGATGAACATTTTTCACAAACTTGTTCGAATGTTTCATGTGTAGTATCGACACCAGGAATAGGCATGCAAACCTCCAATAAGTTAAACGTCTGTTGTAATAATATAAAAAACAAAAACTACTTATGCTTAAAAACTCAAATCAATTTTTATACTCCTAAATTGCTTCATCAAGACAAATTCTTATTTCTTCTAAATCTTCCTTCAGTTCTTCTGCCTTGTTACTCTTCAAGCACATGTTCCTAATCAACAAATAGAGGTCTTTCATCTTTTTCAAATCTCTAACCATTTCCCAGCTCATAGCTTCATTTAAATGAAATATTATCCTATCCGAACCTGGAAATGGATGTAAACATAAAAGAGTCTGCTTAAAATTCTTCTATGCTCCTTGAAGGTCGGATAGGGATGTCTTCTCGTAAGAGGTTTGTTCGGTGTAGAAGTGCATATATTTATTCATCTAAAAACAATAGTAATTAAAAAATCAATTAAATAGTAATTAATTTAATTATTTAAAGTGAAGATACACTCTTCCATAAAGAATCATTTGAAAGAGTTAGTTCTGAAATAATATGTTTCATTCGGTCTGTATATTTTCGAACTGGAATATAAACGGTTCCTTCGTCTCCCAATGATTTATTTAATATTTCTTCACGTAACAATAATTTAATAATTTTATCAGTGTATCCGCCATTGTCAATAAATCCTAGTCCTCTTGTAAGGGCTTCCTCTTTTCTACCTTTCCCCTTTTGGAAAAATGTTTTTTTGATAATCGTAACAAATATTTTTTGCGGTATCGAAAGATCTGAACGTTTTATTGCTGCTGTCGTTTTTAAAGACGAGTACGCCTCAACGTCGCATTTTGAAATCCAAAAGGGAAGCCCGTGTTGTCCCGTAATCCCTTCAATATTTCCTATTATACAATCTGAAATTTTGAAATTTGTTCCTTTAAAATTGTCAACAATCAAACGATCCATTGATGAGCTTGCTATCGATATATTGGATATGCTTTTTCCAGAAAGATTAACGAGAGTAAAGACACCATCAAGTAAGTCAACTTTGTCGAAGTCATAATCAAAAGAATCAAGCAGTAATAAACTTGACAATAAATCGCAAGGTAATATCTTATTGTTCCTTGTAGAAGATTTTTTAAGATAAGAAATTATTTTTTGTGTTATCCCAGGGGTGTCTGAAATTTCTTGTGCAACGATTTTTAACCCGAGAGGGTAAAGGGGGTTTATCCAAATTTCATCTATCGGTTTATAGTTATTTGTTGTGACTATATCAATTAAGTCAAGTGCTCGAAGTCCATCTAAAATAAAGACATCAATAAATCTTCTATTTTCTGTCTCTGTTTCATATCGTCCTAAACCAGGCAGACGCTGTAACATAACGGATGCTTGATCTATAGGATATTGACCAAGTATATCTTCAAAACACCGTTTTATTTCTGTAAGGGAAATCGGTCCAATATTTGACGATTTAGATCTCGTAAGGCGAGACAATCTTATCAGTACTTTTTTTATGGTATCTGGTTCTAAGACACCTTTAATCCTTGACTCTCTTTTGCAAACCACATTTATAAACACACTCCAAAATCTAGTATCATTTTCTATATCTTGAAAAAGTTCATCAACAAACTCAGGTTCTAAACTCAATAATAAACTGCATATCAAAGGTCTCTTTGGGAGCCATAATGGAAATTCAATCTCTGAGCTATGAATACTTATAAATTCTTCGTACTCTTCTTCTGTAAATTCATTATTTACAACAACAATGACAACAGAATCGTCTAGGCCTAATGCATGAAGCATTTCTTTGTCAGAATTGAAGTAGTGTTCACGCCCAGAGATAAGAACTCCTCCATCAGTTGATTCGATTAGATCTCTGACACCTGATAGCGACTCGTATCTAGTTATCTCAAGCTTTCCTGGTTCATCACTCCAGAGTTGTGTTGATATTTCGTCAAATCCATCGAGCAATATGCAAAAATTACTTTTATGGAGTGAACGGATAACACTGTCAGATTCTTTACTCAGTCCTAATTCTTCAAAATGTCTTCTTATAATTTCACCAGAAGTTTTTAATCCCCAGTTGTCTCTTAAATTGACCGCTAAAGGATATCTCTTTGTATCGTAAGCGCGTTGAGACAGCACAGTAAATAGTTCTTTGACACACCTACTCTTGCCGCAACCAAACTCACCAAGTAGAACTATATTCTTTTTATCCCATAACATGTCAATAATATTTTCGATCCCGATATCATCTTTATTTGTTTTAGATTTTTTAAGTTTGTATTTAACATGAACATATTTAGAAATTTCATTTTTCCCCGTGATCGCATCAACGCAACTTCCAAATGCTTTTTCACTTCGAATTGTTGAGTATTGTTTAAAATTAAAAAACTCATTTTCAAAATGATCTAATGTTAGCACATCTATTTTGCATGATTTTCCAGAATCGATCATAGACAAAGTCACATTTCCATCCACTACGCAGTAGCATTTTGCATAAATGTCGTCATTTCTATAGGCATTTCTAACTGTTTGCAGCTTAATTATATCATCGCGAACTTTTGAAAGGGTATCATTTTCTGTTATTTCTACAATTACATAAAAATCCTCTCTTATTTTCACAACGCAGTCTAATTTAACTCCAGCGAAATACTCTTCCCGAGCTTCGGCTCCCCATCTTAACGAGGACAAATCTCTTACATATTCTTCAAGAGTTTTCCATGAATTCATACGCGCCTCGAGTCTTGATCTTCACTTTCTTCGAATCCAATATGCCTCAACAATAAGCGACCAAGAGAACTTATTTCCGTATAAGAAAGTTGAGGTTCCCCAGTTATGCGATCAAATACTGGCATTTTATCTTTGCTTAATTTAATATGCGATTTTATTAAGCCTAAATTTTTTAAATGTATTTTGTAGCTATATTGTAAAGAAGCTTTTACTTGCGTATTTTTATCGCATCCAATTGTAACAATTACTTTTTTTAAAATAGATTCGTGTCTTGATCGAAATTCTTTATCGCCATTCAAAATTGGCACAAGATAGAATCTTAACCATATAACTTCAATATCATTCAACTCCTCCAATAACTTTAATAAATATATTGATTCATTATATTTAACTTCTTCGCCACAAAGACCGTTTTTTAATATAGAAGCGATATATGATCTTCTCTCATCGCTCGTAGCTCTAGATGCTTGATAGAAAGCCTCTTCAAATAATCTGACACATTCATCATCACTAAGGCAATTCGCCACTTCAATCTCGATCAAACCTATTTTTTCATCTAAAATTTTTACAAATTTTTCTAACCTATCAATCCGTTGATTAGGAATGATGCTTCCGATTATTTCTGACAATAAAGGACCAATTCCTGGCATCACTCCGGCAGCAGATTTTAGAGTTGATGTTATAATATCGCCAGATTTCAAACCAAGATCTGTTTTATCCATGCATACTATTCCAGTAACTATTAATAAAAATTAGGTTGAATTTCAAACATCTTATGAATCCTATAGAAAATACTCGGCCACCAAAACAAGACATCCATTTATTAACGATCGCAACCCAACAGCAAGAAGGAAAGACCGAGCTGCTTGGGAATCTATCTATATTTAAATAAATTATACTTTCTTGACCCATTTGTATCGGGAACCCTCAGCTTTTTTTGAATGCTTATCGATCCAAGCGCAGACGCCATCCATTCTCTTTCTTGTATCGTCTATTTGCAATAAAAAAATTCCTCTTCCAGCAATTGCTCCTTTTTGCGCTTTTTTATCTTTGTATATTCCCCATAGTATATTATTATAAACATTACCACAGTAGTCAAACTCTCTTCTGTATGGAGTTTCCATATAAACAGTTGCCGTAAACTTATCCCCTCGATGGACTAGGTCGATATGTTCGGTAGTTATTATTTCTTGTAAATTTTCATCTGGTTCGCTGAATTGGGATTCCCACCTTCCAGTTAAATCTATTTTATCAGGCCAAATTTTTTGTGCCATCAGACGAAAAACAGAAATAATCGCTTCTCGTATTGTTGGTTGAAGAAAACCAGCAATTAGACTAGAAATAACACCAATAATAAATGAGGTAAGATCAAATTTCACAATCAACCCCATACGAACTATAAAATAACGACAAATCTAGTTTTTAAAAACTATATCCAAAAAACTTGACATCGAAAATCCATAACGGAGCAACCAACCATCGAAATTTGATATCAATTTACCAATGATCCCACCCCGATGGCAAGGGGAAAGACCGGGCCGCTTGGAAAAAATTCATCGTCCGCATCCAGGACGCTCATTCTGGCCCATGGGAACCCTGGCCTGCTTCTAACCGAAACCGATGGTGCGGGGCGGACACCCCCCAAGAATCAACGACGGGGTATTATCCTCAAGCTCATCAACCCGAAGGAATTAATGAAAAATATCCATCGGTTCGAATTTGAAAGGAATCCAAAAAAGTTGTCGATTCCCTGAGTTCCCCCATGGATCGTCATCACACCCCCATCACCGAAGGAAAACCAAGATTGACCCGATGATCACAGGGAATCACCCGAAAAGTCCAAACACCCAAACGGAAAGACCAGGGCCGCTTGAACATCCGCCAAGCGCCCATTATCCTCCCCTGTAGCCAAAACAATCATGTTTCAATAAGGCTACCAAGTTTGGAACAGTTTCTCAACAACTAGTGCGGCCATTGCTATGTGAGGAACAAGATTCCATTTCCTCCCATAGCTTTAGTACTTCAATCTAGTTTTGAATCAGTATATCTTTTCCGGTCTAATGATCTTTTTAGCAAATTTATCGTTTCAGAATAATGTTTTGAAATATCCTTCTTTGGGTATCTTCCTATTTCAGACAGCTTATCTTTTAATCCCTCATGATCCTGCTCGTGATGTTTTAAAGTATTATTCGAAGGCCAGAAATACAAATACTCATACCCGCCACCTTCTGGAGCAGGAATAATTTTTCTTCTAAAATCGTTTTTGCCAATAAAGGTATCACCGGTTATGTTGTTTACATAACCGTTAACAGTTCTCCAGTCCCTCACTTCGCCTAATAGCTCTTCTGCTAACGCATTTTCAACAATAAAACGTGCACCTTTATATTGACTTTCTAAGCATACCGCCCTAACTAGTTCTGTTCCACGCGGTAATCTTTTTTCAAAATTAGTTCGTTCGATTCTTGGATCGAATTGTAACTTTCCAGAAACTATAGCCCCTCTTAACATGATATTCTTTTTTAGAATTAAGTTTAAATATAAATTCTCTAGACTTTCAATTGCACTTTCTGTATTCTCTCCGCAAAATACAAGGCTATCACTAAACATATATACTTTCTCTTCGGAACTGTTAGCCAGTGTAACAAATGTGGTATTGTAAAATTCATTCAGGGTTTTATAAGCTTTTTCAGGATCTTGCCGATAAAGTGATGTAACACCTATCAGGTCTCCATAATATGTGAACCCCATATACCTTCCTTGCTAATTTTGAAAAGCTAAAGCACTTAAAAGGTGATAAACTACCTTCAACCATTAACTTCTCAACTTTATAAAGCAAGTGTCCGCTACCCAGCTGCCATCATTGCACTCATGGTCATTTTAGTTGAAACAAAACTGGACACCGAATACCGAAAATCCATACCGGATAAATCATCCATCGAAATTTTATATCTATTTACCAATGACCCCGCTCTGATGACAAGGGGAAAGACCAGGGCCGCATGGAAAAATTCCACCGTCTACATCCAGGCCCCCATCCTGCCCCATGGGACACCTGGGCCGCTTCTAACCGAAACCGATGGTGCAGGCGGATAATCCCCAAGAATCAACGACGGGCTGTCATCAAACCCAATCATCCAATCCAATTAACTAAAAATATCCATCAGTTCAGACTTGAAAGGAATCCTTACAAGTTACCGATTCCCTCAGCTTCTCCCTTATGGGCGATGTCCATCTTTTCTTTTCCATGATCGACTTGGCGTCCAAACCTTCCTTGATGCACTGCCGGAGGACCGAAGCGTTGTACCTGGTTTGAGATAATGGGGACGTGGGCTTTTATAGATACTATCAATGGGCGCTAACATTAATTATTGGTAGAGGTGCTTTTACATCAGCATATCCTACATTTATAAATTCATATTTTCCAGTTTTTTCATTTTTTACCTTTCCATATGACAGCTGGCAACAACTAAAAAAAATAATATTGAACAAAGATTCTCGAATAGATTTTTGATTTAATCTATCAATTTCAGTGTTTAGCATAGTTTTTATTTGGTCCAAAAGTTTTTTCAACGCTGCATGTAATTTTTTATCTATTGGTTTCACAAAATCAAAACCATGATTATTTATATTATGAACTATTGTGTTCCGTAATTTAAAATATGTACAAAGAAGTTTGGAATATTTATTGTTAATTAGGCCAAATGAATAAGCAACTCCAATGCGTTTTTCAAATGAAGGCCCAAGCGCTTCGAAAAAAACTTTTTTATAATCATCGTTAGATTTTGCATCTATCAAATTTACCTTTGGTTGGACATCTTCTGAAAACCAATTGTCCAATGCAAATTTAACAGCACCTTCTGCAACTGCTGCAGTTTTTAGTATAAATGACCAATTATCTTTTTCTTCTTTTAAAGCCATCAAAAACCCATGCTCAAGCCCTAGTTTCATCTCGAGGTCTTGTATAGTAGGCATGCAATTATCCTTTTTGAATTGAAAAATTATTTTATTAAGTTTTTTATCCGTTAGCATTTGGTTTGTAAATTATGCCAATCACTACACTCTTCAACAGATAAACAATGGAAACCTCTAATATATTCTGCCTTCTCACTTTTTAAGCACAAATTCCTAATCAATAAAAAGATATCTTTCATCTTTTTCAAATCTCTAACCATTTCCCAACTCATTGCTTCATTCAAATGAAATATTATCCTATCTGAACCTGGGAATGGATGCAAACATAGAAGAGTATGCTTGAAGTTCTCCCATGCTCCTTGGAGGTCGGATAGAGATGTTTTCTCGTAGGATGTTTGTTCGGTGTAAAAGTGCATAGATTACTTTCGCATAGCTCAAAAAAATATTTATTTTCTCGACATCTTCAAGAGAAGTGCAGCATCATTGACGGCTTGTTCAATATCGTTATTAACATTAGTGGAAATTTCTATTATTTCATCGTCTTTCAAAAATGTTCCTTTTTGTTTTTTGTAAAAGCTTAGTGCTGAATATTTTGCATTAACCATAAGAACGTTAAAAATTTTAGTTGTTTCGTCAAGAAATTCTTCAAATATTTTTTGATCTATTATTCTCTGCACCTTAAAAAGTTAAGAAGGTTTATGTTATATAATATTTTATTAAGTATCTATCAAAAACGTCGCCCGGCTAATCCTCTAGCCATTTTTCTAGCTAAACGCCTTTGTTTTCGGGGATCTTGCATAATATTTTTCAAACCGCTGATAAATAACCATCCAAACAAGACAATAAATACTAGCAAAATAATTATGGCCATTATGCTCCTCCATTCTCAACTAACCACAACTAAACTCTTCTCTTATTCTAGACAAAGCAACACGACCAACATGTTTGATTTTAAGCAACTCGGAATCTCTCATGTCCATAATTTTTTCTGGAGAATCAATGCCCATGTTTAAAAGACATTTAACAGCTTCGTATCGCACACGAGCCCGGCACCCAAGTCTTTCATCGAATGGTGCAGTTTTAGGAACATAGCAATGTAATATTAGCCTACATGTAACATGGGGATAATCACAATGAAAATCTGAATCTCTGTACCAGTAATCTAAATAATCAACCTTAACTATAATTGAGTACTCTTTCTTAAAATTATTAACAACATCTTTTGCCAACCATCGTGGCATCCATCCAATTTGATCATCTCCAGATACGTTGCTTTTACTTGGGAAAATAGCAACAGCACTTTTGTCATTTTTTTTATCAATCTTCCAAAATATTCTTATTCTATCACATTGTTCAATTAAGCAGAAGTTCTCTTTCTTCATCAAACCACAGGGCAGTTTCCCCTGCGTTCCTTCAGGGAAAAATAATATTTTACCGATGTCTATACTTTCTTTTGCGCCGAGTATCTCAATATAATTAAGCGGTAGAGAATCGTTATAATTATGTTTTTTACAAAAATTGGAAAAACAATTTTTGCAAATCCAAACAGTCCCTCCGAGGCTAAATTTTCTAACTTCTATTAAGTCTTTGCTGTGTAGCTTGCAAAATACACAATTCTTATCATTTACGGGTAGTTTATTCATAATTTTTTACCTTTGAATTGAACATGCAAAAATTATATTTTTATTATTTGCATGAAAATTATCATAAACTAAGATCGCTATTCATAAATTATTAAATCAAAACAATTTCATAAAGCATAGCTTCATTCAAAACATACATGATCTTACAATATGATGATCAAATCTATTTTCGTTACGCAGGATATCGCACCACAATAGGAATTTTTTTATGTATTCCAGTTGAGATATTGTCGGCACTTATGTCAACATCAATTTCAAATGGAGAGCACACGTCAAATGATTTAAAACCGACTTCAATTTTAAAAGATCTTCGAAAACCATGTTTGATTTTATCAATTTCAAAGTGAATTCTCAGACTTTTACTTGTGTCTCCGCTTAAAAATATATCTTTCTTTTCAAAAAATGTTGGCAAAGCTGGCCGGCATAAATCTGAGGTAGAAATTCCTAAACCATATCCGATCATGGACTGAGCTATAAAATTTGAATATGATGTTGGCCTTTCAGGCTGCTTCGGAAACGCAGGCCTTTTGCCAATAATCTCATTTTCAACTTTTATCCATGCAAGAATGGGTGGAAATTCTAGGTACACATCAACATTACTTGCTGGCGCACTGCCATCATTGTCAATTGTTGCTATAAATTTTATTGATCTTATCATTTCTTTTCTGAATGAATTTAAGTCATCTAGATACTTTCTGAACTTGTCTAAATATTCGTCAATCTTCGAGATATATTTGGTATAAAATTGTTTGTCCGAGGTTAAATACTGTGAGCTAGATATTTGAACAGGCGAAAAATTAGAGGATGCTGATTTACTCCCTGGAGAAAGAGGAATCTTAAGCACCGCCTTCTCTTCTTCCAGTTTTGAATCTATATCAATTGATTCGTCTATGTTAGTAATATCAAAACTAAGAGTGCTACAGCCATCCGACGTATCTTTCTTCTTAAGAATTAAATTTAATACTGGAAGAGTTTCTTTTATTTTTTTATATTTTACAGTTAGATCGTCATATTTTTTTTCAAGTTCAGCCTTAGGGTTCTGTAGTCTTGTTGATCTTTCCGGTTCTATACACTCTATACCGTTGGCTATACATCTTAATTTCATTCCATAATCTTCAGAGCAAACATAAACTTTGTTCAAACCTTTAGTTTCAATATATTTTTTTACCGTGCAAACTATCCTATCGTCTTTACTTTCAAAGCTTAACATTTCTGGAAAGTCTTCTTTCTTTATTTCATAATTAAAAATATTTAAAGTCACATTGTCAGATACAATTTTGTCAGATGAGTGAATAGATTCAATTTCTTTAATAGATTTATTCGCTCGCCCGGAAAGCAATGTGTCGCTTTTCTTTTCATCTAATTCATGTATAACCTGCATGCATAATATTAGGTTGACATTTTCACATTCACACATCTTCAGCCACTCTATATCTTTTATTGGTGGATAGTGCAAGAATATGTTTGTGTCTAAAAAAAGTTCAATGGTATTTCCATTCATCCTAGTGTTCCTTGCACGAATACTTGCTAATTAATTTTTTGAAGCCATGTTAGATTAAGTAAGTCAAATTTGGAATTTCCGCTCTCCCTAGATTCCACAAATCCGGTGGTTTTTTAAAAACCCATACCGAAATGGATAGCTGATATCAAGATGGTCCGTAAGGTTCTACCCCAAACCCACCATCGGTAGAGTCCACGGAGGTGGTGTAAATTCGGGAGTCGTCCAGGCCGGGGGGAGCACCTCCAGCCTGGACGGGATGGGCGAGGTGGCCATCGGGTCAATTGGCTGTAAGGTGAAGTTACGAAG
>Ga0163159_1003794_pt1 | contig 11175 bp, 10 predicted proteins | sample BioMet9_FD_108702 | JGI IMG/M metagenome (GOLD analysis project Ga0163159, IMG submission 108702) | Microbial communities from bioreactor (seeded with sewage sludge) at Lawrence Berkeley National Lab, California, USA - Biofuel... | ecosystem: Engineered > Bioreactor > Anaerobic > Unclassified ... | reverse complement strand
TTTGATTGGCAAGAACTATGAAAGGAAGTATCTTTTTGAAGCCGGAATATCGATGGATACAATTGATAGAAGCCAAACAGCTACAATGGCATACGAAATAAGCCCAATCCTGGATTTTTGGCCTATTGTATTTGTTCTTTCATATCTTAAAAGCAAAAAAGATATCTGGAAGATATTAGGTATATCCAGCTTCATTATATATACAGGGCTCCAGATATATTTTCTAAAAAGAGCTCCTTCAGTAAGAGCATTAAGCTATTTCCTGTTAATCACAATACTTGCAAATTATGTATATAAAAAGAAAAACTTACCGCAGGTTATTTTTATTTTTGTACTGATGATCATAAGTTTTAGCCTTATATCAGTCGAAGGCCTGCTGGTAAGATTTGAATCGGATGATATGGCGAGGATTATGGAAGCTAAAATAATGCTGCTTCAGATGAGTCCCATTGATTATGTTATAGGAAAAGGCTTGGGAGGATATTTTCTTGTAAATGATTTATATGCCCCCGGTACATTAATTGTAAATAGCAGAGGTCAGACCGGAAAAACAATTATGCATATTGGAATGTTTTACCCTCTCCTTAAAGGGGGGGTAATGTTCATAATTGCTCACGCAGTATTAGTGTTTCCCGTATTTAAAAGACTAGGCGATACAAAGTGGTTGAAAGACCCTCATAACATTACTGCTGTAACAGTATTGATGGTCTATGCAGTTTTTAGGTTTATTGAAGGACCTTTTTCAACGGGAGCTGTTTTTGACGGAATGATATTTGGTCTTTGCAGCGGGCGACTTTTATATCAATCAAAAAATATTAATGAAAAAGAATATATCCGCTAAACTGAATTATTATACAGGCTCCTTACCATTCAGGCAGATGTTGACCTACACAATATCATTATTATCCAAATCTTTTTTTTATATAATTACAGGTTTGTATAATAAAGTAAAGTTGTGTTTTTGGGGGTGCAATTTTGGAAAGCATGTTTCTATTAGAGGCAACATAAACCTTCATAGTATAGGCAAACTCGTAATTGAAGATTTTGTCAGAATAAATTCAGGAAAGAGTAATTATGTGGGAGGAGATATGCGCACATCATTCTGGGTTGGCAAAGGAGCAGAATTACGAATACTAAAAGGAGCAGCTATTTCCAATACGACTTTTGTTTGTCTGCATTCTATAATAATTGAGGAGGACTGCTTTATTGGTGGAGGTTCTCAGATATATGATACAGATTTTCATCAAATTAATGCCGAGGACAGGGTTTTGGGGCGTGGTTCTGTAAATGGAGGCCCTATCAGAATTGGAAAAAGGTGTTTTATTGGTGCCGGTTCACTTATACTTAAAAATGTTACTATAGGCGAAGGGTCAGTAATTGGAGCCGGCAGTATCGTAACAAAAAATATTCCGTCCAATCAAATATGGGCAGGTGCTCCTGCAAGATTTATTAAATGTATTGAGTGAATAGATGAATATCTGGTTTTATATAAATAGCAATTTTGAATCGGAGGGTAATCCGATAGCAAAAAGGATAAAAGGACTTGCAACAATTGTCAAATTGGCAGGTCATAATCCTTATATTCTGTTTCCCAAACCAGTCTCAGATAAAATATGGAAGCAGGATGAATATAAGGTATCATACAGAGGTATAGCTTTTGATAAGTCATACATAAAGAAAGTGTTTCCCAAGATGTATCATGCATCAGAACTATTGAAATATTTTAGGAAGCAGGTAAAGTTGAACGTAAAGCCTGATGTTCTGGTATTATATAACGGTTCGGCCATTGCTTATTATTCTTTGATAAAATTCTGTCGTGCAAATAATATAAAAGTAATTACCGATATCACTGAATACTATCCTTTATCATTCAAGAGAGTTCTCAGCCTTAACTATTGGGACCATGTAATTTACAGGAAATATTTAACAAATATAATAAACGGAAGTATAGTAATTTCTAGTTTTTGGAGAAAGTATTTAAGAAACAAAAATGCAGTACTTGTACCAGCTCTTTATCTTGAAAATAAAAACGTTACCAAAGCAGAAGAGAAGAATGAATTTAATATAGTCTATATAGGAGCTATGACTAAACGTGACCTGCCGGATACTATGGTAAATGCAGTTAAACATTTAATAAAGGCGGGTTACAATGTAAAATTTGTTATAATCGGAAATGTTGATTCGCAGAGAAGCGGGCGAAGAATTAAAAAGCAGATACTAAATGATACCGAACTTCATAAAAGAATTGTATTTACAGGATGGCTTAGCAATGAAAAAATACATGATACTTTAAACAATGCAGATGCTTTTATTCTCATAAGAGATAATGGTAAGTTTTCCAATGGTTCATTTCCAACCCGCCTACCTGAACTGATGAATTATAGAAAACCAATTATTCTATCAGGAACAACTGAGTTTAAAAACTATTTTAAACACAGACATGATGCATGTCTTGTCCCTCCTGGAGATAACCCGGAGAATATTTCGGAAGAGATACAATACTTATATAATAATCCTGAAAAATCTCAACAAATAGGGGAATATTGTAAAGAAGCGTGCGACAAGTATTTTGTACCGGAAAAGTATGTGGATGATCTTAAGAAGATGGTTCTATATTAGTCTAAATATCAGGGAATTATTTTAAAAGAATATGATTATTGGAATTGATGCATCTAATATAAAAAATGGCGGAGGACTTACCCATCTTGTAGAATTAATAAAGAATACACGGAGTGATAGCAATTATTTTTCAAAAATTATTATTTATGCCCCGGTTGAAACTCTTAAAAAAATTCCGGATAAAGAGTGGTTGGAAAAATGTACTCATTCATATTTAAATAGCATTGTTCTGTACATGCTTCTGTGGCAAAAGTATTATTCAGGAAAAGAATTCAGGTCGAAAAATACGGATGTGCTTTTTGTTCCGGGCGGCTCTTATACTGGAAATTTCAAACCATTTGTAACTATGTCTCGCAACATGCTCCCTATAGAATTGCACGAAGCATTTCGTTATAAGAGTTTTATTAAAAGGTTCAGGTTCATATTCTTGAGGTATTCACAGATAAAGACTTTCAGGAAAGCACAGGGACTGATATTTTTGACAGAATATGCTAAAGAAAAAACAATGGCAATTCTAAACAAAAAGACAATAAACGTAAATATGATTCCCCATGGAATAAATAATGTTTTCATCTGTCCGCCAAGAGAACAAAAGGATATTTCTGAGTACAATGAAAAGAAACCATATAGATTGTTATATGTCTCTCCCATAACTGTTTACAAGCATCAATGGTGCTTAGTGGAAGCTGTTCACAGGCTGCGGGAAATGAAAATACCTGTTGAACTGGATCTGATTGGTACATATTACAAACCTGCTTTTCAGAAGTATCAGAAAGCAATATTGATTTTTGATCCAAAGGAAAGTTTTATACATTATCACGGTCCGATATATCATCCTGAACTGGCTGGCTATTATAAAAATGCTGATGCATTTGTATATGCTTCCTCATGTGAAAATATGCCTAATATAGTTCTGGAAGCTATGGCTGCAGGGCTTCCGATTGCAAGTTCAGACAGGGGGCCAATGCCCGAAATATTAAAGGATTCGGGATATTATTTTAACCCTGAAAATATTGATAGTATTGTTAATGCTTTACATGCAATGATAAGTAACAAAGACAAGAGGACAGAAAATTCAAACGGTACATTTAAGCTTGTTAAAAATTATTCATGGAAAAAAACATCAGACAGGACATTTAAATATCTTTATGATATAAACCAAAAAGCTAAAAATATATAGGCATATATGTTCAAAGATAAAACCTTACTAATTACCGGTGGCACAGGTTCATTTGGTAATGCAGTACTTAATCGTTTTCTTAGAGAAGATGTAGGTATAAAAGAAATTCGGATATTTAGCCGTGATGAAAAAAAACAGGATGATATGCGGAAATTATATAATGACAGCCGCATAAAGTTTTACCTCGGCAATGTACGGACATATGATTCCGTTGAAAGATCCCTTGAAGGGGTTGATTATATATTTCATGCAGCTGCATTAAAACAGGTTCCCTCAAGTGAGTTTTTCCCTATGGAAGCAGCATATACAAATGTGATGGGTACAGAAAATGTGTTAAACGCTGCCGCCAAAATGGGAGTTAAAAAGGTTATTTGCCTTAGCACAGACAAAGCTGTATATCCGATTAATGCAATGGGAATTTCAAAGGCATTAATGGAAAAGCTTTATGTTGCCAAGTCGAGGTTAACAAAAAACACTATATATATAGGAACAAGATACGGGAATGTGATGGGCTCGAGAGGTTCGGTAATTCCTCTGTTTATTGAGCAAATTAAAATGGGAAAGCCACTTACTGTAACAAATCCCGAAATGACCAGGTATATGATGTCATTGGCAAATGCAGTTGAACTCGTTTTGTTCGCGTTCAGGAACGGGAAATCAGGTGACTTATTTGTCCAGAAAGCTCCTGCTGCCACTATCGGAGAGCTGGCAGAAGCTATGCTGGATATATTTAAGGTGAATAACGAGATTAAAATAATTGGTACCAGGCATGGGGAGAAATTATATGAGTCCCTTTTAACAGATGAAGAATGCCTTGTAGCGGAAGATATGAGAGATTATTACCGTGTAAGGCCTGATGACAGGGACCTGAATTATGAAAAATATTTTGAAGAGGGCATTATTCCTGATCCACATCTTAAGCACTATAATTCGCATAATGCTTACAGATTGAACAAAAGCGAACTGAAAGAATTATTGCTGACATTACCATTTCTGCAAAATGAAGTTAAAGAAGGTTAAATATGCTTAAAGTAATGACAATAGTAGGTACCCGGCCGGAGATAATTAAGCTTAGCCGTGTAATAGCTGAACTTGAAAAATATACGGAACATATATTAGTACATACTGGTCAAAATTTTGATTACGAACTAAATCAGGTTTTTTTTGATGAGCTTTCAATAAAAAAACCCGACTATTTTCTGGCCGCAGCCAAAACTAATGCTGCTTCAACAATAGCAGCTGTTATTGAAAAATCTGATGAGGTTTTCAATATTGAAAAACCTGATGCATTGCTTATATACGGTGATACAAACAGCTGCTTGTCAGCTATTGCTGCAAAAAGGAAAAAGATACCTATCTTTCATATGGAAGCAGGTAACAGATGTTTTGATCAAAGAGTTCCTGAAGAGATTAACAGGAAAATAATAGACCATATCAGTGATATCAACATGCCTCTTTCAGAACATGCACGTAATTATTTACTCGCTGAAGGGATACGCCCTGAAACAGTAATCAAAACTGGTTCATGTATGATGGAGGTATTGAACTACCATATAAACAATATCCTTAACTGTGATGTAATTGTGAAAGAAGGTTTAACCTCAAAAGGTTTCTTTCTGGTAAGTGCCCACAGAGAAGAAAATATTGATAGTGAAGATAACTTTAATAATTTACTGGAATCGATATCTGCTATAGCAGAGCATTATAACAGAAAAGTAATTATCTCAACACATCCACGTACAAGAAAGAAACTTGAGGCAACAGGTTATATAAATTCAGATCAAAATATAGTGTTTGCTAAACCATTTGGTTTCTATGAATATATCAAGCTTCAGAAAGAGGCATTTTGTGTGATTTCCGATAGTGGAACAATTACTGAGGAATCTGCGATATTGAAGTTTCCTGCAATAACTATCAGGCAAGCTCATGAACGGCCTGAGGGAATGGATGAGGGTACACTTATAATGTCAGGTTTAACAAGTGAGAGAATTATAGAGGCAATTGATATAGTAACCAGGCAATATGAAGAAAACCCGACATCAATTGATATGATTAAAGATTATGATGTGAAAAATGTTTCAAAAAAAGTTGTAAGAATTATTCAATCGTATACAGATTATATAAACAGAACTGTGTGGTATAAAAATGCCTAAAAAGAAAATCTTGATTCTGGGTGCTTCTGGTATGGCCGGGCATGTAATATATAATTATATGGAGCATCTGGATAAATATGCTTTATATAATCTGGTATTTCACCAGAAAATAAATTCAAAGAGTGTTATTCTTGACGTTCATAAAACTGATATTCTGGAGGAATATATAACATCAGTAAGACCTGATATAGTAATTAACTGTATTGGCGTATTAATTAAAGGTTCAAATTCTGATCCGGCAAATGCCATATATATAAATGCTTATTTCCCACATTTACTTGCTAAGATATGTAGTGGCATAAACGCTAAACTTATACATATAAGTACAGATTGTGTTTTTTCGGGGATGAAGGGTTCATATTCTGAAACTGATGACAAGGATGCAAAAGACACTTACGGAAAAACCAAAGGCCTTGGCGAAATAACCGATAATAGAAATCTAACAATAAGAACATCAATTATAGGGCCCGAAATAAAAGAAAATGGTGAAGGATTATTCCATTGGTTTATGACTCAGGAAGGAAACGTAAATGGATATACAAAAGCTTTCTGGAGTGGTGTCACTACTTTAGAACTTGCCAGATTTATTGAATATGCGATTGGAGCAGATATTAATAATCTAATCAATTTAACTTCATCAGAAAAAATATCAAAATATAACTTATTATTATTGTTTAAGAATATCTGGAACAGAGCAGACATATTGATAACACCGGTAGATGGGAAAGAAGTTGATAAAAGTTTAATCAGTTCCAGAGAAGATGTAAATTTTATAGTCCAAAAATATGAAGATATGCTTCAAAATATGAAAATTCATATGCTTAAACATGCTGATTTATATCCTACTTACTTCAATAAAGAAAATAAATGAGAATACTATTATTAACTTTAACTTACCCTCTAAAAAATGATCAAAGAAATCTTTATTCAGATTTAGTAGCGGAACTGGTGGAAAATGGTAACGATGTAGCTGTAATAGGTCCGCTTGAAAGACGGAACCGGGAAGTAATTCTATCTGAAAAATTCAAAAATCTACAGATTTACAGAGTAAAAACTTTAAATGTTACATCTACAAGGAATTTTATTGAAAAGGGTATAGGTATAATACTTTTTCCATATCAGATAATAAGGAAGATTAATCAAATATTCAAAAATGAGAGACCCGATATTGTTTTGTATGCGACACCGCCAGTTACTTTTGCAAGTGCTATAAAATATTTAAAAAAGAAATATCACACAAAGACATTTTTAATGTTGAAGGATATTTTCCCTCATAATGCGGTTGATATGGGTATATTAAAGCAAAGCAGTTTAATTTGGAAATATTTTAGAAAAGAGGAAAAGAAGCTCTATCAATATTCAGATAAAATCGGATGTTTGTCGCCAGCTAATATAGCTTTTGTGAAAAGGAATAATCCATATATAGATGATAAAAAATTGGTTGAATTTCCAAATTCAACAAAAGTCCGAAATAATTCTTTTAATATAGATGATCGCTTTCAAATAAGAACCAAATATAAAATTCCACCTAACAAAATTGTAATGATTTATGGGGGTAACCTTGGTGTTCCGCAAGGTGTTGATTTTTTATTAGAAATTATTAATTCGACAAAGGCCTATGAGAATTTCCATATTATAGTTGCAGGAAAAGGTACTGAATATTCAAAGTTGCAGTCATATATCCAGTTAAATAAATTTACGCATATTTCGTTATTTGATTATCTGCCGACAGAAGACTTTGATAAATTGGTATGTGGATGCGACATTGGCTTATTGTTACTGGATCGGAAATTTTCTATGCCCAATTTCCCTTCACGATTATTACCATACCTTGATGCAGGGATACCTGTTTTATCTGCAACCGATACCTGTACAGACGTTGGAATAATAATAGAAGAGTATAAGTGTGGCTACAGTATAGTGCATGGAGATATTGAATCATTTCAAATTAAACTTAAGAAAATATTGGAAGATTCAGCTTTAAGAAAAAATATGGGGTTAAATTCTAAAAAACTGTTACTCGAAAAGTATACAACAGCTCAATCATATAAAATTATAATGAAAGCTTTTAATTAGATTATGGAATATACAACGTTTAAAAGAATTCTCGATATCATCCTGTCTTTTTTTATATTATTCATACTATCTCCTATATTATTAGTTCTATCCCTACTTGTGATTATTTACAATGGTAAACCGGTTCTGTTCAGACAAGTAAGACCAGGATTATATGAAAGGAAATTTACACTGATAAAATTTCGGACAATGTCAAATAGAAAGGATAAACAGGGAAATCTTTTACCCGATTCTGAAAGGATTACAAAAGTTGGAGCTTTTTTAAGAAAAACCAGTTTGGATGAACTTCCCGAACTGTGGAATGTATTAAAAGGCGAAATGTCACTTGTTGGTCCCAGACCTTTATTAGTTGAATATCTTCCATATTACTCTGAGAACGAAAAAAAAAGACATAATGTCCGTCCAGGTATTACAGGATTATCCCAGATATCAGGCCGTAATAAATTGAATTGGGATCAAAGGTTAAATTTAGATGTCTTTTATTCTGAGAATACATCATTTTTGCTTGACATGAAAATATTATTACAAACTATCAGTTCAGTTATGTTATCAAGGGGGGTTTCCATAGACTCCAGAGAAGTTGAACCATCATTTATAGAATATAGGGGCAAAAAGAATTATGAGTAAAACAAATATTTTATTTACCTGTGCAGGAAGAAGAAATTATATAATTAAATATTTTAAAGAAACACTTAAAGGGGATGGAAATATAGTTGCCGCAGATATGCAATTAACCGCGCCTGCCCTTTCAGATGCAGATAAAGCTTATATAGTTCCTCCGGTTGATTCTGATTCATATATAAATGAATTGCTTGAAATTTGCAAGAAAGAAGAGATTAGGGCAATAATATCTCTTAATGATCTGGAATTGCCTGTCTTAAGTAGTAATAAATCTTGTTTTGATGAAATAGGTGTTAGAGTAATAATTTCTAATGGACAGGTTATCGACATATGTTTTGATAAATGGAAAACAATTGAATTTGCTAAAGGAAACAATATAAAAGTTCCAATGACATTCCTCAATTATGAGGCTCTTACAAATTATTTAGATAGTAAAAGCATTGAGTTCCCACTTGTAGTAAAGCCACGCTGGGGAAGTGCGTCAATTGGTATTGAATTTCCTGACAATGAATATGAACTGGAGCTGTGTTATAAACTTGTGAAAGAAAAACTAAAAAAAAGTATTTTAGCAAATGCTGGCTCTAGTGATCCTAAAAATACAATTCTGTTTCAGGAAAAAATAATAGGCAAAGAATATGGAATTGATGTACTTAATAACTTTGATGGAAAACCAGTTAAGGTTTATGTTAAAGAGAAACTTGCTATGCGGGCCGGTGAGACAGACAAAGCAGTTTTAAGAAATATTCCTGAACTTGAAAAAATGGGATATACAATAGGTACGTCCCTTGGCCATATAGGTAATCTCGATATAGATGTATTCGAAAAGGATGGAAAGTATTATTTACTTGAAATGAATCCTCGTTTTGGAGGTGGCTATCCTTTTTCACATATGTCAGGTGCAAATTATCCCAAAGCATTGATATCTTGGCTTGAAGATAAAGATTACAACTGCGAAGATTTTTCACATAATTATGATCAGGTATTCTCAAAATGTGATACTCTGATTAAAGTCAAAATCTAAATCATCTAATTGACATAATTAGTATTAAATATTTATCTAACTATAAAAAATCGAAATGGAAAAAATATGGTTATCTTCACCTCATATGGGAGGCGAAGAACAAAAATTTGTAAAAGAAGCATTCGATTTAAACTGGATTGCTCCGCTTGGCCCTCATTTAAAAGGATTTGAAGAGGATCTGTGCAATTATACCGGGGCAAAACATGCCGCAGCATTTAATTCCGGCACAGCCGCTATTCACCTTTCATTAATTATGCTTGGTGTAAAAAATGATGATGAAGTTATCAGTTCATCTTTCACATTTGCTGCTACAAGCAACCCTATAATATACCAGGGGGCAACACCTGTACTTATTGACAGTGATTATGAAACCTGGAATATGGATCCTGTATTACTGGAAAAAGCTATTGAAGACAGGATTAAACAGGGTAAGAAGCCTAAAGCAATTATTACTGTTCATTTATATGGTATGCCTGCAAAAATAGACAAAATTATGGAAATAGCCCGGAAATATGCTATACCTGTAATTGAAGATGCTGCTGAAGCGCTTGGCTCAAAATTTAATGGCAAAGCTCTTGGTACATTTGGAGATATTGGTATTCTTTCATTTAATGGGAATAAAATAATTACCACATCAGGCGGCGGTGCAATTCTTTCAAATAATGAAGGATATATAAAACAAGCCAAATTTCTTTCGGAACAAGCGAGGGATCCGGCACCTCATTATCAGCATACACAGTTAGGTTATAACTACAGGCTAAGTAACGTTTGTGCTGCAATAGGCCGGGGCCAAATGAAGGTTCTTGATGAACGTATAAAACGCCGCAGGGAGATATTCGAAATTTATTATAAAACACTTAATGGAATTGATGGCATAGAATTTTTGCAGGAACCTGAAGGAGCTTTTTCAAACAGGTGGCTTACATGTATTATTGTGAATCCTGAAAAGAGCGACATAAACCGGGAAGATATAAGAAAAAAATTCGAGCAGGAAAACATCGACTGCCGTCCTTTATGGAAGCCTATGCATCTTCAGCCCGTATATGCAGAATACCCTGCATATATAAATGGTATCTCAGAAGAACTTTTTAATAAAGGGCTTTGCCTGCCTTCAGGTTCAAATCTGCCTGACAGTGATATAGAGAGAATAATTACTGTAATCAAGTCTTTTTATAAATAATATATAGCAGGGGATAAAAATTTCTCCTGCGAATTTTCAATTTTACAATTAGAAAAGAACAAAACAGCAGATATTGTTGATCAGCAATTAAAAATGTCTCATTAATAGTCACTTTTCACGCTCCATATTTTACCTCTCGTCTAATCATCGTGTATGTTATCTAAAAATAATGTGTTAAGTAGACTAAAATCATGAACTTACAGCGGGTAATAAAATTAGTATTTTAAATTTATTGTGGTGGGGGTAATTAATGCCATACAAGGCTATGTACTCATATATTAGTAAATTCAGAAACAGGCACTATTTTATAATTGACCTTATTATC
>Ga0163159_1003793_pt1 | contig 11180 bp, 2 predicted proteins | sample BioMet9_FD_108702 | JGI IMG/M metagenome (GOLD analysis project Ga0163159, IMG submission 108702) | Microbial communities from bioreactor (seeded with sewage sludge) at Lawrence Berkeley National Lab, California, USA - Biofuel... | ecosystem: Engineered > Bioreactor > Anaerobic > Unclassified ... | reverse complement strand
TCAAGACGGACGGCCGCTATATCGATCCCATCGAGCCCGCACAGAGCTATGCCGCAGACGGCGCGGCCATGCCGAGGGCGGAATCCTCCGCTCTCCGCGGCTTCTCGGACATCTGGGCATCAGCGCAGGATATTTCCTTCTGGGACATCGGGCTTGCGGGCGGCGTGCTGATCCACGCGGCCGAAAACCGCGCCATGGTTTACTCGCCATGGAAACTGCCCGACGGCGAAAAGGTCCCTGCCGTGGCCGGGTGGCAGTTTTACCATCACCGGGGGCTCATGGATATCAAGGGCTCCGTGCCGGGATACTCCTGTTTTCTCAGCCGCTTTACCCACCCGGAAGAGCTCGTGTGCGTGACGCTTCTGGCAAACAAGGAGGGCATCGACTTCACGAATCTCGGCCGCCGCATCGCCGGCGCGTTCGGCGATCTGCTCTCCACCAATTACGACGACAACCGGCTCTTCCTCTGTGAGAGCCAGTTCCCGGCGGCAAAATCCGTTCAGCGCCTTGAAAACGAACTCAGGCAACGCGGGATTCCGGTATTCGCCAAGTTTGACCATGCGGAAAACGCGCGGCTGGCGGGACTTGAACTGCGGCCCACCACGGTGCTGGTGTTCGGCTCTCCGAAGGTCGGCACGGCGCTGATGCAGCTTGACCAGAGCATTTCTCTGGAGCTCCCGCTGCGGGTGTCTGTCTGGGAGGATGCGGGGGGAAGCACCTGGTTCGCGTTTCCGCGGATGGAGGGCATCGGCGAAGCCTATGGGCTGGCAGGGAATCAGACGCTCTCCGGGATGCAGAATCTGCTCGAAGGCGTTGTGAGAGCCGCCGGCAGCATCTACTGAAGCTTCCTTTTCCAAGTGAGGTCGCCCGCTTGCCGGCTCTTTCTGCACATAAGGGGCCTCTGCAAAGCGGTCCTTCCAGCAGCCCCTTTTCCGTCTCCCCACACGCCGTCTGAAGCAGCGGATCGCATACCGGATCCGTCATCATAAAAAACAAAGCGCCGCCTTTCGGGCGGCGCTTTGTTTTTATGACTGCCGTATGGCAGACTCTGCGTGACCGTAATCCGCTCCGACCATGCGCGCCGGATCACGGATATCCGACGGGCCGCATTATTTCCACCCGGAGGACAACGCAGGATTTCCGCCCGTGTGTTATTTTATCTTCGTCCAGCTTTCCGTGCCGTTGGCGTTCTCCTGATAATCGTGGGCGTTGGTCGCTTCGGCGATCTCGTAATAGGCCCAATGGGTTTTCGGCACATCGGAGAAGGTCCTGACAGGATGGCTGTCAATGTAAGCCCTGTCCGACGTGCGGCCGAGCATCCGGTTGACAATCTTGGTCACCTCCGCGCGGGTGATAAAGCTGCCCGGCCGGAAGGAGCCGTCTGCATAGCCGGAAATCCAGCCCTGGCTTGACGCAAACGCGATATAACCGTAGGCCCAGTGGCTGCGGCTGACGTCCGTGAAGCTGCAGTCTGCTCCAGTCAAAGTGACGAAGCGGGTGGCCATCGCCACGAACTCCGCGCGGGTGATGGAGTTGCCGGGCCGGAAGGTTCCGTCGGCATAGCCGGCGATAATACCCAGGCCCGCCAGCTTTTCCACCGCCTCCGCGTACCATGCGCCTGCTTCCACGTCCGGGAAGAAGCTCCTTCCGCCGGCCGCGGGATCGCTCAGCAGGCGGTAGAACAGCATGGCCGTTTCCGCGCGGGTGATGTTCCGGTTGGGGCCAAATTCACCGCTCGCGTAGCCTGCGAGATAGGCAATGTGATCTTCCGTGTTGAGAAGGCCCTCGGAGCTTCCCTCCGTCCACCCGGCATAGACTGTGGTGTCCTCGGTCAGAGTCACCCTGGTGACCGGCCGCGTCAGCTTGGCGTCCAGATACCAGCCGTCGAAGAGATAGCCCGCGCGGGTGGTACGGTAGGAGGAAAGGCTGATCACCGTGTCCCTGGGGGCGGTGACGGGGTCGAGCTTGCTGCCGCCGTTGGTCTTAAAATACAGTGTGAAGGTCTGGCCGTCCGTTTCGGAGGCGGCGTAGTTCGCGTTGACGGTCACGTCTTTGCCCGGCATGAAGAAGGTCGTGGCTGCAGCGGAGGCAGACGCGAAGCTCACGCCGTCCGCGCTGGTCCAGCCGCTGAACGCCTTCCCCGCCGGTGCGGGATCGGCGATGATGGAGACGAGATCTCCCTCATAATATTTTCCGCCGCCGGTTCCGTTCGTCACGGTCACGTTGTAGGCGGAGCCCTTGTCCACGAAGTTCGCCGTCACGGTGACAGCTTTGGAGAGGGTCAGGGCGTAGGTTCTTGCGCTGCCGGAGACGGAAACGGGCGAGAGGGTGTCCGACGTTTCGTCGGAATACTGCACGGCCAACGCGTCGACTCGGTAGCCGTCATTGGGCGTCACCGTGAAACGAAGCGGGATGTTTGCTTCGTAGCTTTCGCCGCTGGTCAGCTGTACGGCTCCGGAGGCCGCCGTGATTCTGCCGCTGCCTCTGCCAACACCGAAATTCAGCGTATACTTCACCATCGGGGCAAAGACCACGCGGATGTCCGCGTTGGCGGCGAGGGAGGCGATGGTGTAGGTCGGCACATTGTATTGGAGCACGGTGTAGCTGCCGTCTGCGCTGTACGACCGCCACTCCCTGATAAAAAAGTCCGTGGGCGCGCCGGCGGTGAAGGCGACCGCCGTGCCCGCCGTCAGCTTGCCGTCGGCGGGCGCGGGGCTGATCGTCACGCTGCCGAGGCTGCCGCCGGTTTCACTCATGCCTGCAGCCTTGACGGTGTAGGACTGGATGGGGGCAAAGGAGGTCGTAACCACGGTGTCCTGCGTGAGAGAGCGGAGGGAAAGCGCCGCAGAACGATCGACGCCGCCATTGGCGTTTTTCTTCACCTCGCCGTTCACTGTCCACTGATTCACCATGTAGCCGGCGTCCGGTACGGCGGTGAGGGTGTAGACGCCCTGACTGCTGACTGTGGCGGGGCTGCTGATGCCGGTGGTGCCCACGGCGCCATTGAGCTTGCCGTTTCCGCCGCTGACGCTCCAGCTGAGCGTGGGTGTCCCGGCGGAGAAGGTGACGAGAACGTTGGTGTCCCCCGTGATGCTGCCGCTCTGTGTGGTGGGGACTGCGGCGGCTCTGGAGCGGCTCGACAGATCACTGCCGGTGACACTCCAGTTTGTCACCTCATAGCCCGCGGCGGGCGCGGCGGCAAAGGTCAGATCGGTGCCCGCCAGCACCTCTGTGTCGCTGGGCAGCACAGCCCGGTTTTCGGTACGCGCGTCCAGACTGCCGGCGCCGGCAGCGACAGCGTAGGTCACCTTGTACCAGTTGTCGGTGATGAAGAGGGTGCCTGCCTGATAGACGACGTTATAGTTTGCAAGCAGCTGGGCGACAACGGTTTCATAGTTGGTAAGCCCCGACGCGGCCGCGTCCTTATAGCGCAGCTTGATGGCGTGGTCGCCCACAAACAGGTTCCCGTACGCCGTGTCGGTGTAAAGCTCAAAGAGAGCCTCGTAATTTTTTACGGTGTCGCCGTTGTCGTTATAGTTGATGAACCCGTCATAGGACACGGTGACGTCACTGAGATAGTTTGCGTCCAGAGGAGTGCTGCTGAAGTTGGAGACAGTCTTATTGCCCACGGTGATTTTAAGGGTCTTGGGCTTCACCGTCACCAGCTTGGTGGCATAATAGGTTTTCCCGTCAGCCGTATAGGTCGCCCGGATGATGTAGTTGCCGCAGGCGTCGTTGTAGCCGCGCTGCTGCTTGTTGCGGGCGCGGAACAGGCTGTTGCTGGCGGCAATGGGGTTAAATGGATTGTTTGTGGCAACCGAGGTGGTCAATTCGTCGAACACCGGCTCGTCCGTGACCTGATAGGTCGCGGTAGTCGCGGCTGTTTCCGTGCCGTTGGTACCCACCAGCTTGGCGGCAAGCGGCAGCGTGTCGCCGTAGGTCATTTCGATCTTGCTCTCGATGACCAGCACCTGGCCGCTCTCGGAATAGACCGTAAAGGGCTGCTCCGTGCTCTCGGAGCCGGAATAGACCGTGGTGCCGAGATAGCGGGCGGTGACGGTATAGACGCCCTCCGCCGTGGGAGTAAAGCTGTTTGTCGCCGTGCCGTCGGCGCCGAGGCTGCTCTTGAGATTCCAGACGCCGCCGGTGGAGGTGTTGACGATGGAGAACACCACGCTGCCGTCTGTAATGGGGGTGGTCTTGTCGGTCACCGTGGCGCTGAGAGCCACTGTATCGTTCATGGCATAGCTGGTGTCAATATTTGCAAGCGCCGTGGTGCTGGCCCGCTTGGTGACGGTCAGCTCGGCATAGCGGGAGTAGCCCGTCTTGTGCCTGCCGTTTACGAGTTGGGTCGCGTAGCAGCGGTAGCGGCTGCCGCTCATCTCGTCGGTCACATTCGACAGCGTATAGGTGTCGCGGGACGCGCCGCTCAGGTCGACATAGCGCACGCCGTTCCATTTCTGCCACTGGAGGGTGGGGGCGCTGCCGCCGGGGACGGGGGTGACGGTGGCGGTGAAGATCACACTGTCGCCGCTCTGCACCTTGTGGCGCAGGGGCTCGATGCTCACCTGCGGCGCGCCGGAGGACAGAGTGGTGCCGGTGGCGGTGGGGCTGTTGGGGCCCTTGGTCTCAAAACCGTTCACATAGCGCACGGAGGCGATGACATAGTTGTACGTCGTGCCCGGCTCGCAGGTGGTGTCGATGTACTGCTGGGTGGCGTTGGTCTTGTTCGCGCGGACGATCTCCAGCGGCACAAGGCCGCCGGCCTCCTCGCGGTAGATGATATAGCTCACGGGCACCACATTGGGGTGGCTCCATTCCAGCGTGATGCTGTTCTCCGTGAAGTCCACCACGCTGAGGTCCTGCGGCGGCTTGGGAAGACTCCTCGTGTCCTTGACGAGATAGCCAAGCACATAGACGCTGCTCGAGTCCGTTTTGCCGCTGGAGGTGGTGTAGCTGAGGGAATCCTTCCAGCAGCCGAAGCGCCAGAGGAAGTTGTATCCCGCAGCGGCGTCCTCGGGCAGGTTGTCCACGGTGCCGGAGAAGGACATCCCCGTAAAGGTGGCATAGCCGTAGCCCGCCGTGACCCCAAAGCTCGAGGTAAAGCCGGCGGTGGCGCCGAACACCGTCACGGTGTCCTCGCGCTCCACGCTGGCGCCGATGGAGATGTTGAAGCCGTCGGTAGTCTCGCTGGAAATGGTCTGGGTGATGTTGCCAACGGCGCTTGTGCCGCCGGTGCCGACGCCCACCCAGTCGTTGCCGGAGTCGCCCATGGTGGTCTTGCCGCCCTCAAAGCCCGACAGGCCGGAGTCGGTGGTGGCATAGGAATAGGGATCGCCGGGGGTGCTGTTCAGGATGTTGCCCCGGATGCTCTCCCAGCCGCTGTACGCCGCCACCCGGTCATAGGTCTCCACGGACACCATGCTGGTGCGGGGCGTCTCGGGCATATCCACGGCCATTTCGGCGGTCGCCCACTCCCTCGTCTCCGGGTTATACACATCGTAATAATAGCGGACGTAGGGGGTCATGGTCAGGGCCACCATGTCGGTGCCCACCATGGCGGTGAAGGCGGTGGAATAGCTCTTGGTGCTCTCGTGGGAGTACTCCATGGAGAAGTTGGCGCTGACCGTCGTTTTCGTCTCGGCCTCGCCGATGGGGATGCCGAAGGGCTTGATCTCCGCCTTCACGCCGATGATGACGCCGGCGGATACTTCAAACCCCGCACTGCCGCTGTGGGTATAGCCTGTCTCCTTTTCGATGGCGGTGGAACCGTTGGAGGGATAGTAATCGTAGTCGGCGCTCAGCTCCTCGAAGTAGGGCGCGGACTGCAGCACCGCGATGACGCTGGGGTCGGAGAAGTAGTATTCCGGCGCCTTTTCGGCGCTGGGCCTGGCGATAACGGCATCGTCGTCCCAGTCGGGGGCAGAGAGCGCAAGGTTGTAGCCGTTCTCCGCCTCCCAGAGGTCGTTGGCGGAGAAAGAGTAGTTTTGGGACCCGACGGTATCCTGTTCATCGTAGATGGAACTATCCTCGTTGATCATCAGGTCGCCGTTATAGAGATCGCTCGTGTTGCTGAGCGTGCCCGGCAGCTTCTTCTGCACGGCGATGAGAGTGGCGGAGGTTTTGGAGTATCCGTGTTCATCGCGGTTGCGCAGATAGGTGCAGTACAGCTCCTCCACGCCGTTGGCGTCGCCGTCGAAGTTGCCCGCCACCGCGTCGCCGATCCAGCGCTGCCAGGTGGTGGTTTTACCGTCCCGGGAGGTCTTTCCCTCCACCAGCACATAGTTGGTGGGGATGGCGTAGCTGACAAAGAGGAAGTTGCCATTGCGCTTGGAGAAGGCGCCGCTCTTCAGGCTGCCCGGTCCGTAGGGCAGCGTACTCACGCCGCCGCCGGACGAGGAGAGATAGTAGTCGCAGACAAAACCGTTCACAAACACGCTGTCCGCGCAGCCCGCGCCCTTTTCGGCGAAGCCCAGCACCTCCAGAGGCGCGAAGACCGTGTCGTAAAGGTTATTGCCGTCGTAGATGTTCTCCCGCAGGTTGGTGGAGTCGTTGTAATCGTCGTCATCCACATCGATCCAGGTGGCCGGGCCGTCGCTCACATAGGTCTTGGCGGCGGCATTGTAGGAGTAGGTGGCGGCGAGATAGTGGTCGATGTTGTCGTTCTCCTGATCCATTTTGAAGGGATTGTCGTCGCCGCTGGGGCCGTCGGTCAGGCTGGAGAGACGCACATTGAGATCGGTGTTGTAATAGCGATAGCCCGCCACCACCACCTCGTTGCTGCCGTCCGCGTCGCCGTCCAGATTCGCCTGGGACGCGCCGCCGAAGGCCATCATCTCGGCGCGGCTGTCGCTGCCGGTGCCGTAAGCATCGACCTGATTCCACACGCCCGCGGCGGTCTGGGTCTTTGCGCCGGTGGCGCTGCCCGAATCAATCCAGAACACCATACGCGTGGCAGCCTCTGCGGCCGTTTTCACGCTGTAATTGGCGCGGCTGACGCAGAGCACCAGGTCGTCGTACTGGTCGCCGGGCTGCTCGACGGTGGAAATGTCCACGATGGGATAGAGCTTCTTATTGGCAAGTTCCTGTGTTTCGATTTCTCTGACGCCGGCCTTGCTGAAGCCCAGATTGGTGAGATCGTATTCGACATCGATGGTCCCGCCGCCCGCCGCGCTGCGGGTGGCCCGGGAGAGGGCGATGCCGTTGACGGCAACGGTGTTGTCTGGGCCGGCGGTGGTCGCAACATCCACATTCAGCACGCGCACGTCCAGATTTTCGTCGTCGCTGGCAGTCTGCTCGTAGCCCACGGCTTCGCCCAGCACGGGGGTGCCGGGCACAAGCGCGTCGCTTGCTTCCAAAGCAACTCCGCTGGCATTTATGTGCGCCCCGTCACTGTTGATGAGATGGGTTTCGTTGTCCAGATAATAAGTGGTTTCGACAGTGCTTTCGTTGGCAATGCGGCACCATGTCGTGCCGTCGGCCAGCGTGGCGATGAGGTAGCCGTTGGTGTCGATGCGGCGGTTCTTGTTGTCCACCAGGTTGCCGTCGGTATCTGTCTGATAGTAGGGCGTGCTGGTGCTGCCCCATTGTTTTGGGGCGGTGTTGTCGCCGAAGCAATAGACCGCCAGCTCGTCACAGCCGTCGCCGTCATAGTCGCCGGCGGCGAGCGGCATATAGGCGTCCGCCTGATGTGTCAGCAGAACAAAGGGGGTGGTGCCCAGATTGTAAACGGAGGATATGATCCCGTCCTTGCTTGCCACATAGAGGGTATAGCTGGCGCGGCTGGAGATGCTGGAATCGTTAATGAAATGGTTCGTGCCGTAGAGGTACGCCACGAAATCGTCCTTGCCGCTGCCCGTGGGATCAAAGGCCAGCGTCTTGACAAAGGTGTAGTCGGTGGGCAGCGTGTTTTTGGTGTAGGCATCCGCGCTTGTCCGACTTATGAGGTTGTACATATAGTCATCAGTCTTGGAGCGGAAGTTCATGCCCGGCGTCGCCGCGCCGTAGTCATAGAGGCCGGGTGCTTTGCTCTCGTTCCATGTACCCTTGCCGGAGACCAGCAGCTCGCTGATCGTCCGGATGGCGAAGCTGCCCGGGCCGGTGGGGCTTTTGTCGGAGTTGACGGCTTTGGTCAGCTCGCTGGTACTCGTACTGAACTTTAGCGTCTCAAAGGTGTTCATCGAGGTGTTGCTGACGTTCCGGCTGTCGCCCTCCGCCGCCCTGACCGGCAGGGTGAAGGTCGGAAGCAGCGTAAAGATCATCACGAGACAAAGCAGCAGGGATAGTATTCTCTTTTTCATCGGTTCGCCCTCCAATTTTCGCAAAAAATGGTCTGCCACACGATGAGTGTAGCAGACCATTAAATTTCGTCCATTGCCCAAACGGGTGAATTTTCAGAGAAGGCCGTACGTCTTCGCCAGCCGCACCGCCTCGGTTTTGCCGCGTGCGCCGAGCTTTCTGTATGCCGAGGAGAGCTGTGCCTTGACGGTGTTCTCCTGTACGCGGAATACGGCGGCCGCCTCAGCGCGGGACTTGCCCTGCGCGATCAGCCGCAGGACCGCCAGCTCGCGCTCTGTCAGGCAGACGGGCGCCTCCTGCGGCACGGCGGGGACAACGGCCCTGTACTGTTCGCACTGCTGCCGGATACGAGAAAGGAAACCCTCGTCCGCGCTGCCGCGATTGAGCTTTTTCAGCAGCGGCAGCAGCTCCGGGTTCTCCGCGAATGGCAGAACGACGCCGTCCCCCTGCGCCTCGGTCAGCGCCGTCAGCAGCACCGGCACACCGCTGCCCGGCCCGTCCAGCTTCTCCCGGCACAGCGCCGTGATGATGAGGGCGTACAGCCGCGCGCACTGGCAGACGCTGGGCAGCGCGTCGAGCCGCTCGCACAGCCGCGCCGCTCCCGCCGGATTGCCGGCGCAGTACATCGCACGCGCCGCGTACGCCTGCGGAATGCCCAGGCCGCCGGCCATGATGCTCTGATGAGAGCCGTCCAAAAAGTCGGGCGGGATCTCGGAAAAACGCAGAAGCGCCGTGTGGAAGAAGCATTCGGCCAGAGTCAGCGTCTCCCGCAGCATCCGCACGGTCAGGCGGCTGTCAGGCAGTTCCCGCGCCGCCGCCGTCACAAGCGCGCGGATCTCCCCGATCTGCGCTGCCGCGTCCTCGGTGTCGCCGAGAAAGAGCGACCGGCGCATCAGCGTCGAACAGGCGCTGGCCATGACGAAATACTGCCTTTTTTCCGCTGCCTCCCGGACGGACTGCATCGCGCAGCGTCTGGCGACGTCCATGTCGCAGCGCAGCAGCGCCGCCTCCGCGCGGATCAGCACCACGGAGCCGCGCCCGAAGCCGTCCGACACCAGTTCGTACGGGTTGTAGGAGCACCGCTTCACCGTCTCGTCCAGGGTCCCCGCTCTCATATATTCGGAGTGGAGCAGCATTGGCAGGCCAAAGGTAAACGGATCGGCCGGGTCGATGATCTCGGACTGCCTTCCGTCAAAGAGCCGGGCCGCCTCCTCCAGCGGCTCGTTTCCGCAGCCGTACTGGCCGAAACCCGTCACGCGGGAGATGACGATGAGCTCGGCGAGAATGATGTTCTTATATTCCTCGTCGCTTTCCGAAAAATAACTGTTCATCCTGCCGAGCAGTTTCCCGCTGAATTGAATGTACCGGCTTTCGCCGGACAGCAGCAGGTAAAAGCAGATCTGCAGATACGGAAACGGATATTTGAGGCACATCTCCTCGGGCAGCTCCAGCGCCATGCGGCAGATCGCTCCCATGTCGTAGTAGTTCAGGCGGTTGGCATTGGGCTTGTTGAAATACGAGAGGTATTCCTCCACGCAGTCTGCCTTTTTCACGAGCTCCACAGAGTAGAAGTATTTCCGGTCGTTCCGCGCGGCGTACCACAGCGCCGCCCGGCGGTAGACTGCCTTCTGCTCCTCGTCCTCGGGGCAGCGGGTGCGGAGATAGTCCCGCAGCAGCGGGTGGAAGCGGTACTCGTCCTTTTCATCCCTTGTGATAAAAGCGTTTTCCTTCATGAGCGCGGCCGCCACGCCGCGAATGCGCTCCATGCCGAGCGCCGTCACCGCCATGGCGAGCGGGAAGCTCTCAAAGGCGGAGAGGCGGTACAGCATGTCACGGTCGATCTCCGGCAGCGGCTTGAGGAGATTCTCCTCGAAAAGCGCGTCGATGCCCTTGCCCCGGCAGAGCGTTTCTCCCGCGCGAATTCCCTCGCCGAGAAGATAGATGGCGGAGACCCACCCGCCGGAGGCCTCGTGGATGTTCTCGACCGCGCTTCTGGTGAGCCGGAGCCCGCGCATGGCCAGGTAGCCGTCGGTCTCCGCCACGTTGAATGCCAGCGTGTCCGCGTCGATGCAGAGCGCCATTTCCTTGGACGCGAGGGTATAGAGGCGGATATTCGGCTGGGCGCGGGACAGCAGAAGGATGTGCAGATTTGGCACGTCCTCGAACGCCAGTGTTTCAACGAGCCTGTGCACAGGGCTGTCGTCGGGCAGGAGCTGATAGTCGTCGATGCAGAGAAGGAACGGATGCCGGCAATATTCCCTTGCCAGCTTCACTGCCCGCGATACCGGCCAGGGGCCGACGGGCAGGCCCAGGACGCGCATGGCGTCGGCGGCATTTTTGCTGTACGGCTCCGCGGCCGCGCACAGTTTGTCCCAGAAAACGTCGCCGTCTCCGTCCGTCAGCGCCACGAAGGCATACGGAAGGCTCGCTTTTTTGAGGAACTCCCTCGCCGCCGTGGTCTTGCCGTAACCCGCTCCGGCAACCACGCTCGTCAGCGGGCAGTCCGCCGCTCGCGCGAGCAGCGCATTCACGCGCGGACGGGCGTAGATGGTTTTCAGCTTCATGCGTCAGCCTCCTCTCGTACGATTGATTCTATTATATCAGCAGACGTCTGAACTGGCTATTGCCCAAACGGGTAAAGCTGCCGGGATTTCAGGCGGCAGACAGTCGGATCGGCAGTATTTTCAGGAGCCGCACAGGTCCTCTGCGGCGCAGGGCGGAAACACTGACGGTATCCCGGCTGCAGTGGCTGTTGTTCAGGCGGTTGAGCGGATTTCTTTCCGGCTGGACTAAGTCCGCTTTTCGCGCGGCAGCATCGTTCAATTCCAGGATATAAAAAAATTACCGTTGCTGATATTGTATCAACAACGGTAACTGATATG
>Ga0163159_1003791_pt1 | contig 11183 bp, 7 predicted proteins | sample BioMet9_FD_108702 | JGI IMG/M metagenome (GOLD analysis project Ga0163159, IMG submission 108702) | Microbial communities from bioreactor (seeded with sewage sludge) at Lawrence Berkeley National Lab, California, USA - Biofuel... | ecosystem: Engineered > Bioreactor > Anaerobic > Unclassified ... | reverse complement strand
TGTAGAAAGGCTTTGTAACACAGGTATGCCTGCAGAATGTCTTCTTTGCTTGTTATTTCCCATGGAGCGTGCATGCTGAGTACGGAAACGCCTGCGTCCAGAACATTCATACCGTATCTGGCCGCGTGATATGCGATGGTTCCTCCCCCTCCCTGATCGACCTTGCCGAGTTCCGCCATCTGATAGGAAACTTTTGCTGCATCCATCGTTGCTCTGACCTTTGCTACGAATTCAGCATTTGCATCACTTGCGTCATACTTGCCCCGGGAACCGGTATATTTATTGAACACAATTCCGCCGCCCAGAAAAGACGCATTGTCCCGGTCGTATAGATTACTGTTTATCGGATCGTACGCTGCGTTTACGTCGCTCGAAAGCATGTAACACGCTGAAAGGCATCGCCTCAGGGTAATGTCGCTGTATGTTCCGGTACGGTCAAGTACTTCAGCAACTGCATTTTCGAACAGATGGGAAGCCATGCCGGTCGCACCGACGCTGCCGATTTCTTCTTTGTCTACGCAGAGACAGCATGTTGTCCGGCGACCGGCCGGCGTGTCAAACATTGCCTGCACGGAGCTAAACGCACAGGATCTGTCGTCCTGGCCATAGGCAAGAATGAGTGAAGAATCGAAACCACTGTCGCGTGCTTTCCCTGCAGGAACGACTTCCAGTTCTGCTGAACTGAAATCGGCTTCATCGAATCCGTATTTTTGCTTCAGCAGAGCCAGAACAGCCTTTTTGGCAGTATGGGTTTCCTTTTCTTTGTCGTCCCCCTTTACGGGAATGGAAGAACCTGCAAGAAGGTCCAGGTTTTCCCCCGGAATGAAATCTGAAGCTTTACCCTTCATCTGCTCCTGTGCCATATGAGGCAGAATATCGGAAATACAAAAGACTGGATCCTCCGCGTTTTCACCGATTTTAATCTGCAGCATCGTACCATCGGTCCTGCAGATAACTCCGTGAATAGCCAGCGGCAGTGTGACCCACTGGTATTTTTTTATTCCCCCGTAATAGTGTGTATTGAGGTACGCGAGAAAGTCCTTTTCATACAAAGGGTTTTGTTTAACATCAAGGCGGGGAGAATCGATATGGGCGCCGAGAATATTCATACCTTCTTCAGGATTACCGCTTCCGATATTGAATAATGCGATAGTTTTATTCATTTTCTGGATATAGACTTTGTCGCCTGCTTTTAACTTTTTGTATTCCGTAATATTACGGTACCCCTGTTTTTCAGCGCAGGTCATAATAAAGGCGACGCATTCGCGTTCGGTTTTGCCCTCGTCAAGAAAAGATTTGTATCCATTGATCAGAGATTCTTTCATACAAGCTCCTGAAAGACAGCGGCGGACTGTTTTCCATTTTATTTGGTTTACATATCCGGATCGTAATCGATGCGGAAAACAAAAACATTATAAATTTTCGAATGCAGCAGAAATGGGAGTGATTACAGAACGCAGTACCGGCACGTTAAAATAAAAAAGAACTGCACATGCAGTTCTTTTTTATTATTGGAGATGAGGGGAATCGAACCCCTTACCTCTTGCATGCCATGCAAGCGCTCTAGCCAGATGAGCTACACCCCCGAAAATAACGCTTTAACTATACCTGAAACCCTGTTCAGTGTCAAGACGCCTGCCCGATGATGCGGTACAGACCGGTTATCGGGTCATTTTTTTGTATACTGTTTTATGTGGTCTGTCGGCCTCTTCCCCGAACTGTTTTCTGTGCCATTCTGCATATTCTGACCAGTTGCCTTCGAACCACTGTATGGCACTGTTATTTTCGAACGCAAGGATATGGGTACAGATACGGTCAAGAAACCAGCGGTCGTGACTAACAACAAGCGCGCAACCTGCAAAATCCTCGAGAGCTTCTTCAAGAGCTCTGACGGTCTGAACATCCAGATCATTTGTTGGTTCGTCAAGTAGCAGCACATTACCTGCCTCTTTCAGTAGCATACCGAGATTGAGCCGGTTTTTTTCACCGCCCGAAAGCATCCCCACTTTTTTATTCTGATCCGGTCCGGTGAAATTAAACCATGAACAGTATGCATGGCTGTTTACTTCGCGTACTCCGCCTTCAAGCGGTCTGTTTTTGTCGTCGATAGCGCCGAGCCGTATCAGATCCTGGGAATCAGACAGCTGTTCCCAAACAGTTTTTTGAGGATTGAGTTTACTGCGCAACTGATCGACATATACCAGTTTTACCGTTGATCCGATTTTTATATATCCACCGTCGGGTTTTTCAGTACCGGGAACGCTGTCGGTCTGTCCAGCTGACAGGTTGGCAGCATCTGTAATGAGTCTGAGAAGCGTAGTTTTCCCTGCACCGTTCGGACCGGTAATACCGACTATTGCCCCCGCCGGGACGGTAAAATTGAGGTTTTCGAACAGGAGTCTGTCGCTGAAACCTTTTGTCAGGTTGTGCGCCTCGATAACGACGTTTCCAAGCCGAGGCCCAGCAGGAATTGAAATTTGTGTGTCGCGGAGTTTCGTTTTATTTTCCTGTATCAGTAAGTCTTCGTATCGTGTAATATGCTCCCGGTGTTTTGCCTGCTGCCCCTTTACGCCCATATGTATCCATTCCAGTTCTCTCTGTATTTCCCGACGCCGCTGATTTTCTCCTTTTTCCTCAAGTGCAAGTCGTTGTTCTTTTTGTTCCAACCAACTGGAATAGTTTCCTTTAAATGGATATCCTTCTCCGCGGTCCAGTTCCAGAATCCAGCCGGCTACATCATCGAGAAAATACCGGTCATGTGTAATGGCTATGACTGTTCCGGGATAGCTGTTCAGGTATGTTTCGAGCCATGCCACTGTTTCTGCATCCAGATGATTTGTCGGTTCGTCGAGCAATAGAATGTCTGGTTTCTGCAACAGAAGACGGCATAAAGCCACTCGCCTGCGTTCTCCGCCGCTGAGTACGTTTATTTTCTGGTCCGGTGGCGGGCATCTCAGTGCATCCATTGCCAGTTCCAGATTGTTATCGAGATTCCATGCATCTGCTGCATCCAATTTCTCTTGGAGTTCTGCCTGCCGGGTACCGAGTTTATCGAAATCTGCATCGGGATCTCCGAATGATTCGTTGATCCTGTCGAATTCCCTAAGAAGATCAGTGATATATATTACACCTTCTCGTACGACTTCGCTGACTGTTTTTCCATCCGCAAGTTGAGGTTCCTGTTCAAGGTAGCCGATTGAATATCCCGGTGCAAGGATGGTTTCGCCGGTAAAATCCTTGTCAATACCTGCCAGAATACGGAACAGAGTTGACTTACCGGATCCGTTGGAGCCGATCACACCTATTTTTGCCCCGTAGTAATATGAAATACTGATGTTTTTAAGAACGGCTTTCGCTCCGTATATCCGGCTTACGTCATTCATCGTATAGATAATTTTTTTGTCGTCAAAAGTTTTAGCCATATACAGCAACTATATATGAGAAAATAGATTCTGTACACTGTCTCCGGGAAAAGTAGCTACTGTATGGTCTAGATGAGGCCGGAGTAACAGGTCCGGCCACCCCATTCTCTGGAATGTGCCAGTTCCAACTTTACTGTTTGATCGAAATCGGCTTCCGGGACACAGTTCCGTTCGACTGCAAGCACGGTTTTATGAAGCCGGTTGAAGCACTCCGATTTATCCCGGTAATTAAGTTTTGACAACTCTATGCTTTCGTGCAGTATTCTGATTGATTCGTCGTAAATGCGGCATGGAACCGGAAACGGATGACCGTCTTTGCCGCCATGTGCAAAGGAGAATCGTGCAGGATCCGTAAAACGATCAGGCGTTCCATATACGACTTCACTTATCAGCGCGAGCGACTGTAATGTTCTGGGGCCGAGGCCGTCCGTAAGCAACAGACTTTCGAAATCTGCTGGCTGACTTTCATATGCGGTTGCAAGGACTGCCCCGAGCCGTTTCAAATTTACATCTGCTGCCTGCACTTCATGATGTGCGGGCATGATACAGTTCCGGGCTTCCTGTGCTCCCGGGAACAGCAAACCACCTCCTGTGATGTCCGGACAGGCGATGTGTCTGTATTCGCTTACTGTCCGGTCCGGGTTTTCTCTGGACAGCTCGAGTATTGTATCCCGTGCCGCCCGTGCAGCAGTATCCGTCAGATTGAGAATGGCCCCGACATTCTGGCCGACAACAGCAGTATGGGGAGTTTCCACAAACGAACGGAGATTAGAAGAACACCAATGATACCGGCGCGCAGTACGTGTTTCCGGATTCATACCCTGTTGTATAACGGCCCAGTCTCCCTGATCGGTAACGATAAAATTGTGCTGATAGAGTTGAAAGCCATCCTGTACGGCTGTATTGTCGACTTTTGCACACAGTTTGCTTGCATGAACAAGTGCATCACCGTTGAGACCTGCCGCACTGGAAATGTAAAGAAGTTCTTCCGGAGTTCGGCGGGAGTATTTCCCGCGTCCCCCACAGATACAAATACCAAGTTCATGAGCCTTTGGGTTGAGCCCTCTCTTGAGCGCATACATAACGCTCGTCGTGATGCCGGACGAATGCCAGTCCATTCCGAGAACTGCACCGAACGACTGGAACCACAATGGGTCACTCAGCCGGCTAAGTACTTCTTTTTTCCCGAAATTGTATATAAGGGACTCAACGATGAGTGTTCCAAGCGACATCATCCGGTCTGCGAGCCATTTTGGTACCGTTCCCGTGTGGAGGGGCAAGTCGGCGTATCCTGTCTGTTTCGGCATGAAAACACTATACTGTCGTACGTCCATTTTGTCTATTCCAGCTTGTCTGTCGAACGCAGCGCTTTTTGTTTCTTTTTACATTTGCCGAAAAACGGTGTACAATGCAGAATATACGGGAGGTTATAGTATGAGTGTAAGTAGTCTTGTTACCGGTATTCAGCATATCGGGGTACCGACAAACGATATTGAAAAGACAATAGATTTTTTCGAAAGTCTTGGTTTTAAGGAAGCGTATTCGACGGAAAACAATGGTGAAAAGGTTGTTTTTTTGAAATTGAAGAATATCGTTATAGAAACATATGAAAACAAGAAGGCGACAGAACAGCCCGGAGCAATAGATCATATTGCCCTTGACGTTTCAGATATAGAAAAAACATATAGAGAAGTGCGTAAACTGGGATATGCCGAGCTTGAGAACGGGGTACAGTCCCTTCCGTTCTGGCGCCATGGTGTCCGTTTTTTTACTATCATGGGACCGGACTGTGAAAAAGTGGAATTCAGCCAGATGCTGACTGACTGACGTTACAGGCTACGCTTTCGGGGTAGATATTCCAGGTGAACGGAGCGCACCGGCCGCGAGATTCAGTATATCCCGCGTTTCTGCCAGACTGTCCTGATTCAGTACTGCCAGCCGAAAAATAGCAGATTCGATCAGACTGTAGAACAGTTCATTGGCTTCTTTTACCTGGAATTTTTTAAATTCACCGTCTCTGATTCCGCGGATAAATACGGCACTCAGAAGGTGGCGGAGATGAAGTACCCGGCGTCTGACAAGTTCCTGCGGATCTGCTCCAGATTTTTTTATCTGAAGCAGATACACAAGAATAACGGAAAAAAGCTGTTTATTTTCTTCGCAGGCATCGATTATTTTCATAAGAATATCATGAAGGCATTCTGGAGCTGTCAACTTCGTATCCGAAAGGATCGAAAGAAGATCTCTCTCGAGACTTGCAGTCAGTTGTTTAATACTCCAGAGGAAAATTTCATGTTTATTTTTGAAATAAATGTACAAAGTCGTACGCGTAATACCACAGCGGTCGGCAATCTTCTGAAACGTAACATCTTCGTAACCTTCTTCGGTAAAAACATCGAGTGCTTTGGCTAAAATCTCCCGTTTCCTTTTTTCATGTTCTACAATAATTGCCATCAGATTTGCTTCCTTTTCACGTTAACATTATCCCTGTTGTCCATGTCGCCCCGTTTTTGCACTGCGGTTGTATATATAAAAGTTCGTATCGAGGTTTCCGGCTTTCAGGCTTTTCTGTTGTGATGCCATACTGCCGATACATTCTTCGAAGTTTTTCTGCGATGTTATGACCCCCAGTTCCCAGTTGCTGAATGTCGTGAACAGACAACCCATATCGCGATACAGTTTTTCAGCTTGTTGCTGATCGCCGATTCGTTCACCATAAGGAGGGTTACAGAGAAGTAGACCTTCCGAGTATGGTGCCTGCAGATCGCGGAAGTCTGCTTGTGTAAAATCCGGTCGAGGCAGGCGGGCATCGTTCCCTGTCATCTGGAGGGCACGGCCGGCCATAACACAGGCATATTCGGCATTTTTCTTTGCCCGTACTACAGCTTCTGGATCTATGTCGGATCCGGTAACACGTACTTCAACATCAGTACGAATCCGTGCCGCTTCCTCCTTTTTTATTTCAAGAGCCCGTTGTCTGTCAAAGAACGGCAGATTTTCAAAAGCAAACCGGCGTCCAAACCCCGGCGCGATATTGTATGCATACAATATCGCCTCTATGGCAATGGTTCCTGACCCGCAGAAGGGATCATGCAACGGCATTTTTCGCCGCCACAACATCATCTGCAACAGGACTGCAGCTGTCGTTTCCCGCAGCGGAGCAATTCCTCCGTCTGTTCTGTAGCCGCGTTTATGCAGTGGAAGTCCGGAAAGATCCAGAAGAATAAGCGCTGTATTTTCTTCTATGTAGACACGTATATCGCTTTCTTCACCTGTTTCCGGCAGCGTTGTCATGTGCCAGATGTCGCCGAGTTTTGTATATATGGCCTTCTGAACCATTCCCTGGATACTGTGCTCGGAATTGAGCTTGCTTTTCCATGTACGAACTTTATCGACGACGACTCGGGTATCTTTCCTGAAGTAATTTTGCCATGACACAGAATAGACGCCGTCGAACAGGGTATCGAATGTATCAGCCTTATATGAGGACATCTGAAGGTATATACGGTCTGCCGTACGCAGGCAGAGATTCGCCCGGTACAGTGCATCATCGTTTCCGGTAAAAAAAACCCGTCCCGGTGCATTACCGCTCAGCGTATAGCCAAGCTGTTTGATTTCGTTTCCGAGAATCTTTTCGGCACCTATGGCACAGAGTGCTACGAGTGTATTCATACCAAGAACTTAACATTTTTGCAGGTTTTGTTCAATTATCACAAGGTTTGCAACAGGTGAAGCCGTTGTCCGCGCAGTCCGCGGCCCTTTTATACCTGTGCAATTCCGCGCATGTCGTCAAGACTGTGATATCCTTTCCGTTGCATGAATAAAATCAGACCATCCAGAATTTTTGTCATTGCAAACGGGTTCGAGAATGTTCCTGTTCCAACTTCGACAGCAGCAGCTCCGGCCATGATGAATTCCACAGTATCCTGCCATTCCATAATACCGCCGATACCGATAACGGGAATCTGCTGCTTTACGGGCAGTCTGTTCATGGCCCTGACCAATTCATAAACGAGCCTGAGCGCGATAGGGCGTATGGCGGGGCCTCCGAATCCGGCTGTGATTTTATCGAACACGGGTCGTCCTTTTTCGATATCTATTGCAACGCCCTGAAATGAATTGCACAGACTGATGGCATCAGCTCCCGCTTCTCTGCAGCTCATGGCCACACCGACAACATCCGGTGCCTGCGGTGTAAGTTTTACAATAAGAGGCTTATCTGTCACTGCCCGTACTGCAGCAGTCGCTGCCTGTGCGGCTTCACATGACATACCGAAAGCTGCCCCGCCTGTCGCGACGTTCGGGCACGATATATTCAATTCTATGACCGGAACACGACTTGCGTTGAGCAGTTTCGCGCCTTCGACATATGTATCGAGCGTGGAACCGGAGAGATTAGCGATCGTTACGGGTTCAAGCGACAACATGTGGGAAAGCTCATGTTCAATAAAGTGCGGTATTCCTGGATTCTGCAGGCCAATCGAGTTCATGAGACCGGAAGGCGTTTCCCATAACCGAATCCCGGAGTTCCCCTCTCTGGGTTCCAGTGTGAGCCCTTTCGACGAAATGCCGCCGAGTCTGTTTACGTCGAATACCGGTGAATACTCAGTACCGAACCCGAATGTCCCGGACGAAGCGATGACGGGATTGCGGAATTTTACGCCTGCTATGGTAACTGAAAGATCCGGCTCTGACACCGGCCGCGGTTTCGCGGGCAGCGGCCGCGGTTCCTGAAATGTAAGTATGGTACTTTCAAAAACTGGACCGTCACTGCAACAACGGAGATTCCCTTTGCTCGTGTGGATCGTACAGCCGAGACAAACACCCATACCGCAAGCCATTCTGGCTTCCATACTGATCCAGCACTGTATACCGGCTTCCCTGCAGATATTCTGTACATATGCAAGCATCGGCACCGGACCACATGCATAGACTGCAGTGTACCGGCAGTCCTGCAGTTTTCGGACGTCGAGCACTGCACTTAACATACCTCGGACTCCGTAACTTCCATCGTCTGTCGTGACGGTCAGCGATGCCGGCTGTATGTATTCGAGTCCGTAAACACCGCTCCTGAAACTTGCATAGAAATCGTATGTTCCGGGAGGAAGTGTTTCTGCAAATCCTGCTACCGGAGCTATTCCGATTCCTCCTCCTATGATACAGATGTTTGATTTTTTTTCCGGCGGCGGAAAGGTGTTACCGAGCGGTCCCAGCAACTCGATAGTATCGCCCGCTTCCAGATGACACAGCTCTGCAGTCCCTTTCCCCTTTTCAAGGATAAGAAATTCGAGAATCAAAGTACCCGCATGTTGTTCGCAGTGGAATATGCTGATAGGACGGCCGAGGAGTACTCCGCTTTTCCCGGCCCGGAGCATATAAAACTGCCCGGGAACTGGCAGTGACTTCCGGCCGGTATGCACAGCGACTTTAAGCATATAGATGCTTCCTTCCGGCTGTGCACCTTTTTCGTATCCGCATACCGTTACTATTCCAGATGTGTAGACGGGTACTGTTTTTCCCGCACATGTTTTTATGGAATCCATCTTCAGTGTTCTCCCGTTACAAACCCTGTGTCCGTTCGGCTTCCTGTAATTCCTGTTTTGCTTTTGAGGCAGCCCTGTCGGCCGAGTCAAGTATATCTGCAAGGCAGAGAACCCCTGCAGTCCGCTGTTTTTCGAGCAATTTGTCTTTTTGCCATGCACACAAAATTGCACGTGAAGAATTAACGACCCCTCCAGCCTTCCCGAGCAGTATGGAGGCAATATGGGCGGTTCCCCCTTGGGCTCCATAACCGGGAATCAGAAAAAACACTGAAGGGTATGCATCGCGAAGCATCTTTGCATCATTTTCTCCGGTACAGCCGACAACCGCACCGACCGCCGAGCATGTTTCGCCCGGATATAGTTTCCCGGATTCCGATGCGAGTTCAGCAAGGTGCTTTCCTACTTGGTCGAGGACACGTTCACCCTGCTCAAGTTGCAGTTGTTCCAGATCGGCTGCACCCGGGTTCGATGTCCGCAGCAGAACGAATACACCTTTCATCCCTTTTGCAGGAGTACAATAACTAGTAAACGGGACAAGTGTATCGAATCCCATATACGGATTCACCGTTATTATGTCGGTTTCAAAGTCTCCGGAAAAATGAGCTTTTGCATATGCCGCAGCTGTATTTGCTATATCGCCGCGTTTGATATCCGAGATGACTGTGAGCCCGTTTTCTCTTATCGTTCGAAGCGTCTCTACATATACTGAGAGCCCTTCCAGACCCATCGCTTCATAATATGCGATTTGTACTTTAAAACAGCAGGCAGTATTTTTTTCTGATATCCGTTTTACGAGGCTGCGGTTATAAGCAAGGACGGCCTGAGCCGGGGTCTCGAATACGCTGAGTACTGACGGAGGCAGATAAGATGGATCTGTGTCGAGTCCGACACAGAGCGGACCATTCTGTATGGCTGTTTCCTGGAGAACTTGCATTGCGTGCTTCATAGATACAACTATACCAGAAAGACAGCTGTTTTGCTACGGGAACTGATATATACCCTATAATCCCCCGTCCGGATGTCAGAAGAAAGGTCTCCGGATAACTGCGCGGGACTTTTTTTCTGACATCTGAGACAGTAGACAGGATCAATTTGACGTTGTGTTTATATTCAACGAAGCAACGTTTGGCGTTCGGCCGTCTTCACTTGACGGAATTTTTATTTTTCCGTCTCTGACCATCTGGTATATTTTGTCCGCACCGGGAATATTTAGATCGATGCCGGTGATTTTCCAGTTATTATCGCACGCAGGCATCAGCGTTCCGGCCTGCGCGACATAATCGCTGATAAGGTCACGGATAGCAAGACCAGAATTATATACGAGGTCTTTCGGGTCGCTGCTGATCATTCCGCTGGAAGAAAGACCTCCATACCGGTAATTATTGAGTGCAAGAACGAGCTGCTGGTCGTCTGGCAGCGGAGCTCCCTTATATGTGATATTTTCTATTCTGCTGCCGACAGGTTTCGAGATGTTTATATCATAGTTAATACCGGCGAACATGTCGTAGTTGTACAGACGGATTTTCGGATTGAACGATACGGTTATATCCCCCTGTTTTGCAGTGTTGAAGAACGCCCCGGCCTGCTGTTCCATAATTGCCTTGAGCTGTTTCCCGGTAATTTTGACAGCCATGAGTGTATTATCGTATTTATAAATTTTTACCCCGTCGCGTTTTCTGAAATCACCTTTTGTCAGATTACTTTCCGGATCGAACAGAGCTGCAAGGGATACATCCGCTTTGGCCGCTTTCATCTGGACGATATTGATAAGGTCGATCATCGCGGTGTCTTGGACAACCGCAGTGGGGATGCCTTCAAGTCCGTTCCACCACAAAGACGGCAGGAAATCAGCACCGATTTTTCCGACGACGGTGTTTGCAATTTCCCGGCTTTTTGTATCGACATCCTTCATGAGAGCGATCATATCCGGATCTGGCTGTATATTCGCTTTCTGAATAGCAATAATTTCGGGTTTTATTTCGGTTCGTTTCCAGGTTCCGTTTTCCCTGCGCATTTCGATAGTGATTTTTGCCACTGCCGAACCATGAACGCCTGGTTCTACCATGACGGTACCGTTGTCTAGTGTTTTTGCGAATGTCGCATGGGCATGGCCGATAAGGAATGCATCAACACGTGAACCATATTTTTCGGCTACCTTTTCCATTCCGGCAGAACTGTATTCTCCTTCAGCACCGTAATGAGCCAGTACCAGAATGAT
>Ga0163159_1003784_pt1 | contig 11194 bp, 12 predicted proteins | sample BioMet9_FD_108702 | JGI IMG/M metagenome (GOLD analysis project Ga0163159, IMG submission 108702) | Microbial communities from bioreactor (seeded with sewage sludge) at Lawrence Berkeley National Lab, California, USA - Biofuel... | ecosystem: Engineered > Bioreactor > Anaerobic > Unclassified ... | reverse complement strand
TTTGGCGCTGATGGGAAATACCGCTTCAAAATCGAGCTTGTTCTGATACGCTGCGATGACCGCGAGCAGGGATTCCTTCTCCACGGTATCGATTTTATTGATTGCCAGAATGGCCGGAGCGCCGGATTCAGCGATTTTCGCGATCAGCTCCTCCTCCTGCGGACCCACGTTGGCAATGGGCTCGACCAGCAGAATGACCGCGTCCACGTCGCTGACCGACTCCTTGACCACGTTTACCATATAGTCGCCCAGTTTGGTGCGCGGACGGTGAAAGCCCGGGGTATCCACAAACACGAGCTGTGTGCTGCCGCGGTTTACAATGGCGCAGATCCGGTTTCGGGTCGTCTGCGGCTTGTGGGAGACAATGGCGATTTTTTCCCCGACAAGCGCGTTTGTCAGGGTGGATTTTCCCACATTGGGGCGCCCCGCAATCGTGATCATCGCTGTTTTTTCAATCATTTGTTGTTCCTTTCTTATCTCGGAAGATCGATCTCTGCGAGGATGGCTTCTTCTCGCGCACGCATCTGCTTCTTCATGGGACCTTCGTCCACATGGTCGTATCCCAGCAGATGAAGGATCGAGTGGATGGTCAGGTAGCCGACTTCACGGTTGACCGAATGGCCGAATTCCGCAGCCTGCTCCTTCGCGCGCTCGAGCGAAATGGCCATGTCACCCAGCGGGACACGGTGTGTCTCCGGATCCTTGTATTCGCTCCAGTCCGCGGGCAGCTTGCCCGGCGTCAGCTCAAACATCGGAAACGACAGCACATCGGTAGGCTTGTCGATTTTCCGATAGGCGCTGTTGATGGCCTCGATCCCCTGGTCGTTTGTAATGAGGACGTTGATCTCACAGGGCACATCGACCTTTTCCGCCGCAAGCGCTGCATTGATGCAGGTCTTGATATGCTGCTTCATGGGTATGGTCGTAAGACCGGGAAATTCGCTTGTAATGGAGATCCGATGATTCATGGCATTTTCCTCTTGAAGTATTTCTTCGGTTCCGCCGGCAGGCGGTTTTTCTCAAACGTATCATAGGCCGCGACGATTTTCTGCACCAGCGCATGGCGAACCACGTCGCTTGCCGTGAGACGGCAGATGGCGATATCGTCTATGCCTGCCAGCACATGCAGCACTTCCTTGAGTCCGCTCGTCTTGTCGGCCGGCAGGTCGATCTGCGTGATATCGCCGGTGATGACGATTCTCGATCCGAATCCAAGCCGCGTTAAGAACATCTTCATCTGCTCGCGCGTGGTGTTTTGTGCCTCATCGAGGATAATAAAGCTGTCGTCCAGCGTCCGCCCGCGCATGTAGGCCAGGGGCGCGACCTCGATGTTGCCGCGCTCGAGGTACTTGTTGTAGGTCTCGACACCCAGCATGTCGAACAGCGCATCATACAGCGGCCGCAGGTACGGGTCTACCTTGTTCTGCAGATCGCCGGGCAAAAAACCCAGCCGCTCTCCCGCCTCGACCGCAGGCCTTGTCAGGATGATGCGGTTGACCGTCTTGGCGCGGAAGGCCGCGACCGCCTCGGCCACAGCGAGATATGTCTTGCCGGTGCCCGCCGGTCCGACGCCGATCGTGATTGTGTTTTTCTCAATCGCCTTGAGGTATTTCTGCTGTCCGATGGTCTTGGCTTTGACCGGGCGGCCCTTGGCCGTCACGCAGACCACGTCCTTGGCGATCTCTCCTACTTTTTCCTCATTGCCGGTCTTGACGAGTTCAATCAGGTATCGCACCTTCTGCTCATCGATAGCCTCGCCCTTTGCCGCCAGCGACAGAAGGCCCTCGATGGCGCGGGCGCCCTGATCGGCCGCCTCCGCCTCTCCCTGGACCTTCAGCTCTGTTCCTCGATTGACGATCTTAACGCCGAACTCTGTCTCGATTTTCTTGATATTCTCATCAAAGGAGCCAAATACATCGATCAGCTGCTCCATTCTCTCCGCGTTGATTGTCTGTTCTGTCATGGTGTTCCTTCATTCCGAAAAATCTCCGCATCGACCATGCGGGCTATCATTTCCTCACACTCCATCGCAGCGTGTAGCGTGTAGGTCTTATCCTGTGCCTGGAAAGCAAAATCGGATTTCAATATGGTACCGGCAATCATTTCCCGTCTGGTTCTCTCCGCCGTGCTCTTTTCCAGGAGAATCCTGGCCGAGTTCGCATCCCATTTCTTTTCTATCGTATCATAATCGGAAATCCGCGTAATTTCAATAGCGATTGGCAGAGAATATCCGCCTGACAGGGTCAATCGGCATGTTTTCGTCATTTTATCACAGTTTGCAGCGTAAATTCCACCATTTCCGAAAAGAATCTTTCTTGCTCTTCCCCATACGAGCGAAACGATCGTCCGGCTTCGACCGCTGTATTTTCTGACCATCTCGGTCTGCGGCAGGACATCCGTCTGCCTGTGCCAGGTGTGTGCATAAATCTCTGCAAGCGCTGCCGATACCTGTGTCTTCGTCTGCAAATCTGTATAACCCGATACGAGCAGCTGTCCCTTCTCTACGACATCGCCAACTCTGCAGAGGCTGTTCCCTTCCAGCACCGCAACTTTTGTAATCACGCCTGCGCGGGAAGCGATAACATTTCTGGGCGTTTTGCGATCCGTGATCGGTTCAGTTTCCGGCCGCTCCCGCACCGTGACCTCCGCAATGGCGCCATTTTGGGTAATCGTGATCCACTGAAGCTTCGGGATCCGCACCAGCATGTGATTTTTCACCCATTGAGGATGGATGCCGGGTCCATAAGTGCCAAATCCAATACCAAGGTCCTCCAGATTGTGTAAAATTTCCTCCGTCGGAACTGTCTCGTTGCCAGTCACCCGATAAAACCATACAAACTGCGGCAGAACCACCATTGAAACTGCTGCTGCGGCAAGCAGCACCATGAAAACGATCCGGTGCCGGAGACCGGACAACAGAACCGGCAGTCCACACCGTTTTTCGACTGACAGATCGCACATGGACTTCCTTGCCGCCTGTTCCGCGAGCGGAATATCCTTCGTAAGAATCGTCGTTTCCACCGTCAGCTCGTCCAGTTTTTGTGTATTCTGGAAGGCGATTCGTTCCGCCGCCAGGCGATTGAGCGTCCATTCCGGGTTGCCCCCGGTCAGTCGGACACGGCAGGATCCGAGGAAAAACCAAATAATTTTCCACATCAGTCATCCCCTCCGGTCAAACGGATTTCTTCAATCCTGCCCGTAATGGTCAGATGATCTCGCCGCATGAGACGAAGCTCCAGCCCGCTCCCGCGCACGGTCACGGTTCCCCCCGATACGGATGCCATAATCTCCGTTTTTTCATATTCCAGAATCGCGCAGCTGCCGTCCAGACTGCATTCTGTAAAGCCCGTCAGTGTCAGCCGCGGCAAACCCGCGGCAATATCCCCCGGAATATCCAGTCTTTGTGACGCCTTTTCAAGCAGCTCCTGCGCCAGACTCATCACACCACCCCGTTCCTGATTCTATCTTATGCCGCTTCTACCGTTTCTTTCCGCCGCATAGATTTCCGCAGAGGTGATTTTATGGGCCGGGTTCTGATCCGATTCCGTCTTGTATTTTCTCTGCTCTTCCCGCTGATTTTCGCCGCTGTCCTGATTCTCCGCCCGGAAATTGCCTCCGGAGGGGCGGCAAAAGGTCTCAGCCTCTGTTTTTCAGTGCTGATTCCCTCTCTCTTTCCGTTTTTTATTTGTTCCAATCTGATTTCGGAGCTGCGGTTCGGCGAGCGGCTCGGGCAGAAGCTTCAGGGTATCATGGGACCGCTTTTCGGTATCGGAGGAGCCGGTTCCGCTGCGCTGGTGCTGGGGCTGCTGGGAGGATACCCGGCCGGTGCTCAATCGGCGGCCTCGCTGTACCGCAGCGGTCAGCTTTCAAAAAAAGAAACAGAACAGCTGCTTCGCTTCTGCAACAATTCAGGTCCTGCTTTTATTTTTGGTGTTCTGGGTGCGGGCATCTTTCACAGCGCCGCCATCGGAGCGCTGCTCTATTCTGTGCACCTCTTCTGTGCCGTTCTGACCGGACTGCTTCTCAAGCGGGGAAATCTGATGCCGTCCATTTCAAATAGACAGCTTCCTCCGCCGGACGTTCCCGGTTTTTCCGGAGCGTTTACCGTATCCGTCAAACGGGCAGGCAATTCCATGCTTCAGGTCTGCCTGTTTGTCGTGATTTTTTCGGTTTTTTCCGCCTGCCTGTCCTATTTTCTCTCCGGGTGGCTGCCGTGTTCCATACAACCAGCCATACTGGGAATGCTCGAGCTCTCCAATGGCGCAGCAGCACTGGCTGAATGCACGCTTGCTCCCGTATTCCGTCTTGTAACGGCCTCCTTTTTGCTCGGATTCGGCGGGCTGAGCGTTTTTGCCCAGACCTGCGCCATTTTGGAAGAAGCCGGCCTCTCCTGCTCGGGCCTGCTCCTCTCTAAACTGCTGCACGGACTTTTATCTGCAGCCGTCATGTATATTCTCTGTACTTTTTTTCTTCCAGAAAGTCTCTCTGCCGCGGCCGCTTTTTCTGAATCAGGCGGCGCGACATCCCTGCCGGTCTCCCTTTTCTTGTTTTTCTTGCTTGCGGCCATCCTTTCATACAGAATCCGGAAAATAACCTGTGGAAATGGAGCCCATTCTTGTGTATAATAAAAGCAGTTAGCAGGAAAGCGGTGAGGATATGCTCTTTCGCAGAAAAATGGAACGTTACTGCACCTATTGTCAGTTTGCCGGAAAAATAGACGGCGAATCCATGGTCTGCCAAAAATTCCGGATCGCCCCGGCCGGTCATCACAGCCGGAGATTCCGCTATGACCCGCTCAAGCGCATTCCGGGCCGTCAAAAGCCAAAAGAATTTCAGCAGTTCGATCAGAAAGACTTTTCTCTGTAAAAATCCCGCGCGGCTCACTACTGTGAACCGCGCGGGTCTTTTAACTGATCCAGCCCTCCTGCGTCGCAAGCGGTTTCTTGATACTGCAGTATTTCAGATCGGCCCCGTTCAGAATGGAAATCTTCACACTGTCGATGTCATCCAGCAGGCACAGCGTCGACACGATGGAATGGACCGCAAGTTCCGCGGTCTGCGTATCGGTGTCACAGTCAGCGAAGGTCTCCGACACGACCACTGTGCAGAGGCCGGAGGAGACGGACACATCCACAAGCTCCGTTCCTTCCGGTATAGCCTGCGACAGTCCCGGCTGCGTCGGACCGGCAAACAGTGCTTTCAATGCCAGTTCTGGCAGATCCTCCTGACTTCCATAGGTAATGGTGCGCTTTTCCGTTTTCAGTTTTCCGCTTCTTTTGTCCGCAAAGAAAAGCGTGACGGTCTGTTCGGGATTCACAGAGGAGTCGTCCTGCAGCAGAAAGTTTGCTGCACTGAAGCTCTCGTTGGCCTGCTCGGACAGCGTCCCGGCTGCGGTCCTGATCTGTACACCCTTGACAAAATCGATCTGGCTGAGCGTCATCGTGATGCAGGCTGACGCCAAGGACAGGCGCACACCCGTCAGAGAGCTGTACTCATTGCTCAGGTGCAGCGTAACAATCCCGTCCTCAATGGAAACATCCTCACACGAAAGCTTCGCAGGAAAGGGTGAAACCAGATCATTGGCTCTGGGGCCGGAAAAATATTGTTTCAGTATATCCGCGATGGATATATTCGGATCTCCCAGATCACGAACCTCGCTCGCCAGGGCGCCCGTTCTGCTGCTGTAATCCGGGTCGCTGCGACAATAATAAAAGAATATCGGGTTTGCATAATTTTCTTCCCTGCTCGGTACGGCACAGCCGGAAACAGCTGCCGACAGAAAAACAGCCGCAGCAAGCAGCCACACTGCAGGTTTACTGAAGCGTTTCATCCGTCTGCGCCTCCTTGTCCAGTTCAAAGTACGGGAAGGCAGCGGTAAAGCAGGTCCCTTTTCCGATCTCTGATGTGACATGAATCGTACCATAGTTTCGCACCGCCAGCTCATGTACGATGGAAAGTCCCAGACCGGACCCGCCGGCCTGCCGTGAGCGGGCCTTGTCCACGCGGTAAAACCGTTCAAAAATATGGTCGATGGAATCCGGCGGAATTCCAACACCCGTATCGACGACCGAAATGCAGACCTCTTCCTGCGTGTGGCTGACCGTCACATGCACAGAGCCGTGCTCCTGGTTGTATTTGATGGCGTTTTCAACCAGATTGAAGATGATCTGATACATGTCGTCCTCGAAGCAGAGCACGGTGCAGTCCGGATCGAGCTGCCCGGTGAGCCGGATCTCGCGGTTGTCCGCCAGCGGCACCAGCATCCGGAAAACACGCGACACGACTTCTCCTGCGTCCACGACCTCGTGATCCTGTGCGCCCGTGTCCTCGGATCGGCTGAGCATCAGCAGCTTCTGCGTCATCCTCGTCAGGCGGTCTGCTTCGCTTCCAATGTCGGAGACAAACTCCCGCATGGTGTCCGTGTCCATTTCGTTCTGTAAAATGGAATCTGAGAGCAGCTTGATGGAGGCCAGCGGCGTTTTCAGTTCGTGGGAGGCATCCGATACAAATTGCCGCTGTGCGGCCTCCGACTCCTGCAGCTTGTCCGTAAGCTTGTTGAATTCCGTCGCCAGCTTGCTCAGCTCATCCGTTCCGCGCATCTGAATCTTATGGCTGTACTCGCCCTCCCGGACGAGGCGCATGGAGGTGAGAATCTTCCTCATCCTTGCCGAGCCGGTGATGGAAAAGAAGATGGAGCAGATGACGATGGCCGCCTCCAGAATCAGCGAACTCCGCAGAATGTTCGTTTCAAGATTGGCAATGATCTGTCCCTGTTCTGCGTCATAGTCCATGATGTATACGCAGCCGACCGGCTCGTCGTAGGAAACGATCGGCATGGCGGCATAGCTTTCGAGCGCACCGGCGTGATACACGCAGTGAAACACATCGTTTCCGTTCAGCGCCTGGACGACCTCTTCCAGAAGAATCAGTTTTCCCGTAGAGTTTTGGTTGACGGAGGAATCGTACAGAGCCCGAGCCTCGCCGTCCGTGATGATGATTCTCGTCACGTTCATATCGCCCAGGACAGAGATCACCTGATCGACCGTTTCTTTTGTAAGAGAATCCACGCCGCTGAATGATGAGACAACCAGCTGAATTTTATCCTGCGTGGAGGCGTACTTTGCCTGGAACATGAGTTTTCTTGTGGTTGTGGCAGAGTAGATATTCAAAAAAACCAGTACCAGCGATGTAATGAGCATGTAGGCCAGCGCATTTTTCAGCTGGGAGCTGCTGGGCAGGCGCCCAACACGCCTTTTAGTATTTGAAATAGTACCCCACTCCCCACTTGGTTAAAATATACTCCGGTTCCGCGGGATTTTTTTCAAGTTTTTCACGCAGGCGGCGAATGTGCACATCGACGGTCCGAATGTCGCTGCTGATGTCGTATCCCCAGATGCTGTTGAGAAGCGTCTCTCGGGAATAGACGCGATTGGGGTTCCGCATCAGCAGTTCAATCAGATCGAACTCCTTCGCCGTCAGATCGACGAGCGTTCCGCTGTTGTAGGCGTTCCTCGCGTCGCGATCCAGCACGATATGGCCGCACTCCAACCTGGATTCCGGTTCCGGTCTGCGCGCTGGCGCACTTCTTCTCAGAAGGGCACGAATGCGCGCCTTAAGCTCCAGAATGTTAAAAGGTTTCGTGATGTAGTCGTCCGCACCGTGTTCAAATCCCATCAGTTTGTCCATGTCGTCAGCCTTGGCTGTCAGCATGATGATCGGCACATCTGAAAATTCTCGAATTTTTCTGCAGGCGCCCAGTCCGTCCAGCCGCGGCATCATCAGATCCAGCACAATGAGATCCACATGCTGACTTGAAGCGATCTCGACCGCCTGCAGTCCATCCGAGCCGGTCAGGACTGTATATCCCTCATTTTCCAAATTAAACTTGATGCCCTTGACGAGCAGGTCCTCATCGTCCACAACCAGAATGTTCATGTCTATTCCCCCACCGTGATCTGATCGCGGATGGCCGCGAATTTCATCTCTCCTATGCCTTCCACGTCCATCAGCTGTTCAATGTTCGTAAATTTTCCATAGGCCTTGCGATATTCCAGAATCCGACCGGCCAGCACCTCTCCAATACCCGGCAGCGTCTGAAGCTGTTCGGCATCGGCGGTATTGAGATTGACCTTTCCAGCCGGTTTTGGTGATTTCTCCGCACTGCCGGCACGTTCGGACACGGCAGTCGGTTCTTTCTCCGCTCCGGCCGCAGCGGCGTCCATCTCCGTCTTTATCGCCTTCTGGGTTCCGGCCGAAATCTCATACGGCAGACTTCTTCTGCCAAAATAAAATCCGGCGGAAAACACCACCAGCAGCAGCGCCGCCAGAACGACCCATATCCTCGTGTCAGTTTTCTTCAAGCCGGACGCCCCCCGTGAGATTGACATACCGCAGGATTCTGTTATAATTGTAACGAAATTGGCACGAATTCAGTCGTGTCGCCGGCAGATTGTTTTTATCATTGTATCACATTCCGGCTGCATTCATCAATGCCGTTCTCATGAAATTGGAGATTGTCATGAAAAAATCGAAGCTTCTGTGTCTGTTCCTGCTCGCCGTTCTTCTGTTCGATCTGCTCAGTCTGCCTGCTTTCGCCACGGATGCCATGGCAGAGGAAGCAAGCGCGTCAGCTGCCGCCGCGTCCGCTTCGGCTGCCGCTTCTTCCGCTTCTACTTCCGGAAGCGCGGAAAGCATGGAAAGTTTCTCGGTCGATGCAAAAGCGGCACTGCTCATCGATCTCAATTCCGGCCGCACGCTCTACGAACAAAACGCGGATGAAAAAGTCTATCCCGCAAGTCTTACGAAAATCATGACCTGTCTGCTTGCGCTTGAAAACGGCAATCTCTCCGACGTTGTTACAGTAAGCGAATCCGCCCTGTCCGGTCTGGACCCGTCCAGCAGCACGGCCGGCCTTGTTGCCGGCGAGAAAATGACGCTGGAAAATATTCTCTACTGCATGATGGTCGTCTCGGCAAACGAGGCCTGCAATGTCGTGGCCGAGCACATTGCGGGGAGTATTCCGGCCTTTGTGGATATGATGAACGCCCGGGCGGCCGAGCTTGGCTGCACCGGAACGCATTTTGCCAATCCGCACGGACTGCATGAGGACGACCACTATACAACCGTGCACGATCTGGCGCTCATCACCGAAGCCGCTCTCAAAAGTGAAACCTTCAAGCAGATTACCAACACCGTCAAATATACGGTACCTGCCACTAACATGTCGGATGAGCGGTCGCTGGAAACGACCAACAAACTGCTTGTGGATTCCGGCAGCAATCCGTACTACTATTCCAAAGCTATGGGCATCAAGACCGGGTATACCAGTTCCGCCGGCCGATGCGTGATCTCGACCGCCAAAGATGGGGACATGTACCTGCTCGGCATCGTCTGCGGCGCTGCCACAGTCACTCTGGACGACGGACAGACGGAAATGGAGAGTTTTCCGCAGTGTATCCGGCTGTTTAAATACGGCTTTGAAAATTATTCCTATGTGACCGTTCTTTCGACGCTCTATCCCGTCGCCCAGGTCAGCGTCTCCAATTCCGCCGGATCGGAGGCTGTCGCGGTCGCTCCGTCCGAAGATATCCGTCTGCTTCTGCCGAATGACTACGACAAGACGCAGCTGAAAACCGAGATCCAGCTGGATAAGGATACCGTGGAAGCCCCCGTATCAGCCGGCACCGTTTTAGGGACCGATACCGTCACCTACAATGGAGAAGTGATGGGGAAGGCCGATCTCACCGCAATTGCCGACGTAGCCCGTTCGGAAATATCCGCCGCCGCAACGGACACCTCTTCCTACATCCAGCACAATTGGTGGAAGTGGGTCGTTCTCGTCATTGTTCTGCTGGTCGTCGCCTTTATTGCTGCACTGGTTTTGACGGAAATGCGGCGAAAGAAGCATCGCCGCCAGCGTCTTGAGCAGCGCCGCAAGGCGCTCGAAAGGCGCAGCGGAGAGTCCGGGGAGGAGTGAGCCATGGATCAATGGGAAACGCTAGAGGCAGCCTGCCGTCAGTGTACGGCCTGTCCTCTCTGTCAGACACGGCACAACGTGGTCTTTGGCGTCGGGCCTCACGACGCCGAGATTCTGTTCGTCGGGGAAGGTCCCGGCGAGCAGGAAGATCTGCGGGGAGAACCCTTTGTCGGTCCGGCCGGTCAGCTGCTGGACGACATGCTCTCCATCATCGATCTGAGCCGCCGCAACTGCTACATTGCCAACATTGTAAAATGCCGTCCGCCCATGAACCGCGACCCCATGCAGACGGAGCAGGATGCCTGTATCAACTATCTCCGTGCCCAGACCAGGCTGCTTCATCCAAAAATCATTGTCTGTCTCGGCCGAATTGCCGCCATGAAGCTCATCCGCGAGGATTTCCGGATCACGCGCGACCACGGTCAGTGGACGCAGAAGGGCGGCATCTGGTTTTCGGCGCTCTATCACCCGTCGGCGCTGCTGCGCGACGAGAGCAAGCGGCCGGATACCTTCCGCGATCTCAAATCGCTCCAGGCCAAGGTGCGGGAGGTCTGCACCCGAACTTACGGATAAAATAAAGAGCAAAAGGGCTGCCATCCGCGAGGATGGCAGCCCTTTTGTCTATTCCACAGGCGCCGCATCGCCCGGCAGCGTCACGACGGAGTGCGGATGCCCGCGTCGCCGTTCACCGCGATGCCGATCGTTCCCTCTCCCGTGTCCTCCAGACTGACGAGCTGATCAGTGCGCGCGTACTCGAGCTCCGGGTATTGTTCCGCTCTTTGCGAAAAAAAGTCATTCTGAGGGGATACGAAGCATCTTCCCGCGAAATGGTCCGTTTGTGGAAGACGCTTCGGCCTTTCGGCCTCAGAATGACAGATTGAATTATTTCTTCTCCAGCCGCTTTTCCATGTAGTCGTGTGCGCTGCGCTCGAGCACGTCGTCGAGCGGCGACAGCTCCGCGGTTTGGTATTTGCGTTCCAGCGCGATTTTGAGAATGTAGTCGCAGAGCACGGGGTTTTTGGGCAGCAGGCAGCCATGGGAATAGGTCGCAAACACGTTTTTGTACCGCGCGCCCTCCATGTCGTCCTCGCCGTTGTTTCCGAAGCCGGACAGGACCTTGCCGATAGGCCGCACGCCGTCGCCCAGGTACGTCTTGCCCGAGTGGTTCTCAAAGCCCACCACGCTCTGGCCGTCCAGCTCCGTGCAGGTAAAGCAGTA
>Ga0163159_1003769_pt1 | contig 11219 bp, 9 predicted proteins | sample BioMet9_FD_108702 | JGI IMG/M metagenome (GOLD analysis project Ga0163159, IMG submission 108702) | Microbial communities from bioreactor (seeded with sewage sludge) at Lawrence Berkeley National Lab, California, USA - Biofuel... | ecosystem: Engineered > Bioreactor > Anaerobic > Unclassified ... | reverse complement strand
TCTGGACATGATTTGAACCTTCTTTCGTATGATAAATACAGTATAGCAGGTTCATTAAAAACGTGCTCAGAAAATGTCTGAATTTATGATACCATTATACCACCGTAGCCTCGTTCCTCGGCAGCTCCCTCCAGGCTCTACCACTCGTTCGCAGACTGAAGGTGGTCCTGGGCGACGTACAAAGGCCGATGAACACAAAAAAGCTCCACACTCCCAGGCATCTCCCTAGTCGTGCGGAGCTTGTCGTATTACAATCTCCTACTTCGTATCAAATTCTAGAATGATTCGTTTTTCTTACAAATTCTCTTTATACCATTCAATAGCCAACTTTATTCCATCTTCAAAACTGTATTCAGGATCATACCCCAATAGCTGCCTTGCTTTAGAAATATCCGCATTAGAATGTTTGATATCTCCTTTGCGATCCGGACCAAAAATTGGCTTAATGTCCTTACCTAATACTTTATTCAACGTATTATACACATCAATCAGGTATTCTCTACCACCAAATGCGATATTGTACGCCTGACCAGATGCTTCTTTCCCTGCCAGACAGGCTTTCAGATTGGCTTCTATAACATTATCGATATATGTAAAATCCCGTGATTGCTTACCATCGCCGTTGATTGTCGGTGATTCATCATTAATGAGCATCTTCAGGAATTTTGGAATGACAGCAGCATAGGCCCCATGGGGATCCTGCCGGCGTCCAAATACATTGAAGTACCGCAATCCATACGTATCCAAGCCATAATACATAGTATACTGTTTGGCATATTCTTCAGCTACTCTTTTCGTGACTGCATATGGAGATAATAAATTACCTTCTTGGCCTTCCGATTTTGGCATATGCGCTTCATCTCCATACACGGAAGAGCTGCTTGCATACACAAATTTTTTGACACCGCATTTAGTGGCTGCTTCCAGCATATTTACTGTTCCAATAATATTATTATTCGCATAAAACAAAGGCATTTCGATGCTGCGTGGTACACTTCCCCATGCAGCTTGATGTAACACGTAATCGGCCCCTTCACAGACTTTTTGGCACGTATCAAAATCTCGAATATCACCGATAATAAATTCAAAATCTCGATTGGCCAAAAATTCTACTATATTATCTTTTTTGCCGTTAGACAAATTGTCGAGGCAGCGAACTCTATACCCCATATTTAATATAGCTTCACACAAGTTAGAACCAATAAATCCTGCTCCGCCTGTAACTACAAACACAGAACCTTCTGGAAATTGTAATTGTTTATACCCCATCTTATAATCTCCAATACAGATAATTCGCATTCTGATATTCTTTTTTATCTAGAATACCTTTTACGTCAATCATGACTTTAAAAGTCTTACTTGCAAACATGGCATCGAAATTTTTCAAGCTCAGTTTTTTAAATTGGTCATGACCAACCGCAATGATAAGGGCATCGAGATTAGTAAACTGATCCAAATCCACAAAATCAATACCATATATCTTTTTCGCATCACCTGCATCAGCGGCAGGGTCGCAAATCATTGGAAAAATATCATATTCAGCCAATTCCTTGACGATATCAATGACACGAGTATTACGCGTATCTGGACAATTTTCCTTGAAAGTGAAACCCAATATACCGACCTTTGCTCCTTTGACCGGTTTATCCCCCTTAATCAAAGTTTTCACCGTATTTTCCGCCACATATTTTCCCATATCATCATTAATCCGGCGACCCGATAAAATGACCTGACTATGATAGCCCATTTGTTCTGCTTTGTATGTCAAATAATACGGATCAACACCTATGCAATGCCCACCGACCAAACCAGGAGCAAATTTAAGGAAATTCCATTTCGTGCCGGCTGCTTTTAAAACAGACAATGTATCGATCCCCATCTTATTGAAGATAATAGACAGCTCATTCATAAAAGCAATATTAATATCTCTCTGGCTATTTTCGATGACCTTAGCAGCTTCAGCTACCCGAATACTTTCAGCTTTATACACACCAGCATCTACAACCAGACTATACACCTTGGCAATAACATCTAATGTCTCATCATCCATACCAGAAACGATTTTAACAATAGTATTGAGACGGTGGACTTTATCACCGGGATTAATCCGTTCTGGAGAATAGCCTACCTTGAAATCGACGCCACATTTCAATCCTGATTCTTTTTCCAATATAGGTACACAAATATCTTCTGTTACACCAGGATACACCGTCGATTCATACACAACAATACTACCTTTTGTTAAATTACGCCCTAAAATGGCACTCGCACCTTCAACAGGCGTTAAATCCGGCGTATGGTCAGCATTAACCGGTGTTGGTACAGCTACAATGTGGAACTTTGCTTCTTTTAATTTATTTTCATCTGCAGTAAATTCAACAGTCGTATTTTTGACGGCTTCACTACCAACTTCCTGTGTCGGATCATTACCTTGCATGTACATTTCTATCTTTTGTTTGTTCAAATCATATCCAATAACTTTTACCTTTTTAGCAAAAGATACGGCTATAGGCATCCCCACATAGCCAAGACCGATCAAAGCTATGCTTTCTTTTCCTTGAAGCAGAGCATTGTATAAATCCATAATCACACCATCTCCTATTATAATTAAATACTCATTTTTTAATAATTAAATAATAAATATCTCTTATTCGAATTAATAACGTAATTTGATTGAAATAAAGAAATTTTGAAATTAACATCTCCTTTAAAGTAAGTTTTTCGGTATTCTTCTCATAACATTCTCTAAAAAATGCATCATTTGCAATTAACAATAATTTATCTTTTCTCAAATCAGATTCATCTGCTAGAATACTTAAAACATGAATAATTATGCTTCTTAATCGCCACTTCCAAAGTAATATTTCAGCATCTGGGAATATATTATAAAAAGTCACCCATAAGTATTGTTGCAAGATTTTCAAATCATTATAAAACGCTTTATTCGTACGTGTTATACTATTTTCATTAATACGATAAAAGTACAATGGCTCATTTATATATACAATACTGCTCGAATTGATTATAATCGGTAATGATATCAAAAGATCCTCTCCATTAAACCTTTTTAGCTCGTAATAATTTTCATAGTTTATATTGTCAACCAATGTGCGTTTGAAAGCTTTTCGGCAAAGACTATTTAAATCATTACTCATACAAAGTATTCTATATATAATATCTTTTTGTTCTTTTGAATATATAATGCCTGGTTTTAAGTAATTTATAGAATAAGATTTACTATTTTCCCGTACATAGTCAAAGATAACTATATCTACATTAAATTCTTGAATGGCATTATATATAACTTGTAATGCGTCCTTCAGTATATAATCATCTGAATCAATAAAAATTATATATTCACCTGCTGCTATATGTAGGCCCCGGTCACGTGTATAAATACTACCTCTATTAGGTTGATGTACAACTTTAATCTTTGAGTCATATTTAAATTTATAGTTATCACAGATTAAGCCACTCTGATCACTAGAACCATCATCAATCAAAATAAGTTCAAAATCATTAAAAGACTGTTTCAGAATAGATTGTATACATGTTTCCAAATAGTTCTCTACATTGTAGACGGGAACAATAATAGAAAAAAACATTCTATGACCTCTCTCTCTTAAATTTTTTCAAGTATGATTTCTTAATTAATTCCATAAAATAGATTCTTTCGGGCCTTTTCCATGTCATTGTAAATAAAACTATACATGAACCAACAATACTTAAAATACCATTTTGAAAAAATTGAACCAAATAACTCGGAGTAGAAAATAATTGACAAACATAGAAACTTATAAAACAGCAAATACATGCCACGCTAAAGTAATATAAATAATATAAATAGTATAAGCATAATTTTTTGTGGTATATTCGTTGATAAGTTAAGTACGGGCCGCTAATATAGACCGAACAAAGAGTACTTATAATAGTCCCAATAATAACCCCTGCGACTCCAATATATTTTACTAAAGCTAACGATGCCACTATATTAACAAAAGCTTCCCATAGTGGAACGAACCTATCTGGTCTATATATTCCACCTGCATTTTTACCGACGTTTACGGATGCACGCATAGAACTAACGTAATACCCAACGACTATAACAACTTCTGTATAAAAAGATAATACATTATCTTCTCCAGCATAAAAACAAATAAATGGATGTAAACAATTAAATAAACAACATCCAGTAACAGTAGTAATAAAAAAATTCATATAATATATTTTTAAAAAAACTGAATATGCTCTCTGTGGTTCTAAAACAAATAGATTTCCCATACTAGCCGTAACCGATTCGATAATGGTAGATTGTAAACTTGTTATCTTCAAAACAACAAATTGATAATTACCATATATACCGGCAGTAGTGACATTAATCAAAGCTGAAACAATAATACTATCTGTTCCCAACACAATAAATCCTCCAATTTTATGACATATTAAAGCCTTAACATTGGATATGATTTTATGTTTTTCATTTGAAGGAAGTATATTAACATTTTCATTTAACAAAAAAGGATATCTGTGATTTACAAACAAAGAAACTACTACATTTTCCAACATCATTAGCGAAAATCGGATTACTAAAAAAATATAAAAATTCGAAAATACAATTAAAGTGACTATTTGTATGATGTTAGTGACAATCACAGTAATAAGATCTGCACATTTATTAATGTAATCATTTTGATCCGCATACAATATGGAACGTTTATATGAATAAAAATAAGAAAAGGCCGTATTAAATAAATATAGCACAAATACCAAATATAAATTAACATCAACAGATAAATCCTTAAATACATATCTTACAAAAGGAAGCATAAGTAAGCCAATTATAAAAACAATAATTCCAATCCATTGGTATGCACGTTTATATAGAAGCATCAGAGAAGCAGTTGTTTGTTCATCTTTTTCTGCTAATGGCTTATATAAAGCATAAACCATTGCCGTCCCAATTCCTAACTCAGCAATACCCAACATTGAAATAACATTATTAAAAACTCCCGAAATGCCAACATATTGAATTCCAAGATAACGAATAAAGAAAAATTGAGTAGCTAGTCCAAATAAAATAGTAAATATCTGAAGTAACAATCCGCTAAATGCATTTTTAATAGATTGATATAGTCGCATCCTTATTTGCTCCCCAAATTATCATCAGACCATTTCATTATAATTGCACTATACATTACCATAATTCCCAATAAATTTGATGTAATGCTGAAACCCTGCCCGGATTGCAAATGAATTAATGTCGCAATCATAGGTAAGTATTGAATATATCTAGCTTGAGGATTTATTTTATGTGCATTGTGAAATAAAATAATAAAGAGGACAATAATTATAAATAATCCAATAATTCCCCATGCTATCAACACTTCTTGCGTGGCATTGTGTGCAGCCCACATAAAATTATACTTTTCAGGATAATGCTGTATTCCCACTCCAAAAATAAAGTGATCTATCGATTGCGCTATTTCATTCCAATAATATCCTGCAATATCTATACGATTATCAGATATATCTGCCACTTCAAATCGTAATAGAAACCGAGCAACATATTCCGATAAAAAGGTTAGAGTTCCAAAAATAATACACCCTAAGGTAAATACACTTAAAAACAATGTTTTTACTACTGCCTTAATTGTTTTGCAAGAAAAGATTATATAAAATACAAACGAAATTATATAGGTTACCAAAAAAGCTATGGATTGTGTCATTATTCCCAGATATGTAGCAATAAATAAAAAGATTAAATACGTTCTTCTATTCTGCTTGTGATAAAGCAATAGACTTATTAAAGCTATTTGAATACAAATCAACCCCAAACTATTAGGATTAAAACTAACTGACATTATATCTATATTTTCATCTAATAACATTCTTGTATTACCAAAACGGACACCTAGCTCTAGTATATCAGATAAGGAATACGTGTTTAGCATTTGCCCAAACAAGCTTATAACTGCCACACAAAAACCTGCTATATAAAATTTCAACATTTTAAGAATTTTGTACTGTCTGTCTGTATCTATCATCATCAAAAAAGGGAAAACAAATACACCTGCAAATCGCATATAATCAATAATATCGAATTTATATCTTATACCTGAAAAGAGTTCCAAAAACAAAACAAGAAAAATACATCCAATTCCTAGAAATAAATACTTAAAACTATAAATTGATTTAAATAATACTAATACAAGAGCAATAGCAGTTATATAAGTTGCAGGGATTCCCGAAGAAACTGGTACTAAAAAAGCAATAAAACAGTAAATATCGTACTTGTCATTTATAACACATATAAAAGTCGCAATACATATAAAAATATATTTGCTAATTTCAAAATCACAAACATCATGTAACAAAATCAGAGCACTTATAATTACCAGTAAAAGTACAGTAATTCCATTAACTGAAATAATCTTTTGATGCGGTTTTAATTTATCATTAAAATTGGTATTGTAATTATTTTTATATAAGTCTTGCATAATAACTCCTTATTGCTGTTTTAAATAATCCCAAAAAGCAGCACCTATAATTTCGATGTTATTAGTTTGTCTTACTGATTTTGCATTTTGAGCTAATTGCTGACATAATTCATCCTTTTCTAATAGAAAACAAACATAAGAAGCTAAAGTTTCCCAATCATGCACCGAAAATAAAAATCCATTTTGGCCATTGGTAATTAATTCTGACGGACCAAAATCACAGTCAGCAACCACACAGGCACAACCACTAGCCATTGCTTCAAGCAACACATTCGGAAACCCCTCAGCTCTACTTGCCATAATAAATATCTTATGTTTGCTATATTCCTCAAAAATTGTTTGGCAACGCCCATGAAAACGTACAACATCAAGAAATCCTAATTCTGTTGCTTTAATCATTAATTTTTGTTTATCAGGACCATCACCATATAAATCCAATTTAACATTAGGGAATTGTTTGTGTACTATAGCAAAAGCCTGTAAAATATCTTCAAAACATTTTCCCTCATCCATGCGTCCCACAGCACATACATTACTTCTATCATCCCATGCTAAGTCATTCTTACTGAATTTCTCAGATAAAATACCATTTTGTAAAACTATGCCGACACTTTGTATTTGACCTGAATAATATTTTTTTACACCATTGGTTTGAAAAACATATCCATCACATAACATAGCAATATATTTTTTTGCTCTATTCCAGAATCCAGACTGATTATAAAATGGGTTAGTACGCTCAGAACCGATTACTTTATATCCAACACCCCATTTCGCAAGCCACGATAAAAATATAGTATTAGGTTGAAAAGAAATAACTACATCGGGCCTAATATCAGAAAAACAATCATGAATTACCAAAAGCGAATGAAAGTTATTAAACATAGCCCTAAAAATATTCTGACTATTATGATTTACACCTAACTTAACATGTTTAATTTGATTGGGAAGCGGATAGAACGATTTCTGATCATCCATAGTAACAATATAAACTTCATTCTCCATGTTAATTAAATAAGAAGATAGAAGAGATATTGTTCTTTCTGCGCCTCCACCTTGCATACTAAAATGAAAAAAAACTAATTTCATAAACATCTCCATTTTAATTTTTTATTATACCATGTACTTCTCATACCACATCTGAAAAACAAAATATCTCCATACTAATGCTTGCTCTCGATTATTTCCAGAGAGAAAATCCTGAATTAATTTTAAAACTGATTGATAATCAAAAATATCTTGTTCATTTATGAAATCTCTATCAGCAATATGTTTTAATAAATCTCTTTTAGATGTACGTAAATATCCACCAATCGGAATAGCAAATCCTTTTTTAGGTCTATCTATTAATCTTCGTGGAACATATTTATATAAAACATCTTTTAAAAGCTTCTTTTTTATTCTATTCGCATAAACATATTGATGTGGGAGCGAAAATGCAAATTCTATCACCCGATAGTCTAACAAAGGACATCTAGCCTCTAGAGAATATCTCATTGATGCACGATCCACCTTAGTTAAAATATCTTCCGCCATATATGTTTTTACATCCAACAACATTCTGCGCACTTGCCAATTCTTTTCCAAAATATTCTTTTCCCGTCTATACCATACAGGTATTCCCCCATCGTGCGAGAGTAAATCACTCACCTGATTCTTTCTTTTATAAGTAATATTTTGGCATAATGCATCTTGAAAATCATAAATTTCAGCAAGGGATTTGACTTTATTAAACAACAGTCCTTCCTTATTCATAAATCGCAATATGTCAGATATGCAATAAAATTTTTGTGTTAATGCTATGATTGAATACTCATTATAACCACAAAAAAGTTCATCTCCACCATCACCAGATAAAACAACAGTTATATCCTGTTTTGCAAGTTTTGATACTAGCATTGTAGGAATTTGTGACGAATCCGCAAAAGGTTCATCATAAAAATAAGGTAAATCATCCATAACTTGAATAAAATCATTATCAGTAACATATAACTCATGATGATCAGTACCAATATACCTAGCTATATGTGCAGCAAATTGAGCTTCATTATATTGTGGATTTTGAAACCCAATGGAATACGACTTTATCGGTTGTCCACTAACTTTTTGGGCTAAAGCAGTTACTAATGAAGAATCTATTCCACCACTTAAAAACGTACCCACCGGAACATCCGCAATCATTCGTTTGGAAATCGCGTCTAAAAGCAACTTTTCTAATTGTACTTGTGCTTCATCATACGAAATATTACAAATTCCATTTTTTTTGTGTTCATCAACAATATCCCAATAAGCATAATCTTGTACCATTCCTTTATGCCATATCATCACATGCCCAGGTCTTAGTTTATATACATTCTGAAAGATGGTATCAGGTGCAGCAATATATCCTCGAAAAAAATAACGTGCTAAAACATCTTTCCGAATTATTTTATAAAATTTAGGATATTGCATAATTGGTTTTAATTCAGATCCAAAAATAAACTCATTGCCATCATTAAAATAGTATAAAGGTTTTTTGCCTACCCTATCACGCGCAAAATATGCAGTACGTTTCTTTGAATCAACTAAAGCAAATGCAAACATTCCATTAAACTTACGAACGCAATCAATTCCCCATTCTAGGTAACTTTCTATTATAACTTCCGTATCACAATTACTACGAAATACATGTCCTTTGTTAATTAATTCATTTTTTAAATCAAGAAAATTATAGATTTCTCCATTATAAACAAGTACAACATTTCTATCAGCTGAAAACATAGGCTGATGGCCAGCATCAGACAAATCTAAAATTGAAAGTCTTCTTTGGGCAATTCCTATTACATAATCACCTATATGTCCTTCATATATACCCGCATCGTTAGGACCGCGATGTTCCATAGTATCATTCATGTTCACTAATGCATCTTGGGAAATATAAGTTTTTGATATATACCCACAAATTCCACACATAAAAACAACGTCCCCGCTTTCTCTTATACACAAATTTGAATTATAATAACCGCCTGCTATTAATCTGTTTTATTTATGATTAATTATTCAAACATTATCATACGTATATTATTAAAAATCATTTTTCTAAGATTTCAAGCATTTTATGTTTGTATTTGTCATTTGAAAAAGTTTTCACACGTTCTCTTGCTTTTCCTCTGAAGAAAGAAGATTTTTGCGAATCTGCTAAAAACATAAGAATACCTTTTGCAAGTATTCCATCCTCCCTCAATAATTTATCAGAAAATTCACGTTTTGAGGCCGGAGCAACTAAAATACCATAATCAGTTTCTTCTATATCATCACAAATCTTTTCAAAAGACCCTTTACTTAAAATTTCCCTGGGACCGCTCTTACAATCAACAGCTATTACAGGTAAAAATGTCATTCCTTCTATTAATGAATTTGGAAATCCTTCTGAATAGGAAGATAATACATATACAGATGCTTTTGCGAGATACGCAAACGGATTTGCCCGGAATCCAATCAATGTTACGCATTCACTAAGTTCGAATTTTTTAATAAGTCTTTCTAATATTAAACGTTGACTTCCTTCACCGATTATAAGCAATCGCGCGTCAGGTACTTCTTTTTTGACAAGATAAAATGCTTTAATTAATCTTGGATAATTCTTTACTTCATCTAACCTTCCATGTGATATAACCGTATGTTTTGAAAAAATATAATCCGTAATTTCTTTTTTCCCATCATCAATCATGGTATCAAAAAAATAAGGATTATATAAGAGAACACATTTCTCAGTATAGTCGATGCTAAATTTCTTTATTTTATCACAAATCACATTAGAACATCCAATAATCTTATCGCATCGCTTATACATAAAATTATTTATCAACGTATTTGAAACATCATCATATGCACGTATCCCTATGAAGCAATCATCTTTCCCTTTAGATAATACATTTACTAAATTAGCTGATAATCCAAAAGATATAGTAAAATCTATTTTATATTTCCTTTTTATCTTCCAAATCTTCCAACTACGTTTTATCACATTAATACATCTACAAAAACAGCAATTCGTTGCAGGTATATTTAAACTAATAACATTACATTCTGGAGTATACGCAGAGTTACGACTATCAAATATAACTATCATGATTTCATATTCACTTTTTAAAATTTTCGCTGTATTAACAGCGACTCTTTCTTGTCCACCGAATTGTAGTGTAGGAACAAGAATCAATAATTTTTTCACGTTATTACTTTCTCATCACTTTCTGAGTTATTTTTTAAAACTCTTAGCATTTCTTTACGCTTATTGTCAAAATATGCAAACTTATTATATGGGGGAGTTTCCTTCAAGCATTTATTTGCAAAGTCTTGTATAGACGAAATAAGATGTGCAGGATTACCAGCTACGACAGAGTTAGGCGGTACATCTTTTGTAACAATACTTCCTGCTCCTACTATTGAATTAGGACCAATAGTAACCCCTGGTAAAATAATACTCCCTTGTCCTATAAAACAATTATCTTTAATAATAAGGGATTGTCAAGTAAAGTGTGTAAATTAATTTAAACGGATGCTTGATATTTCTGTACCATAGCACCGACCCGTTCGTCAATAATCAGCTGGTTCATCACCATAGCCCAGTTACGAATCGAGTGACCTTGCCATTTCTGGTACAGTTCCTTAATCCGCAGATAGAATACCTTGAACACCGCGGTTTCGTTGCTGAAAGAGCCCTTCTTGGTAACTTTGCGGAAG
>Ga0163159_1003765_pt1 | contig 11232 bp, 9 predicted proteins | sample BioMet9_FD_108702 | JGI IMG/M metagenome (GOLD analysis project Ga0163159, IMG submission 108702) | Microbial communities from bioreactor (seeded with sewage sludge) at Lawrence Berkeley National Lab, California, USA - Biofuel... | ecosystem: Engineered > Bioreactor > Anaerobic > Unclassified ... | reverse complement strand
TGTGGTTTTTCCATGGTCGACATGTCCTACCATGCCGATATTAACACAAGGCTGACTCAAGTTGTAATTTCCTCCAGTAAAGTGAAGTGATCCGATATAAGGCAGGTCTATAATCCTAAACCTTAACTATAAAATTTGAAATTATTTTTCCAGTAGGTCCGCAGATTCCAACCCGTAACTCATCTGGTCTGTAATTTAAAATGCAATTATGAATTAAAGCGGGTTTGGGGGAACGAAAATATTCCCCGGCTCAGTTCTTAGTCTGGATTTCCTGAATTGGGAGTCTGGGTCAATTCTATTATTATGTTTTCGTATCACGGTTTAAAGCTTGCAGATTCAGGTGATACTTTTAAAGTTTACGGTATTCTGCATAGTTAATATCTACTAATGCCGGAAAGCCTTAATAAATTTATGTGACGATAGCGTCAAGCTTCTCCAGTTCAAGGGCGCGCCTGATCTCAAAGGCCAGCCTTCTTCCTGTACTCATTGGTCTTCTCCAGAGCGAGTTGCCGTAAGAATGACCTACTGACATATGAACATTGGTCCCGCCGCCTACTCTTGGGGCCACATCATAAATATAGAAGTTAAGATCCTTATCAACGCAGGTCTGCAGGCAGAAAGGCCCTATAATTCCAGGAGAATAATGTTCCTGTGTAGCTTTTACATATTTTTCTCCCATTTGGAAGACTTTCTCAAGAAGAGACTCGCGCAGAGTTGCAGAGTTATGCCCGCATACCGTGTATTCAGGAGTTAACTGGCTTTCGGCCAGGGACATTTGCTGCGGGGCAGGAAGCCTTACATGCCCATCAAGGCTTGTCTCAAAGCGCCAGTCAATCCCAAGAAGTTCCAGCTTGCTCATTTTCGGCTCGATTGGGGAATAAAACATATCAAAGTTGAATACAGGACCTATGATATAGCGCTCTATCCTTGCATTCTCAAGGGCCTCATGTGTGATAACTCCCTGCTTAACTAGAGCCTCGGATTTCTCCATATATTCTCTGTAACTTGAAGCGGTAAAAAATCCCCGTTCGAGTTTTTTTACTGCATGCGGGAGCTTGACCATTACAAGCTCATTGATATCCTTTGGAGATTCGATTTTTTCCGGAAAAGGAAGTCCTGCTTTTTCCAGAATCCAGTAATAGCTCTGCTGTTCACTGCGTTCCTCACTCCGGAGAAGGTTCCTGCTTCCCACAAGAGGCACTCTGAAGTTCTCTTCGATCTCATCTATACTGCAGTAGGAAGTAAAGGATCTGTTCGGGACAAAAAGCACATTTTCATCAACCAGTTTCTGCTGGTTTTCAGGCAGGAGAATTTCGTTGTACTTTTTGAAAACAATGGTCTCGTCAACAACCCCCCTCTTTACTTTTCCAGAAAGGTCTCTCTGAGTCCTGAAGTATTCGCTGTATGTTTTTTCCCTGCCAGCCTGGCATACAGCAAGAGTCCTGAATTCCTCTTCAACTGCCCCGTCACAGATGTCGAGTCCTGAGTGAGAGCCTATAGTTCCGACTTTTATCTCATTAGCGTGGGTATAGTAGCCTTCAACGATTTCCTTAATTTCGTTCCTGTTAATCATATTTGATGTTCCTTGGCTTTGGAAATAATTTCTTTCAATAAAATGGTAATAGGTATGGCTTTCAAACCTGCTAATCGATGGAGATTCCTCGAAACGCAGGTCTCGCGACTAGTTGCCAGGTATTATGAAGTAAAAATCCTGATAGGTTTTCCCCATTAACGGCTTTACCTATTAAATCCCTTTCTGATATAAGTAATCATTTATATAATGAAAGAAAGCAAGAAAGCTCTAAAGCCAGAAAAAATTAGGCTATAACAGACATCTGAAACTTTCCCGTTGATTTCCGGGTTCTGATTTTCCTTCAGTTTTTGATACTTTCCCGTTGGTTTCCAGATTCTGATTTTCCTTCAGTTTTTGACACTTTCCCAGTCAGTCTCCAGGTTCTGAGTTTCCATAGTTTTTGACACTTTCTTAAACCGGTCATGTCCGTAAGTTATTGACGACTTCAGAAAAAGCAAGTACAACTCCATCATTTGAGGAAAATGTAGAAATATTCTTGTGCTTATGATTTTCAATAACTACACCCACTACCAAATTCCTTTACCAAATACAAATGAATGAAATACCTGTTTATGGCCAAAAACATGAATCATCGGAATTTTGAAACAAGCTCAAAAGAATCTGAAAAGAGAAAGCAATCATTACCCCCTGTTCAAAGGTAAGAATTACTGTAAATTTCTCTTTTCGATGTGGTGTGTTAGTTAATTAAAATACATTTCCATTTTTTCGATGTGGTGTGTTAGTTAATTAAAATACATAGTTAAAATATACATAGTTAATTAAAATACATTTCCATTACTTCTGCTTCTTTTCTTCTGCGAGAGTGACCTTCTTCCCACAAATATCGCATTTTCCTTCTTCAGTAATACAGGGCTGCTTGGGAGCCTCTCCTCCACAAATTCCACATTTTACCATATCATTTCACCTCATCTTTTCTAATCCCGGACCTTTCGCCCATTATTAATATATTAGTAATTGATTTATATTTAATCGGCATAAAAATATACAAAATGCATTTCAGTGACCTGATAAATATATCTCGGAATAACTTTTGACTGGACTTTCACATATATACGAAGAATGCATCGTTAGATAATGAAAATCCGTAGTGCCTAACGAAAATAAATCCAAAAATTGTCTAAAAATTGTCTTATTGATCACGAAAATTAGTAGCTGCAATACTGGTATGTAAATATAATCCCAAAATAGTATGAAGTTTACGGGCTCGATGCATAGCGAGTTTAAAAAACAAAAAATTATTGAATTTGGGCAAAATCGTTATCAGGCAGACTATTTTTCGTCTACAACATTAACTATGCAGCCGATTGTTGTCGTTTTTTCACGATCTTTGTAATATGAGTTTGAACATTACCAAGGGATAATATCGTAGATCTCGAATATTGGGTCATCCTATAATAATAAAAGTCTCAAAAATGGGTAGTGTCCGTGAGTTATTGATTAATTCTGGCTGATTAATTCTGATATAACGGGCACAACTGCCATCATTATCAAAATTTGGGAACCTTTTCTCGGATTATGTTTTTCAGTAACTTACCCCCACTCTTAAACCGAACTAAGGATAATAGGAGTAATAAAAGTCTCAATAATAGCTGCAACCAGAAGGAGAGGCAGGATCCAGCGGAAATAAAACGTAAGCCCCTCTTTAAATTCTTTTTTTATCTGGGTAGGTCTCCCTATAAGGGCAGAAAATACCTGGTATCCGAGCCGAAGACCTATGCCTGCAGAAAGGAAAACCATAGGCAGTTCCAGTATCCCGTGGGGGAGAAGACCAAGCAAAATAAAAATCATTCCTCTTTCCTGAGCTATGAGATAAACGATAACTCCCACAACATATCCATTAAAGGCGATAAAAAGTACCGGAAGAATTCCCAGAGCCAGCCCGAGTACTAGAAAAAGCAGGCTTAAAAAGGCATTATTAAGAAAAATTGCGAACATTATGAAAAGAGGGCTCATTGTCATAATTGATGAAAAACGGGAGCTAAAGCTTTCTCTGAGAGTCTCAGCCATAGAAGGGAAACTTGCAGCTGAATAATAGCCTACAACTAAAAATACAAAAAATATAAAGGCCATAAGAAGGGCATAAGGCCAGATAAATTGCAGATATCCTGTAAACCCTTTTTTTGGGTCTTTTCTGCTATCGTGCCAGGTTTCTGCCGCGCTGCTTCCGGGAAAGAAATCTTTCTCTTCTGCAACATATTCCCTGTTTTCCATCTCCCCTTCAGGAGTTCCTGCAGTCTGTACTCCTGCTTTTCTCTCATCTGAATTATAATCGTCCTCTCTTTCCATACCTATCCCCACCAATAATTCTCAGTTCACTTAATCCTGTTCTAAATATATATGACGCCTGCCAAATATCTTTTTATCTCAAATTCCCATCATCATCCGGATCGTGTTCCGGGTTGCAGGAGAGAGCCCAAGGATCAAAATGACCATTTTTATTAGTACTTTCAAGTTCAAGGAACGCTCGTCATCCTCAAACTGAGTGTCAAGTATGTAAAGAACCCCTACGAAGATAATAAGCTTTAATGGATACATAACCAATGCGGTGCCAGTCAGGTTGATAAGATAGGTAGGCACTACATGCTTTTCAAAGTATCCAAGATGATCTACTCCTATGTATGTCGAAGAAGCATCCATCAAGTGAGCCATCAGGATAGAAAGGTTCAGAGGATTGGTGAATATTGAGGACTTAAAATGGCGGGCAATCAGATAAAAGATAAAGGTTAGACCTGTTCCTGCCACGATTACGAATACGGGAACGTAAGGGTATACTATATTATCAAAATGGAGGAGGACAGCGAGATTTATGAAAAACCATGCGAGTCCGAAGCCTGCAAAGGTGAAATGAAAATCCTTTACAAGCCCTGCTTTCTGCATCCGGATTGAAATCCAGAGGCAGCCTACGGTTATCGCAAAAACCAGGAAGTAAATATTGGGAGTTATGAGAAGATAGCTAAATGGCGGGTGAAAGATACCTGCAGGAGAATCTTCAATTACACGCAGGGAAGATCCTGCAAGTACGAAAGGCAGGACCGACGCAATAAAGCGGGGAGTTATTTTTACCTCAAGCTTTTCGAGCAGCCTGAAAACCCCAAATATGCAAATGCCCAATATTATTGCCCAGGTAATGGTGTTTACTGGATTATACCCTTCATCGCCCCTTATGGGGTCAAGATAATAGGTATTAATAAACTGTGAGACATTATCTATTGAAAAACTCATCTTATCACTCATTCAAAATGGCAATATCCTAATACAATCAATACTTAAAATGTATACGCCGAACTTACTTCCTTAATCAAGAGGGTAGTATTCTTTTCCAGTGCGCGATGTTCGTTCTAATGTAAGATATTTCTATCCGAAGGGTCCCACCCAATAAGCGTTAGCAATATTATATAAACTTTAATGTATTACGGTATTTTTATAATTATTTATAATATTCTAATAGTATAATTGTCATACATAATATAGTGGTAAGAATAGAGAATTTATAACGATGTAAACATAAAGATTATTCTAATATAAATATGGAAATAGTCTTAAATAAGTTCTGAGTAAAGAATTATAAATTATGAATTTTGATATCTCAGACCTCAAAGACACTTTAAATAAGATCTCAGATCTCAAATACACTTGAAACAATATATTAAACCTGAAAAATACTTAATACAATATTTAAAACTCTAAAAATCCTTAAAACTACATATCGAACCCTAAAAACACTTGAAATAATATATTAAACCATAAAAATACTTGAAACGATATATTAGACCTGAAAACATTTCAAAATATTAATAAGATCTCTGACTTGGGACATATTCCAGACTAGAATTATAAAGAATTAAGTTAATGAGTTAACGTATTGAATATACCTGATATGCCGCAGTCTGCTGATAATCTAAACTTATGACTTCATACGTATATTCGGGTTTATAAGAGCCAATTTACAATCTATCGTAATTGAATACTGATGCAGGTATGAAATTGACTATTAACAAAAACAGCGCAAAATGGATGCAGCTTCCCAGAGATGTGCTTGTTGGGCATGGCGTGCTTGAGGAAATTGGAGATGTCTGCAGGGACCTGAAAATGAAAGGAAATGCGCTGATCGTAACCGGAAGTACTACAAAGGATATTGCAGGCAAGAGAGTCAGTAACCTCCTTGAGAGTGCAGGTTGTAGTGCGGAAATGGTTTTGACGTGCAAAGCTACTAAGGAAGAGGTCGAAAAGGTTATGGAAAAGGCCCTTGAAGTAGAGGCTAATTTTCTCCTTGGGGTTGGAAGCGGCAGGTCTATTGACCTTGCAAAACTTGCTTCGACCCGACTTGAACTTCCTTTTATTAGCGTGCCGACGGCAGCTTCCCACGATGGCATCGCATCTTCCCGTGCCTCAATTGTGGATAATGGGAGAAGTACGTCTGCGCAGGCTCAGGCTCCTATTGCCGTTATTGCAGATACGGAGATTATTTCAGCAGCCCCTTTCCGCTTTCTTGCGGCTGGCTGTGGAGACATAATTTCCAATTATACGGCAGTACTGGACTGGGAACTTGCAAGCAGGCTCAGGAATGAATATTTTGGGGCATATGCTGCGGCTCTTTCCCGTATGGCTGCCCGAGTTATTATTGAGTGTGCGGATTCGATTAAGCCTGAACACGAGACCTCGGCAAGGCTTGTAGTAAAGGCTCTTGTATCGAATGGTGTTGCGATGAGTATCGCAGGATCTTCAAGACCGGCTTCGGGTTCGGAACATATGTTCAGCCATGCCCTTGATAAGATAGCTCCAAAACCCGCGCTCCACGGAGAACAATGTGGAGTAGGGACGATTATGATGATGTACCTCCACGGGGGAAACTGGCAGGAAATCAGGGAAGCCTTAAAAAAGATAGGGGCTCCTGTAACCGCCGAGGAACTGGGTATAGAAGATAAGTATATAATCGAAGCCCTGTTACATGCACACAGCATTCGTCCGGAGCGTTATACAATTCTCGGTAGTGGCCTTAATCCTTCCGCGGCTGAGAAAGTTGCAAGAATCACAAAGGTCATAAATTGAAAAGTTATTCTTATTCAGGCTAAAGCCAAGAATGAATGCCTCCTCAAGATACTGGAGTTTAAGGCAGGATTCAACTCAGGAATCTAACATCACATTTCCTGTTAAAAAGAATCCGAATATGGAGTCAATTAATTTCTAATCAGTCAATCATTTAATTTCTAGTAGACAACCACTTAACTTCCAATTAAGTAATCATTTAACTTTCCAATCAAGTAATTACTTAACTTTCCAATCAAGTAATTACTTAACTTTCCAATCAAGTAATTACTTAACTTCCAATCAAGTAATTACTTAATTTCCAATCAAGTAATCACTTAGCTTTCCAATTAAAGAATCACTTAGCTTTCCAATTAAAGAATCACTTAGCTTTCCAATTAAAGAATCACTTAACTTTCCAATTAAAGAATTATCTCAAATCAAACCCGATATTGAACTTCAAATTATCTCGGAATAGGCTCCAGGTGACCCCGAGAAATGGGGCACAGGCCCAAAAACAATTAAAAGGAAGAGTTATTATGACAGAAAGCGATACCAAAATAACACTTATCGGATCACGGCTTGCAAGGGAAGGACTGGAATTCATATTTAAAGGTGAGATGCCCGAATGTAAGAAATGCCGGCTAAAAAATACCTGCCTTAACCTTGAACCTGGACGCAGGTACAGAGTCGAAAAAATAAGGAACAAAGACATCCACGAATGTTTCCTGCATGATAGCGGCGTGCTTGCCGTAGATGTGAGCAAGGCTCCTATCCTGACTACGTTGGAGTCAAGAAAAGCAATCGACGGGGCAAGAATTATGTATGAGCCTCCAAAATGTGGCAAGAGAGGATGCGAGATTTATGATACCTGTCACCCTGAGGGGCTCTCAAAAGGCGATAAATGCAAAATTGTAGAGGTCCTCGAAAACCTTGATTCCAGGTGCGAAGCCAACTACTCCCTTAAAAAGGTAAAATTGTCCTGGTGAATGTAAACAAACACATTTTAGTAATAGTAAGATTGATTATCAATTAATAAAAAAGGTAAGAAGCGGTGTTATAAGTGCCTGAACAAGAAATGAACCAGGTCCCCCCCTATGAATTTTATACCCAAAAGCGCTGGGAAAACTGGCTCGGCCGGGCAAGAGAGAGCGGTTTCCAGATTAAGGAGTCGGAAGACGAAGCTGGAAAAGAAAGTGCAATATTCGTAAATATGGTTGATGATGTGATTCTGGCCTGCCTGAAAGTGGTTGCACGCTTTGATAAGGGTATGCTCTCCAGAGAAAAAGCTCTGGAGATCCTGGCTGAGATCCGGGACATTGTACTTTCCGAGGTCGAGCCAATTTCTGAAGATATCAACCTTATGATCGACTCTGTCCAGACCTCTCTTATGGGGGCTTTTATCGCCTTCGAGTGCTATGTTATGGGCGACTATGATGAAGGAACAGATATTGCAGAGCTTGTAAAATTAGCCATTGAGGCAGAATCCTCGGACGACCTTGAGCTTGCTCTTGACTATACTGCACAATGCGGTGCGCTCGTGCTGAAAGGAAAAAGCCTGACTGAAGAGGTTATGGCCGATCTTCCCTACGGCATTGTCGCAGAATGGCTTGACGGAATTGATTCCATCTCGGCTGCAATGGTAGGAAGCGACAGCTACAAGGAATTTGACGAAGAGGATGAAGAGGATATATAAACTATCCTACAAACAAAGGATTCCTTTTCCAGTTTTTAGGAATGCGGAAGTCCTTTGAATATTTATAAAAAATAAATCTTGAAATAAATATACTTAAAATATTCAATACTCTGCCCGAAAACCAAATATTAGCTCATAGCTCAAAAATCAGTTAAAATAATTTGATGTTATTGAAAAAAAGTGGTTAAAAATTAAAATTTAAGGGTACTTCCATTTCGAATTCCTGAGTTTCAGCTGACTTTTCCTGCCGCAACCTCATGTTTTTCGATTACTTTTTTGTATACCTCGAAAGTTTTTTCAGCTATGGTTTTCCAGTTATACCGTTTTTTAATAAGGTCGTAACCTTTCTCTCCCATTCGGTTGTGGCCAAGCCCTTCAAGGACATAATTAAGGCCCCAGGCGATAGAAGAGGGCTCTTTATGTGCAATAACGCCTGTTCTGAAATTTTCCACGAGGGCAACTGCACCGCTTGCAACTACAGGTTTTTTTGCATCCCAGGCTTCAAGCACCACAATTCCAAAAGGCTCGTTCCGGCTGGGCACGCACACAAGGTCGCAGGCGTTGAACCAGTCTATTACAGTATTATCCGGAGCGTACCCGAGGAAATTACAGGAATTTCCAATGCCAAGCCTATGAGCCTGATTTTCACACTGAGAGCGCATTTCCCCTTCTCCTATAAGCACAAACTGTGCATTCCTTTTCTTCAGGACTTTAGCAGCAGCTTCCACCAGCAGGTCAGGTCCTTTCTGATAGGACATCCTTCCCGTGAAAAGCACCACTGGAAGACAGGGATGGATACCATAGTGCCTTTTCACATCTCCGGGGTCGATCTGTCTCCTTATTTTTCCCACGTTTATGCCGTTAGGAATTTCCCAGAGCTTGTAATCGGGAATTTTGTAAATTTGCTTGATTTCTTCCTTCAATATGGTCGAGGTTATGATAATCTCCGAAGATTCATAACCTCCAAGCCACTCCATGTGTGAAATTTCCTTTGCCTCCCACCAGTCTCCATGACGATTTCCATTACGCCCCCATTCCGTACTGTGGAAGGTCAGTACAAAGGGCAGTCCAAACTGGGCTTTTATCCTGCAAAGCACATTTACGGGGTGCCAGTCGTGGCCATGTAGAACATCAAATTCTCCTGCACTTTCTCTCACCTCGAGGAACCGGCAGTACATACCATCACACATATGGTTCATCTGCTCAACGATTCCTCCATTTTGATCACAGGCAATTTTGTGATAATAAACCCCATTTATTATCTCATCTTTATCTTCACGGTCTCGTGTAAACAGGTGGACCTCATGCCCCTCTGCCGCAAGAGCATCAGAGAGCTCGGATACATGGGGTGAAATCCCCCCTACACGTATCGAATACAAACTTTCCCAGGTAAACATTCCTATTCGAATCTTTTTCATAAGCTCACTTATCCCTTATTATCAAAATGGGAGTTAAGGAGTAACGAAGAATACAGGCTCCCCCTTGCCTTTCTAACAATTACATTTTTTAGTTTGCTGAATTCAGTCATATTACTGATTTGTTATATTAATAATCCATATTAATAATCCATATTAATAATCCATATTAATAATCCATATTAATAATCCATATTAATAATCCATATTAATAATATATAGTTAACATTTTATATTAATTAGTTGTATTAATCTGTTTCATTAAAAGTGTATTTTATTCAGTTATACTAATCTCAATTTTACTGAATCCAGCTCACCATAATCTGTCTATAATTCCATGTCCCTTAAGCTTTCAACTGGTCGTATAAAGCAAAAGGAGTATGACTTTGATTTACGTGACATGAAGATAATTTTTGCATTAAGAATCTGATTTTTTATATTTTACTCACTTTATTCCTTTTTAATGGTAGATAAACATATCTGTAAATTTTGGTTATATCTCAAGCTAAAAATTAAAAGAGTTTTTTAAACTCTTCTTTTTCAGTTTGTTTTACAAGCCTCATTCTCCATGCGTAAGGTCTTCCCTCAAATAAGAGGCTGCCCTTTCCGGAGAAACCGTATTAATATAAGTTCCTGTACCGAGTTCAAAACCCGCATGAACAGAAATTCTGGGGAGCAAACGGAGGTTCAGGTGATATTCAGGAGATTCGGAAAGCTGGTAAAACATATAATTAAAGGGCGGTTTTCCAAGAATTCGTCCATAACTTTTGAGAATGGCTTTCAGAATCTCCGCCAGAGCAAAAAGAAGGTTGTCACTGCAATTACAAAGAGAACTGATATGTTTTCGGGGGAGGAACCACACTTCAAATGGTCCCATTGAGGAATAAGGAGTAAAAGCTATCCATTCACTGTTTTTATATATTAAACGGGGAGACGCTTTTTCCAGGTCATAAATGGCACAGTAAGGGCATTTCTCTATTTTCCTGATAACCTTCAATTCCCTTAACAGAGGAGGAGGACAAAAAGGCAGGGCAAGAAGCTGGCTGTGAAGGTGGTTAATCGAAGCCCCTGCTTTCTCCCCGAAATTTTTAAACAGGGAAACGTAGCGTATATTTTCACGGGTTGCGTAATTGCATGTACGGTCTCTATAGACCTGCATAAGTTCTGAAATTTCAGAATTAGAAAAGTCCTCAAGCCTTCTCCCATGCAAAGGTGACTCTACGATAACTTCATGAAACCCATATCCAGGTTCAGCCTGCAGCTCGTTTTCCTCCTGTTTTGGGGACCCAGGCACAGGTGAAAGGGCAGGATAAAGGTTAGGAAAGCAGCGGAAATCCCAGTTGCGTACCCTTTTTTCAGGGGTATCTGAATAGATTTTTCCATTTTTATAGACAGCAGTGGCAAGAGGAGTATTTTCCTCGGCTCCTCCGCAAAAAAGGCAGTTTTCAGATCCATTTTTCCCGCGGTCTTTGTCCGCAACTGCAAAATCCGAAGGCCTTTTA
>Ga0163159_1003764_pt1 | contig 11232 bp, 7 predicted proteins | sample BioMet9_FD_108702 | JGI IMG/M metagenome (GOLD analysis project Ga0163159, IMG submission 108702) | Microbial communities from bioreactor (seeded with sewage sludge) at Lawrence Berkeley National Lab, California, USA - Biofuel... | ecosystem: Engineered > Bioreactor > Anaerobic > Unclassified ... | reverse complement strand
TGGCAGGAATATATTTTTGAGAATACTCCTGTGGCAGCTGCAGTAACTTTACTTACTAAACTGCAAAATGATATACGTTATGCTGAAGGTGAGGTTCTTCATACTTTAGTAAAGAATATAGATGTAAGAGATATTCGTGTAAATGAGGTGAATGCTTATGTTATTCCTAATTCGCAAACCATTGTTCGTGGAGGTAAATTCAGTGCCCAGATTATTCTGGCAGCAGTCGATTCCACTCAAAAACCGTCTATTTATATAGGAAACAAATTGTTGCCTGGTGCTCGTAATGGCTTGGTTGAAACTATTTGCAATAATACAGGAGAGTTTAACTTAACTGGTTATCTGGAATTGAACAGAGGTAATGGAGATATATTGAAACGTAATTTCTCTCAGAAATATACTGTGATAGATCCATCGGCTACGGTATCGGCTACCATGATGAACGTGCTTTATGCAGGGTATGATAATCCGATGAGTGTATCAGTACCTGGAGTGGCAAATCAAAACGTGCAAATGAACATTGCGAATGGTAATGGAACATTAAGAAAAGTTCCGGGAGGATATATTGTTCGTCCTTCAAGGATTGGGCAGACAGATTTTGCTGTAACTGCCAATGTTGGGGGAAGAAATCAGGTAATGGGCCATTTTGTATATCGTGTACGTCAGTTACCAGATCCAATGCCGTTTATAGAATATGGTAGTGCTGATAATCCTAAAAGATATCGTGGAGGGACTGGCTTCTCTAAAGCTCTTCTTATGGGTACTGACGGTATTGTTGCAGCTATCGACGACGGGCTGTTAAATGTAAATTTCCGTGTTCTCAGCTTTGAAACTGTATTTTTTGATAATATGGGGAATGCTGTTCCGGAAGTTTCGGCCGGTAGTAAATTTTCGGCAAGACAAAGAGATGTCTTCCGTAAGTTGTCTCGCGGAAAAAGATTCTATATTTCGAGGGTAAGAGCTGTTGGGCCTGATGGTATTGAGCGCTTGCTCCCAACAACTCTGGAAGTAATTGTTAATTAATAAAAGACGAAGATATGAAACGCTTTATATGTATCATGGCTTTTCTTTGCACATCACTTGGCATGTATCAGGTAGTTGCGCAACCTAAAGCGCGTAAAGCTAAACAAGAGGTTAAGGAATCAGCTCCGGTTCTATCTGTAAGAGCACAAACTCAGTATACCGGTCAACTTGATATGCCTGAGGAAGTGGTTTGGAAACGTGAAATTTACAGAACGCTTGATCTTAAGAAGGAAAAGAATACTGCCTTGTATTATCCTGTGGAACCGATGGGGGATAAAATGAATCTTTTTACTTTAATATTTAAATTGATGGCAGAGGGAAAGATTCCTGCTTACGAATATCGTCTGGATGGCACAGAAGTATTGACCAGTGATAATAAAGTAAAATTTAAAGATGTACTCGATCGTTTTCATATTTATTATCAGATAAAAAAAGACACGCAGGGTAAAGATACTCTTTTTACTTTTGATAATAGTGATATACCCAGTAATGAAGTTCTCAGTTATTTTATAAAAGAAGTTTGGTTCTTTGATCAACATTCATCAACCTACAATTCAAAGGTGGTAGCAATTTGTCCGGTGCTTCATCGTAGTGGTGATTTCTCTATGGAAGTAACTAAATATCCTATGTTCTGGTTAAACTACAGTGATCTTAGTCCTTATCTGGTTCGCATGAATGTGATGACTAGTAATTTGAATAACACTTCTAATATAAGTCTGGATGATTATTTTACTACTCGTCAGTTTAGTGGGGATATTTATAAAACTACCAATATGATGAATCAGACTCTCGCACAGTATTGCACTACCGATAGTGCTTTGGTGAAAGAGCAGAAAAAGATTGAAGGTCAGCTAAAAGCTTTTGAGGAACATTTATGGGAAAGTGATTCAATCTCACAGAAAGATATTGCAAGCAAGAAAGCATCTTCTACAGTCAAAGCAAAATCGATAAAGAGTTCTAGAAGGAAAGCACAGGCTGTATCTGAAGTGAAAGTTAAGAAAGAAAAGTCTTCTCCAGCTTCTGCACCAAAAGCATCAGTTCGCCGTCAAAGAAGATAATAATTTGATAAGTATCTGCTACCTGCTACAGTTTATAACTTATTTTGTTGATTTTTAGTAAGATAAATTAGTGGAAGATAAAATAGCGTTACGATTTATCTGCCACCAATTTATTATATCTGCTACTCTTTTTATGTATAAAGAACCTAAACTTTATCTTTTATGAGGAACTCCGTATTCTTTTGCACTAATGCTGTCAATAGGAATCTCCCAGATCTTTACATTCTTTACTGCAGGATCTGAATATTCAAAGGTTTTATCAGAATACTGTTTCATAATGATATTAAGTGCATCTCGTTTATCCTCTAAATTCTCTATGAAGTGAACCTTTCCTCTGCAGATAACACTTTTTGCTTTCATGCGATAGCTGCAAGCAACCTGCGGGTGTTGAAATACCAATTCGTGATCAATACTGAAAGTTATGCAAACATTGTTGTTATGATTTAGTATATCAATAGAATGTCCTGTAGGACCAGAGTGCAGATAAATTACACCGTCCTGATACCCAAAGTTCATAGGGATTACATACGGATTATTTTCACTATCAACCATTCCTACATAACAAATATCACATCTTGAAATTATTTCTTCTACTTTTTCTTGTTCGTCTAATACTACTGTCTTCATTCTTTTATCTCGTTAGTTTGTTTTGTCCAATGTACTTTTGCCAGCTCAAATCCATTATTTACCAATCGGTAAACGATGGGGCGTAATTCTTCATTGTCAATTATTGGTTTGCGATAAAGAATCCATAAATTGGATCTTGAAGAGTTTGAAACTACAGCCCATTGGTAATCCTCATCTAAATCGATAACCCAGTAATCACCTTTAAATGGCCAATGGAACTGAACTTTAAGTTTTGCATTTCCGCTATTTGGTACAATAAAAGCTTTACCCTTAATTTCGCCATCTTTATTTGATTTCTTGTATCTGTTGATAACTTCCAGATAACCATCTTTTTGAATGTATTCTGCAGAAACATTAGTGGCGCCTTTCTCATACCAGTGTTGGTAACGTCCAATTTCGTACCATACTCCGGCATATCTATCTATTTCAACATAGGGAACTGCTTCGATTGTTTTTTTTCGCTTCATTTATTTAATAAAACTTAATACGTAAGTAACAATTTTATGGAAAAAATGTTTTCTAAAATTAGAAAGAATTATTCAACCAGCGCAAAATCAAGCTGTTTCTTTTCAATGTTTGCACGGGCAACTTTTATTGTTATAGAATCTCCTAAACTATATGTTCTGTTTTTCTTACGCCCCCTTAGACAATAATTCTTTTCATCAAATTCATAATAATCATCATCCAGATCGCGGATAGGAACCATTCCCTCGCACTTATTCTCATTAAGCTCTACATACAATCCCCATTCAGTGATGCCCGAAATAACTCCGTCGTAGATTTGTCCAAGGCGTTCGCTCATAAATTCAACTTGCTTGTATTTTACTGAGGCACGTTCTGCATTAGCAGCAATTTGTTCCATGTCCGAACTATGAACACAAAGCTCTTCGTACTTTGTTTCCGAAGCAGTTCTTCCTCCTTCCAGATATCTGGTTAATAAGCGATGAACCATTAAATCCGGGAAACGACGGATAGGTGATGTAAAATGAGTGTAATAATCGAAAGCCAATCCGTAATGTCCAATGTTGTGAACAGAATATTTTGCTTTCTGCATTGCACGTATGGATACTGTTTCAATTAGATTCTCTTCATTCTTCCCTTGAACATCATCTAACAGGTGATTAATTGATTTTGAAATATCAGTCTTTGTTCCGCTAGTACGAAGCTTATATCCAAAACGGGCAATAAACTGAGATAAATTATCCAGTTTGTCAGGATCAGGAAGGTCGTGAATTCGATAAGGAAGAACCTTTGGATTCTTACCAGCCGGAACTTTTCCAATTTTTTCTGCCACAGTTTTGTTAGCTAATAACATAAATTCTTCAACTAACTTATTTGCATCTTTAGAGTATTTGAAATATACACTGATTGGTTTTCCCTTTTCATCTATTTCAAATTTTACTTCGTAACGATCAAAGTTAATAGCCCCGGCACTATATCTTTTTTCACGAAGAATCTTAGCAATGCGATCCATAGCCAAGACTTCTTCCTTATAATCACCCTCTTTTGTTTCTATAATATTCTGAGCCTCTTCGTAAGTAAAACGGCGATCAGACTTGATTACTGTATGAACTATACGGGAATCTTTAACTTCTCCCTTATCTGTAATATCAAAGATCACAGAATAAGCCAGTTTTTCCTCGTTTGGTCTTAGTGAACAGATGAAGTTACATAAACGTTCTGGAAGCATAGGAATTGTACGGTCAACCAGATAAACAGATGTAGCTCGTTTCTCTGCTTCTTTGTCTATGATACTTCCTTCCTTTACGTAGTGAGAAACATCCGCTATATGAACGCCAATCTCCCAAAGGCCATCTTTCATTTTACGGATGGAAAGTGCGTCATCAAAGTCTTTTGCGTCTTTTGGGTCTATAGTAAACGTTGTAACGTTACGGAAATCTTCACGTTTTGCAATTTCTTCTTCAGAAATTTCTGCAGGAATTTTGTCAGCAGCTTCCTCTACGGCCTTTGGATAAATATATGGAAGTCCAAATTCTGCGAGGATAGCATGCATTTCTGTTGTGTTATCTCCTGCAACTCCCAAAATATCAATAACCTGACCAATAGGATTCTTGGCTTTTTCCGGCCACTCTGTGATTTTTACCACAGCTTTATCACCGGTTTTCCCACCTTTAAGTTTATCTTTTGGAATAAATATATCATTGGCAAGGGTACGGTTTTCTGTAATCAGAAACGCATAAGCTTTGGAAACTTCCAATGTTCCTACAAAGTTTGTATTAGCACGTTCCAAAATCTCAATTACCTCCCCTTCAGCTTCTCTATTCTTGCATTTCGCATAAAAAGCTATGCGCACGCGATCACCATTCATTGCATGAGCGGAGTTTCGTTCTGCCACAAAAATAGATTCTTCACTTCCATCGGGAATGAAAGAGTTCTTTCCATTACTTTTTCTAAGGAAAGTACCCACCATTTCAGTTCCGCGAGTATTTAATTTATATTTTCCTTTTTCTACTTCACTGATATAATCATCAGAAAGCATTTCGTAAAGAATATCCATGCACAGCATCTTTAGGGGATGTGTGTTCAGATTTAATTCTGCAAAAATATATTTTAAGTTAAGGACTTCTCCCGATTTAGTTTGAAACAGGCTCATCATTAGGTCAGCTAACTGGGCTTTCTTCATTCTCTTTCCTGCTTTCTTTTTATCTTTTTTAGCCATAAATACTATTTTTATAGTTATTAAATACAAAGTAAACAAATTATTGTATTCAGTGTGCTTCATTTATAGGAAAGTTCAGTACTAAAATCAAAATTGTAGTGATAAGATTCGTTAAATGAATAAAAATGTTAACTTTGCCGAAAACACAAGTTTTTGATTTGTAAGCTCTGAGTATATTCTCAGCTAGTTGTTTATGGAGAGGGGAACTATTTTAATAAGAGAGAGTCAGGTTGTATGAGCAAAAGTATTTTAGTTACAGGCGCAAGTGGATTTATTGGCAACTTTATAGTTAAAGAGGCGTTACGCAAAGGCTATGATGTATGGGCTGGAGTTCGTGCTACAAGTAATTTGGAAGGATTACAGGCCAATAATATCAATTTAATAGAACTTGATTTTGCTCACCCGGCAACATTAAAAGTGCAGCTTGCTGATTTTAAAGAGACTAATACCAAATGGGATTATATTATACATACTGCTGGTTTAACCAAATGCAACGATAAAAAAGATTTTGATAAGGTAAATTATGTTGGTACGAAGAACTTTATAGAGGTCTTAACCAAACTGAATATGATTCCTAAGAAATTTATATATCTAAGCTCTTTAAGTGTATTTGGCCCTATCCATGAAAAGAAAATGGTTCCAATTTCGGAAGACGATACTCCTAAACCAAATACAGCTTATGGTCTGAGTAAATTGCATGCCGAAGAATATATTAAAGATATTCCCGATTTTCCATATCTTATTTATCGTCCAACAGGTGTTTACGGACCACGCGAGAAAGATTATTTTATGATGGCTCAGTCTATTCAGAAACATATTGATTTTGCAGCCGGATTTTGTAAACAGCTCCTTACATTTGTGTATGTCGCCGATTTGGCTCAGGCAATTTTCCTTGGAATAGAGAAGGATGTTTGCCGAAAATCTTATTTTGTGAGTGACGGAAAAGTCTATACAAGCAGGGATTTTTCAGATTTAATTCAAAAAGAGCTAAGAATTCCTTTTGTAATACATGTTAAGTGTCCATTAATTGTTTTAAAAGTTATATCTTTGTGCGCTGATTTTTTTGCATCATATTCAGGAAAAAGCAGTACGCTGAATGCAGATAAATACAAAATAATGAAACAAAGAAACTGGCAATGTGATATTACCCCTTTAATAGAGGAATTGGGATATATGCCCCAATATCAATTGGATAAAGGAGTAAAGCAAACAATTGCCTGGTATAAAAAAGAAGGATGGCTTTAGATTTGTTTAAGAAGGTTGAGACTCAGAAAGGGTTATTCGCCGTTGAGAAGATTTCGTTGATATATAATCTTCTGACATCAATATTGATTCTTTTTATGTTCTCTCAAATGAGTCATCCCATGCAAATGCTGTGGGATAGAATCGTAATTGCAGTATTAACCTTCTGCTTGATGTACCTTTATCGCCTTGCTCCTTGTAAATTTTCTGCTTTTGTAAGAATTGCAGTTCAAATGGGACTTCTTTCTTACTGGTATCCGGATACTTATGAACTCAATAGGTTATTCACTAACCTAGATCACATATTCGCCTCTGCTGAACAGTTTATATTTAGTTGTCAGCCTGCTGTAGAGTTTAGTAAGCATTTGCCTTATGAATGGGTAAGTGAACCATTAAATCTGGGCTATTTTTCTTATTATCCAATGATTTTGGTTGTGGCATTATACTATTTCTTTCACCGGTATGAGTTGTTTGAGAAATGGTCTTTTGTGATTGTTACTTCGTTTTTTATCTATTACTTTATTTATATTTTTCTTCCTGTTGCCGGCCCTCAGTTTTATTTTCCTGCCATTGGTATGGAGAATGTGTCGCAAGGAATATTCCCTGCTATAGGTAATTATTTTAATTTCCATCATGAGCTACTCCCCGGACCAGATTATGCCCATGGATTCTTTTATAGTCTGGTTGATGGCTCACAGCAAGTGGGTGAACGTCCAACAGCAGCTTTCCCAAGTTCGCACGTGGGAATGTCGACCATATTAATGTTGTCTGCTTTCAGGGAAAACAGAAAACTAGCCTCTTTCCTTTTGCCTTTCTATTTTCTTCTTTGTTGTGCCACAGTATACATTCAGGCTCATTACCTGATTGATGCAATTGCAGGATTTATCTCTGCTTTCTTTATCTATATTCTTACATCGAAGATTTATAAGAAATGGTTTGCTGAACCGATGTTTCGTTGAGACATATTTCGTTAAATAGCTAAATAGATTTAAGAATATCACTACTATTGGTGATGTTGTATCCTTGTTTTACCTAAATGTGGTGATTTCCTTTGATTACTAGGTGCTGTACCTTTGCTGCCATTAATAAACATATAAATGGTATAAGTAAATGGGAAAGAGATTTAGTTTAAAATTCAACGTTTGTTTTACTTTATTTTTATTGCTTGGCGTACTAATAGCTAATGCTGATACTGGATTTGGTAAAATTAAAGGCTTTGTGAAGAATACAAAGAATAAGCCTCTTCAGAATGTTAACGTTGCAATAGAAGGCACATCTGTAAATGCTATATCCAATAATTCCGGAGAATTCTCTCTGGATAATGTTCAATCAGGCAGTAATACGTTGGTTGTAACAATGATAGGTTATGGAACTCAGAAGAAGCAAATAACAATTTCATCAGGAGAAATTACTGAATGCAGTTTTATGCTGGATGATAATGCTTACCACCTTAATGAGGTAACAATTATATCCTCGAAACAAATTTATAATCCAAAAGAAATCTCTTCATCTTTGAGGCTGGGAACTCCTATCTTAAATATACCTCAGAATGTTCAGGTAATTGATCAGTCGCTTTTGGCTGATCAGCAAGTCAATTCAATGCTAGAAGGAGTTTCAAGAAATGTAAGTGGAGTAAGACGTATGGAACATTGGGATACGTATGCGTTGTTGTATATGCGTGGGTCTCAGGTTGCCGCTTTCCGAAATGGAATGAATGTTCAGATGCCGTGGGGGCCTTTAGCTGAAGACATGAGCATGGTAGACCGAATTGAGTTTGTAAAAGGACCAGCCGGATTCATGTTAGCTAACGGTGAGCCCAGCGGTTTTTATAATATTGTAACAAAGAAACCTACAGGTAATACTAAGGGGAGTATTTCTACCTCTTTAGGAAGCAACGATTTATATCGTGCAGCATTAGATGTTGATGGTATACTTACAAAAGATAAAAAGCTTCTTGTCAGATTAAATATGATGGGGCAGAGTGCTGGTTCTCACCGACCGAATGAGTGGAGTAAGAAATATATAATTGCTCCTGTTCTGAGTTATAAGTTTGACGATAAAACATCTTTGACTGCCGAATATACTTATCAGCATCAGCAAATGTCTGTTGTTGGTTCTAATTATGTTTTCGGACTAAATGGATATGGTGAATTGCCTTATGACTTTACTACGGTTGAACCTAATCTTGATCCAACCAGTATTAACGATCATAGTTTATTTCTTACTTTGAATCATCAGTTTAATAAAGACTGGAAATTTACCGGACAGCTCGCTTATTTAAATTTTAATCAGAAAGGTTCTTCTATATGGCCTACATCATTGGACTTGGATGGAACATTACATCGCCGCTTAACAATATGGGATGCTTTTAATGAAGCAAAACTCGGGCAATTCTTTGTTAATGGAAAAGTTACTACGGGTGGTATAAATCACCGCATTTTGGCCGGCCTTGATATGGGAAGTAAAAATTATATTGCTGATTGGGGACAAGCTTTTGATTTAGAAGGATCAGTTCCCTTTAATATATATAATCCACAACATGGAACGCTCACCGCATCCACACTTCCAAAGTTTGATAGAAGTCTCAGCCTTAGAGCCCGTGCAGGTAATAATATTGTTAACCAGAATTATACAGCATTATATGTTCAGGATGAACTTGGATTTTTTAATGATATTCTTCGTGTAACACTTGCGGGGCGTGTTACCGGAAATAAAACAAGTAGTTACGGAAGTAATACTAATGATACAAAATTCACTCCTCGTGTAGGAGTCAGCGCTGCTATTGATAAGACTACTTCTGTTTACGGATTATATGATCAGGCATTTGTTCCTCAAACAGGAACCGACTATACTGGAAAGGCTTTTGATCCTATTACCGGGAACAATCTTGAATTTGGGGTAAAGAAAAATTGGTTTGATGGTAACTGGAATTCAACCGTCAGTGTATATAGAATAACAAAGAACAATGTATTAACAACCGATGAAAATCATCCGCAATATTCAGTTCAGTTAGGCCAGAGCCGTACTCAGGGTGTTGAGTTCGACTTAAAAGGGCGTCTGTTTAAAGGTATGAATGTGATTTTTAATTATGCGTATACAGATTCAAAAGTTACAAAAGACGCTGATATAAACAAAGTTGGACAAAGTATGGCTGGCACAACCAAACATATTACCAATGGTTGGGTAAACTACACAATTCAGGAAGGAGTTTTGGCTAATATAGGATTTTCTTTAGGCTACCAATGGCAGCTAGACCGCTCAGCCTGGTATGAATTTAGTGGTACAAATTCAGAGTTGCCTGATTATTTTAGAATGGATGGTGCTGTATCCTGGAAAAAAGATAAGATTTCTTTGTCGCTTAATGTGAATAATCTATTAAATGACTACCTTTATTCCGGTTCTCCTTATGGAAATTTCTATTATTGGCAAACAGAACCATTTCGTAATTTCCGTTTGAATTTAACATATAACTTCTAATGATTAGTTTAAAGAAAGCAATAAAGAAGATACATTTATGGTTGGGATTGGCTTCTGGAATCGTAGTGTTTATTGTCTGTGTTACAGGTTGTCTATGGGTGTTTAATAAAGAAATAAACAGTGCATTTCTTCCCGATATGTCTGTTCAGAATTCGGGACACCTGCTTCCTCCTTCCAGATTAAAGACTATTGCTGAGGCTTATTGCCCGGAGGCGGAAGCTGTGAATGTACAATACAATAAGGGCAGAGCAGCTCAACTAACTTTAATGAAGGAAAAAGAAAGAACGCAGCTTTTTGTTAATCCTTATACAGGTGCTGTGATATATAGAAAGGGGAATTCCTTTGACTTTTTCCGTTTTGTTTTGAATGGGCATCGCACTCTTTGGCTGCCTAAAGATATAGGACATCTGGTTGTTAACTACGGAGTGATGATCTTCGTCATCACTCTATTGTCAGGCTTGGTACTTTGGTGGCCTAAAAGCCGGAAAGGATTACGTAACGGAACTAGATTTATGTGGAAAAAGTCTACAGGGAGTACTAAGCGCCTGTTTGACTTGCATAATGTTCTGGGTTTTTATGCCTGCATTGTGTTATTGGCTATTGGGATGACAGGTATGGTTTGGGGATTGGAATGGTGGTCGGAAGGAACATATTGGCTAACAACCGGAGGCGAGAAACTGCCGGATTGGGGAGTTGCTCAGTCGGATACCCTTAAAACAGGAACAAAAATAACGCCGGACAAGGCTGTTGATTATGTTTTCTTTAAATTATTGCCCGAATATCCTGAAGCCGAAGGTTTTCAATTTGGTTATGCCAGCCCAGAAGAGGCATCTTCTTCCATATATGCTGCTGTTTATCCTGACGTAGATAAATATTATAACCGTGATGTTTTTTCATTCGACCGTTACTCCTTGAAGGAAATTCCTCAAAAAGGTCCTTATGTGGGTAAGTATGCTGATGCTGGTTTTGGAGATAAGCTTCGAAGAATGAATTATGATATCCATGTTGGAGCTATATGGGGATTACCTGGAAAAGTTATTGTATTTTTTGCTGCCTTGATAGGCGCTACATTGCCGGTTACAGGTTTTCTGTTATGGTGGAGACGTACACAAAAGAAAAAGAAAC
>Ga0163159_1003763_pt1 | contig 11232 bp, 10 predicted proteins | sample BioMet9_FD_108702 | JGI IMG/M metagenome (GOLD analysis project Ga0163159, IMG submission 108702) | Microbial communities from bioreactor (seeded with sewage sludge) at Lawrence Berkeley National Lab, California, USA - Biofuel... | ecosystem: Engineered > Bioreactor > Anaerobic > Unclassified ... | reverse complement strand
CTGCTGGCTGCCGGAATGCTTCTTATTCCGGTGAATGCGGCAGCAGCGGATCAGGGAACCATTGCTGTGACCCTGCCTGTAGTGCAGACTTTTACTGAAGAGGGCGGAACGGCTCCGGGAAGCACGTTCGACTATACACTGAAAGCAGATGACACGTCTTATCCGATGCCGCAGGGCAGCGCTGACGGGGTGTATGACTTTACACTGACAGGGAGTGCATCGGCCGGTTTGCTTTTTACGTATGACCGGGTCGGTGTCTATTCGTACACCATATATGAGAATACAGGAAGCAGCGAGAATTATACGTATGACAAGAACGTCTACACGGTGCAGGTCTACATTAAAAATGCAGGAAATACATCATTCTCGTCTGAGGTAATTGCAAAAAATCAGTCGGGAGATAAAGTTCCGACGATCGGGTTTGAAAATTCCTACCGGCTGACGCCGCAGATCACACCTGCAGCAGCCGGCCGCACGAAGACGGGCGATACGTCGGATTATACGGAATATATCATCGTTGCGGCGGCTGCAGCTGTCGTAATTGTCTTTCTCCTTGTGAGGTTCTTTTTTAAGAAAAGGCATGGCAGAACAAAACAGCATAAATAGAAAAGCTTGAAAACAAGGAGAAAATCAACATGCGTAAACTAACATCCCTGCTGCTGGCACTTCTGGCGGCACTGACCCTGCTGTCACCGGCATCGGCCCGGGCTGCGGAAAAGAGCAGCGACCTGGTTGTTCTCTACACCAACGATGTCCACTGCCAGGTGGATCAGGCGAAGGACAAGACGGGTACGACTGTGACCAATATCGGGTACGCCGGTGTTGTGTCACTGAAAAAGTCACTGCAGGAAGACTACAATGATGTGCTGCTGGTAGATGCCGGTGATCATATGCAGGGCAGCGCCATCGGTTCGCTGTCCAAGGGTGCCTACCTCGCAGACATCATGAATCAGGCGGGCTATGACTATGCAGCCATTGGAAATCACGAGTTCGACTTCGGTATGAACCAGCTGTTCACCAACATCAGGAGTGCCCGTTATCAATATCTCTCCTGTAATTTTGCCAGAACGGATGGCACTGCCATTGACGGCGTGAAGGCTTATGACATAAAGGAGTACAACGGCACGAAGGTAGCTTTTATCGGCATCTCCACCCCGGAATCCTTTACCAAGTCCACGCCTACGTATTTCCAGGATTCCAGCGGAAATTATATCTATACCTTTGCGGAGGGCGGCAACGGCCGGGAACTGTATGACAAGGTACAGTCCACCATCGACGCGGCCAAAGCCGACGGCGCGGAGTACATCATCGCGCTCTCCCATCTGGGCACGGATCCTGGTTCTTCTCCCTGGACATCGAAAGACGTGATTGCCAATACATCCGGCCTGAACGTGGTGCTGGACGGCCATTCCCACAGTACGATTCCTTCTGAGAGCGTCACGGATAAAGACGGTGCTTCTGTTCTGTTAAGCTCCACCGGCACGAAACTGGCCGCTGTGGGCAGGCTGGTGGTGAATCTGGACAGCAAGACCGCTGACAGCAGTCTTGTGACGGGCTATGCTGCACAGGATGATGATACTCTGGCGGCCATTGCGGATATCGAGAGTGAATACAGCGATCTGCTCAGGACAGTAGTGGCCCGCAGCGAAGTGACGCTGACTACTAAGACTGCTGACGGCAGCAAGCGTGCTGTACGAAATGCTGAAACGAATCTGGGCGACCTGTGTGCCGATGCGTACCGTACACAGCTGAACGCTGATATCGCCTTCGCTAACGGCGGCGGCATCCGGGCCGATATCGCCGCAGGCGACATTACATACGGGCAGATCATCAATGTCCATCCCTATGGCAACATGATCTGCATGGTGGAAGCCACCGGTCAGCAGATTGTGGATGCGCTGGAGATGAGCTCCCGCAATTATCCTGATGAAAACGGCGGTTTTCTGCAGGTTTCCGGCCTGACTTACAACATCAATCCTTCTGTAAAATCCACCGTTGAGGTGGACAGCAAGGGCATGTTCATCAGCGCGGGAAGTGACCGTCGTGTGGAGAATGTGAAAGTGCTGGATCGGAACAGCGGTCAGTATGTGCCTGTCGACCTGAACAAAACCTATAAGCTGGTATCGAACAATTATATGCTCAAGTCCGGCGGCGATGGCCTGAATATGTTCATGAAGGATAAGATTCTGGAAGATGAGGTGGAGCTGGACAGCCAGGTGCTCATCGATTATATCAAAGATAGTCTGAACGGTGCGGTCGGTGCCGGATATGCGGATCTGACAGGCCAGCGCCGTATTACCGTGTGTGAACACGCCAATGGAACGAAAATAGTAAATCAGAAGGATGCTTCTTGTGCGGAGGAAGGCTATACAGGTGATGCGGTCTGCGCTGACTGCGGCATGGTGATGACTACAGGCCTTACACTGCCGGCTGCCGGAAAACATAATTATGTGGATGGTGTCTGCACTGTCTGTGGTGCCACCACCAATTATCAGGTGTATGCGGATAATATTACACAGACAAAATATACGCTCGGCACCGATGAAACGGTGGCTCTGCATATTGACGGCGATCTTGCAAAGCTGACGGGCATCAAGGTGGACACTGTCATGCTGAGCCCGGACTGCTATATATCGACGGCAGGCAGTACCATTATTACCTTTGAGCAGGCATACCTCAACACGCTCTCTGCAGGAGACCACGATGTGCAGGTGATTTTTACCGATGGTACGGCTCATGCCACGCTGACGGTATATCCTGAGTCAGCTGCCGGATCGACGGCCACAGCATCCACCGCAGCACTTACTGCGTCCCCCTCCACCGGAGACGGCAGCTGTGCGGCAGTCTATGCTGCACTGTGCTTTGCCGCTCTGCTGGGAATCGGCATCACAGCAGGTAAAAAACAGGAGCGGATGTGAAATACGTGTCCGTAAGGACTGCATTTCTGCTTTAATCATCCTATGAGAAAGACGCAAAGGTGTTAAAAAAACGGCGTAATCCTGCGGGGTTATGCCGTTTTCTCCGAATTTTATCGGTTATTCAGTTGTCCTTTTTGATTGTTTTATGGCATTGCCATGATGTCTTTCTTTGTATTTTTTTCTTAGAAAGTGCTTTTTCAGCCGGAATATGTCATAATGACCATAAGCAGAAAATGCGATATTTCCGAAAATACAAAGACTGGCTGAAAGAAGATAATACTTTGAATGAGCAGGCAATTGAACATATCAACAGCAGATACAGATGCAGTGATGTCTATATTACACCGGACCGAAGGGTAGGAATTCGGATCCGGACTGGCTGTGAAGTAAACGAGGTGTATCTGGTTTATCATGATCCGTACGCGTATCAGGACGGGCGGTGGGTCTGTCAAAGGACACCTATGACATGCACCGGCGGACTTCGCGGACGGAAGCTTTTCGCGTGTGAGATCAGCTGTCCGACACGCAGAATCAAGTATTTCTTTATCCTGAAGGATGGAAAAGAAGAGCTTCAGTACAGTGAAATGGGGATCACACGCGGCTATGACGTGATGTATCTCCCGTGTTTTTTTGTCCCTTATATCTATGATGAAGAAATTTTGAATGTGCCATCGTGGATCAAAAAAACGATCTGGTACCAGATCATGCCGATCCGTTTTTACGCCGGAGATGATTTTCAAAACGGGGAAGGTGCGGAAACGGACGGCGAGAACAGAGGCACGCTCAAGGGAATCATACAGAAGCTTCCTTATCTGCAGAAGCTCGGGATTAACGGGATCTATCTGAATCCCGTATTTCAGGCGGCATCGTATCATAAATACGATGTGACAAATTATGAAAAAATCGATGGGCACCTTGGCAGCAGGGAAGATTTTATTTGTATGTGCCGGGAAATACATAAACGGAAGATGCATCTTATGCTGGATGTCTCCCTGACGCACTGCAGCGATCAGAATCCACTCTGGCAGGATGTGCTCAGGAACGGCAGGCAATCGCGATATTACAGCTGGTTCCGGGTGGAATGCAAAAGTGACGGAACGCTGGACTATGAAACGTTTGCGTTTGAACATGGCATGCCGAAATTCAATACGGAAAATCCGGAACTGACTGCTTATTTTGCCGACCGGGTGATCGTTCCGTGGATGAAGGCAGGTGTGGACGCATGGCGGTTTGATGTCGCCGATGAAATCAGCGATCAGATGCTTCAGCATTTAAAGGCAGTCATGCGCAGTGTCGATCCGCAAAGCGTCATGATCGGAGAAATATGGCATAATGCTACGGAATGGATCCGGCCAGAAGAGCTTGACGGGGTGACAAATTATGCACTTTCCAGAGCGATTCTTTCTTTTGTCGCTTCTCCGGAGCATTCAGCAGATGTGTACCGTTCTGCCGTTAATGATATCCTGGGTTCCTATTCGCCCGAGCAGCTGAAAGGCTGCGCAGGACTTCTGGACAGTCATGATACGCCGAGAATCCGTACGATTTTCAAGGATGATATACGAAAGATAAAGCTGGCACTTTTTTTAATGATGACGTTTTACGGCGCCCCGACTATATACTACGGAACAGAACGGTATATGGCCGGAGGCGCCGATCCGGACTGCAGACATTATCCCGACTGGAACGATGATTCACCACGGGTAAGAGAAATGACGGATTTTGTTCGTCTGCTTGCTTCCATGCGTACGGAATACCAGGAACTTGCGAATGAAGGCAGTTTTGACTGGCGGGACAGCAGAGAGATCCTGATTTTTGAGCGCTCCGCGTCGAAACGACTGCTGATTGCCGTAAACTGCAGTGAAGAGGAGAAATATATACATCTGCCGCTGCCGGCCGGAAGGCAGTACAGGAATGTCGTAAACGGAGATATGGTGGATACGGAAACAAGAATCGAAGCTTTTGGCTTTATGGTGCTGGATATAACCAGCTCTGAAACGGCAGTCGGCTGAATGAGCAAGGAAACAGCAGGCGGTGGACGCAAGGCAGCGCTTGAAAAGCGACTGCCTTTTTTAATGAAAATGATTGAAGAAATGGATAGAAAAGCGCGATATGTATATTCACAAATTTAATATAGAAAGCGCGCTTGCCGGTTTTAAGGGAAATGCGGGGATTATGGCAGATTCTATTAAAAGCAGGACGTTGACAATAAAATATGGCTATGGTATCGTACCTCATGTTCGCAGAGAGGCCGGTAAACAAAGCGGTCTGGCACATTATTTCTTATAAGGATGAATGAAAAATGCTGATTGATCTGCATATGCATGAAAAAACATTTTCGTCAGACAGCCATCTTTCCCTTAAGGAGATGGTCACACAGGCGCGGAATCATGGACTGGATGGTATTTGCATCACGGACCACGACAGTATGGGGCTGCGGGAGGCTGCGGAGGCTTATGCCAGCGAAGTGCATTTCCCGATTATTGTGGGAATCGAATTTTATTCGCTGCAGGGAGATATCGTTGCTTTTGGAATTCATGACTATCCCCATGTGCGTGTATCGGCGCAGGAGTTTGTTGACTGTGTACGTGATCAGGGCGGTGTATGCTTTGCGGCACATCCGTTCCGCGACAATCATCGCGGGCTGGCTGAAAACCTTTCTGATATACAAGGCTTAAGCGGTGCCGAGGTTCTCAATGGAAGCACGCTGCCTGCCGATAATCAGCGCGCAGCCGATCTGGCGGTCAGTCTGGGTCTGCCTCTGGTTGGCGCTAGTGACTGCCATATTGTGGAGAAGCTTGGTGTCTATGCCACTTATTTCCAGGACTGTATTGCATCGGAGGCGGAACTGTGCAGTGCAATACGTAATGGAGTATGCGAACCTGCTTATTTAAAAGATGGCGTGTATCATGTCTGGCATGTGAAGCAGAAGAGTTTTATGGAAGAAGGCGTTACACCTCATCGTGTAGTAGAATACAGTGACTTGCATCCTGTTCTGCAAAGGACATCCGTTGCTGTATAAATGCAGTAAAAAGAAATCGGGAGGAAATAAAATGAAAAAGAAAGTAATATCATTACTGCTGGCCGGGACTATGATCCTTTCGCTGGCAGGCTGCGGTACTGCGGCAAAGAGCAGTACAGCATCCGGTTCTGCTCAGTCGTCCGCTCAGTCATCATCATCACAGTCTGCTGACGGAAAAATGGAGGATAAAGTAGTTATTTACTCAACGCATCCGGAGAATATGCTGGAGGAGCTTTCTCAGGCATTTACCGAAAAAACGGGTATCCAGGTGGAATATATCAACCTTAAGGGTGAACTGGCCGATCGTGTAGCAAGTGAGATGGCAAATCCGCAGGCTGATATTATGTATGGCGGCGATACGGCTACGTACATGCAGCTGGACAAGAAAGGGGCTTATGCGGCTTCTTCTCCTTCGTGGGCCGGTGATCTGGACAGTTCTTTCAAATCCGATGACAGTACCTGGTATGGAACGATTCAGACACCTGTCATGATGTTCTACAACACAAGTCTTCTCTCTGAGGCGGATGCGCCTAAGGACTGGAGTGACCTGACCGATGCAAAATATGCCGGCAGTATTGTATCCAGGGATTCTCTGTCATCATCCATGCGTTCCACTATCTGCAGCCTGACGTACTTTTACAGCCAGAAGGGCGGCGATGATGCGGCAGCCACGTATTTAAAGGCACTGGATGCCAATACAAAGAGCTACTATAACAGCGGCAGCATGATGTTTGCTGCTATCGGCAAGGGTGAGGCTTCTGTAGGAATCGGTACGTTAAATGACATTATGTCCAACAAGAATGACAATGGCATGCCGCTTCAGGAAATCGACGCGGCCAGTGGAAACGTCGTCATTACGGACTGCATCGCTGCACTGAAAAATTCACCGCATCCCAATGCTGCCCAGGCGTTTCTGGAATTCGCCGGCAGTGCGGAAATGCAGGCTAAGCTGGCTAACGATTTCAGCCGTATGCCTACGCTGAAAGCTGCTCTGTCCAGCTCCCCCGAATGGATGCAGACTGGCTTCAAGGCAATGGATGTAGATTGGACCGCCGTGTCGGAAAATCAGAGCTCCTGGCTGGATAACTGGGAGAATACGATATGCGACGCGTCGAAAGAGGTTGAATCAAAATAAGAATCTGTGTTATAAAAAGACGGGGGAATTTTCCTCCGTCTTTTTTCGTGAAAGTGACGGGAACATGGAATGAATGACATCGAATTAAGAGGTATTACAAGCTGCTACGGCAGCACACGAGTGCTCTGCAATGTAAATCTCAGCATCAGGCCGGGAGAACTGCATACGCTGCTTGGACCTTCCGGCTGCGGCAAGACGACTCTGCTGCGGCTTGTGGGCGGTTTTCTTTCGCCTGCGGAAGGGCAGATTCTTATGAATGGAATCGACATTACCACGCTGGCTCCGGAAAAGCGGAATATGGGTATCGTTTTTCAGAATTACGCACTTTTCCCGAACATGACAGTAGAAGAGAACGTGGCATATGGCCTTAAACTTCGGAGAACCAGAGCGTCCCTGATCCGGGAGCAGGTCGACAGGCAGCTGGAACTGGTGGGTCTGTCGGATTATCGCACCCGCGGGGTACAGGAGCTCTCAGGAGGACAGCAGCAGCGGGTGGCCGTAGCACGGGCACTGGCACCGGATCCCAAGGTACTGCTGCTTGATGAGCCAATGTCAAATCTGGATGTCTCGCTTCGCATACACATGCGGAAAGAGCTGCGCTCGATTCAGCGCAAAATTGGCGTGACAACCTTGTTTATTACGCATGATCAGCAGGAAGCTCTGGAAATTTCAGACACCATTTCCGTAATGAACGCGGGAAGAATCGAGCAGACAGGGACACCCGGCGAGGTGTACGAGCACCCGCAGACGGATTTTGCCGCTACCTTTGTCGGACATACAAACAGACTGGACAAACCTGCTCTGAAAGCCTGGGGGCGTCCTGAGGAGGACGGTCTCTATGTACGGCCTGAGCGGATTCGTATGTATCATGACGCCGCGGACAATGCACCTGTAGCAGGAACCGTGACGGAGGTTCATTATCAGGGGGCTTTGAGTGAGTATACGGTTGATACGGAAGTAGGCTGCTTCTCCGTTCTGGAACTGAACAGGGGTGGGATGACGTCTGCTTTCGGAGACCGTGTTTATCTGGAGCTGTGCCTATGAAAAAGAGATGGACGGCCGGGCAGACCGGCATAACAATATTTGCCGCGGCACTGCTTTTTTTGCTGACAGGCTATATATTATATCCTACATTCAGTACGGTCAGGCAGTCTTTTGCAGGAGACGCCGGGTATTCCTGGGCGGGATACGTGCACTATTTTCTATTGCCGCAGAACCGCGCCGTGATTCGTAATACTCTGATGGTAGGGCTTCTGGGTGTACTTACCTGCGGTGCAGTCGGAATTTTTCTGGCGGTTTACATGCGCTTTTTCTGCCGCCGCTTCCGGCGCCTGATTCAGATCCTGCTGCTTATGCCGGTGATGATTCCGGGAGTCATCATTGTCATCGCTTTTATTCAGCTGTACGGTGAGACCGGCATGATTACAAAGCTTCTGACTCTTCTTCCGTGGGTGAAGAATCCACCATACACATTTGACGGACTGGGCGGCGTCGTTTTTGTGCTGGCTTATACCCAGTATGTCTATTTTTATCTGAATGTCTATACGGCACTGCAGTACGTCGATAAAAATGTGGTAGAGTCCGTACTTGGCTTTGGAGGAGGCGTGTTCGCGGTAGCGCGGGATGTGGTGTTCCCGGTTATTCGTCCGGCTGTGCTGATTTCCATCATGACGACATTCCTCTCGGCAGTCAGCGCGTATTCGGCGCCGAGTCTTATCGGAAACGGGCTTCGCGTGCTGAGTACGCAGATTGTAAAGGCAAAGGCCAATTATAACATGCCGCTGGCTTCCATTCAGGTGACGATCCTTCTGCTGATGGGTACGGTGATTACTGCACTGTTTTACAGCCTGAGCAGAAAGTATTCATGGGAGGTTTCTACTCGTACAGAGTACTTTCAGTTTGTGTCACGTCGCAGGAAGTGGCTCGGCAGAGCCTTTCATCTGATCACGGTGATTCAGCTGGTGCTGATTGTCCTGCCGGTAGCGTCTGTCGTGTATTTGTCCTTTGTTTCTACAAAATCTATTATGATGGATGTTTTCCCACATTTTTTTACACTGGAAAATTATCAGGCCATTTTCAGAAGTCCGCGTGTGCTGCAGCCTATGCTGAACAGTCTTCAGATGTCGCTTCTGGCAGTGGCAATAGGTCTTGCGCTTACACTGCCCGCGGCATACCTCGGGCGGCGTTCAAAGAACCGGCTGCTGCATTCGGCAGAAGCATTGCTGATGCTGCCATGGTGTATACCGGCAAGTGTTATAGCCATAAATCTGATCAATGTTTTTAATGTGCCCAGTATCTTCGCATTTGGAAAACCGTTGATCGGAACCTTCATCATTCTGCCGATTGCATATGCTATAACGGCACTGCCGCTCTTGCTCAACGCCGGCCGTATAGCGCTGGGCGGTGTCAGCGCCGGAACGGAGGAAGCTTCCCGCAGTCTCGGGGCTGGATCCATGACGACCTTTGTACGGATTGTCCTGCCGGCACTGGCACCGGGAGTGATTTCCGGATCGATTCTGGTTTTTGTACGTACAATGGGAGAGTATACCATGTCAGCGTTGCTTTACGGTGTTTATAACAGGCCGGTTTCCGTCAGTGTTGTAACGAACATGCAGGAGTATCACATAGGTATATCCATGGCCTATGGTGCTTTGATCGTACTGCTTTGCTGCGGTCTGATGTGGCCGCTGCTGAAGCTTGACCGCAGCCGTTTTGCCGTTGAATGAGCAGCATGGCAGGCACAGAAAACTTTGTCACGCGGCGTTGATCAGATAGTTGAGAAAAAGCATGCTGTCAGCGCTGTCAGTTCTTAACTTCAAATCTCCGGCGAAGGAATCGCTGCAGGCGGTAAGAATTCTGCGGGCGGTTTCATTGCTTTTCAGGTCGCAGATTTCCGTATCGCCCAGGTCGATGTAGACAGGCTTTTTACAGTGAACAATGAGCTCCATGAAATTTTTCATATCCGGTATTCTGTTGATTTTAATTGTGCTGTACATAACGATACGGCTCCTTTCTTATTTTTGATTCTGATATCATTATATGATTGAAAATGCTGAAACGATATATTATAATAGCCATATAATATAAGAATTCAGACAGAATATCGAATAATATTATCAAAAGATGGACATGGCACTGATAGGATTTCAGCGTCAGGGGAACGGAACGGAAATGCCGGTTTTATTATTGGATGAGAATCAGCAGGAACAGGTTGCGGGACTTACGCATGAATATCCGTATGTCCTTCATATAACGGATTTTACGGACTTTTTCACGCCGTGGCACTGGCATGAGGAGGTAGAGCTTATCTATGTGACCGGAGGGGACATCGAGGTCACGACGAGCAATGAAACGTATCTGATTCATCCGGGAGAGGCGTTTTTCGTCAATACAAATGTGCTGAATACCAAGAAGAAAACGAAAGAGACTGAGCATGTAACAGAATACTGCCATGTGTTTCATCCGATCCTGCTTTCCGGATATTTCAAAAGCGTATATGAAGCACGTTACCTGAACCCGGTCCTGAAGGATCCGCGTATCGAGATTGTCCGCCTGACAGATAAGACAGAGCCCGGGCGGCAGGCAGTACGGAAGCTGAAGGAACTGACGAAGCTGCAGGAGAAAGAGCATATGGAATTCCAGACGCGGAATCTTCTCTCGGAAATCTGGCTTCTTCTGCTGCAGGAAATTGAGGAAAGCCCGGTAAAAAGGCAGGCAGGCACGTTTCAGAACCAGGACCGGATTCGATATATGATGACGTTTATCCACCAGCATTATGCAGAGAAGCTTTGCCTGAAGCAGGTGGCGGACAGCGGCAGTGTCAGCGAGCGGGAGTGTATGCGCTGCTTCCAGAAGAACCTGAATCGTTCACCGGTCGAGTATATTATCGGATACCGCCTCGAAAAAGCGCGGGAAGCGCTGCAGAATACGGATGAAGCGGTGACGGATATCGCGCTGCAGTGCGGCTTTTCGGGCAGTGCGTATTTCGGAAAGATGTTCCGGAAATACTATGATATGACGCCGGGCGATTACAGAAAGAAATATGGCGGTAAAATTGAAAAAAGTAACACTTGACCATGTCGAAAAAAAAGTGGTATCGTATATATATCGAGTGGCGAAAGGCGCGTAAATCCGGATTGGATTTACGCGCTTTTTATATG
>Ga0163159_1003757_pt1 | contig 11255 bp, 11 predicted proteins | sample BioMet9_FD_108702 | JGI IMG/M metagenome (GOLD analysis project Ga0163159, IMG submission 108702) | Microbial communities from bioreactor (seeded with sewage sludge) at Lawrence Berkeley National Lab, California, USA - Biofuel... | ecosystem: Engineered > Bioreactor > Anaerobic > Unclassified ... | reverse complement strand
GGTGCACCCATAATAACGAAGTTACTTCTATAAATCGCCTGGAGCATAGCTCCTCTGGTTTTATTATCTTTAACAAATTTACACAGCACTGCTGCCCATAAAAAACAGCAAACGGTGATTGTACCAAGGACAAAGATAATCAGCTTGGGCTGGAATACCTCACCCATATTAGCAGTATAGATGTTATAAAACAACGTTGTAGATAAAAAAACCGTAAAGACAAGCTTATTGGTTCTTTTAGCATCTTCCAAACTCATTATATTAAATTTTCTCACCAACAAGCCTATACAAATATAAAAGAAAAGAGGCGCTACGGCCTGGACTGCCACTAAAAAATTACTCATAATTTCCCCTCGATATCAAAATATCTTCTATTATACTCTTTCTGTCCGGAAAAACAAATTAGGAAATATCTAATAGTTTGCCCGGATTCAAAATGTTCAGAGGATCGAGGGCCTTTTTGATGGTCTTCATCACTGCTAATTCCTGTGGATTGGTAAAGGTGGCCATCTCTCTGATTTTCTTGGCTCCTATACCATGCTCTCCACTTAACCGTCCGCCAATCTCATAGGCATATTTGTAGACTTCATTGTGAAATTTTTCCAATTCCACTTCCCAAATTTGCTCAGCTAAAGCACCCCTACAAGCACAAAAATGCAGATTGCCATCACCGGCGTGAGCCAAGGTAAGCACCTTGAAAGGATAATGAGCGCTTTTTTCCATAACAAAATCTATGCAGGCTGCCACCTTATCCACCGGTACTACCACATCATCAGTGGTGTTAACAGGGCTAACCAGACGCAAGGATTCCTGGCAACTGCGTCTTAGCTTCCACGCCCTTTCATCGGCTTCAGCAACTTCTACCGCACCGTTGGCTGTACAAATATCATCCAGCTGCTCCATCTTGGCATTTAAATCATCCTCGGTCATGCTTTCAATGGTAACAATGATATAGCTGCCATCTTCATAATGTGGTAGCTGAGTATGACAAAAGTCATTAGTACTACGCACAAAACCATTATCCATAAATTCCACACTGGTGGGATCAACACCCTGCTTTAAGATTTTCTGCACCGTAGCAGTAGCCAATTTCACATCTGTAAAAATTGCTAAAAGATCAAAGCGATACGGTTGTAAGGGTTTCAATTTTAAAGTTGCTTTGGTAATGATACCCAAGGTACCTTCGCTGCCCATAATTAATTGCTCCAGGCAATAGCCGGTACTTTTCTTTTTCAGGCGAGCTCCCAGCTCTACAATAGTGCCTGTCGGCATCACTGCTTCTATACTGTAGACCTGCTCACGAGTAGAACCATAGCGTACCGCCTTGCTACCACCGGCATTGGTAGCAATATTGCCGCCAATGGTACAGCTATCTGCACTGGAAGGATCTCCGGCGTAAAACAAGTTCTTACTGTTAGCCAGCTCCTGAATCTCCTTAGTGGTAACACCTGCTTCCACTTCCATATACATAGCATCTTCATCAAGCTTAATAATTTTATGCAATCTTTCCATTAATAATACGACGCCACCTTTAACAGGAATAGCGCCGTCTGACAGGCTGGTGCCTGCACTACGTACCGTAATAGGAAAATGTGCTTCGTTAGCCAATTTTACTACAGCAGAGATTTCCTCTGCATTAGCAGGTTTCACTACAGCCTCAGGCATAACAAAATGACTGGGATTAGTTTCCTCGTCTGTTTTATATTGATCTAAAATTTCTTCTTTGGTAGAAACATATTTTTCTCCCACTATTTTTTCCAATGCCAAGACAATTTCCGGTGTAATTTTCGTATAGTTAAGCATGGTCTTCCTCTTTTCCCCTCGTTTGCTATTTAAACTTTACTATAATTTGTCTAAGATAGCAAGAAAACCAGGAACATAAGTTCCTGGTTTTTTTTATTCAGCACGTTTATAGATCCAAGCCTTCCTTAGGATCAAGACCCAAAGCAATGTTCATACATTGGATAGCTGCGCCGCTGGCACCTTTGCCCAGATTATCAAATTGAGAAGATATGGTAACACGTTCATCATTACCACAAATAAAAATTTTCATATAATCCTTATCGGCCAAGGTATTAGAACCAAGCATATTAGGTGTCTCTGACAAAGAAGCTACCTTAACAAAATCCTGAGCACCATAATAATCGGCATAAACATCATGAATTTCTTCCAGTGTTTTGCCGGAGTGATTAATGATGCCTACGGTAACCAGCATTCCTGCATAGTAAGGAGCCACAATAGGCAAGAAAATAGGATCTGCCTCTAACCGGCAATGTTTCTTTATTTCTGCCAAATGTTTATGTTTCTGACCCAAAGCGTATAACCTGGGAGCATCAACTTCCTTGTCATGGGGATTCTCGTACTCAGCAATCATTTTTTTGCCGCCACCGGAATAACCTGTTAAAGAAGTAATGGTGAAGGGATAGGCATTCCCTACAATATCATTTGCTACCAAGGGAGCAATAATGGCAATAGAACCGGAAGCATGGCAACCGGGATTGGCGATACGTTTGTAGGTTTGAATGCGCTTTAGATAAGCCGCACTAATTTCCGGGAAACCATAGGCCCAGTTATCATCGCAACGAAAAGCAGTAGAAGCATCAATAATTTTTGCTTCACTATCCTGAGCAGCTTCTACAATTTCTTTAGAAGCAGCATCCGGTAAACATAAAAAAGTGACATCAGAGGCATTTATAAGTCTTAGTCTTTCCTTAACATCCTTACGCAATTCTTCACTGATACTTAAAAGCTCAATATCCTTTCTTTGTGCCAAGCGTTCTGCAATCCTTAGTCCTGTTGTTCCTTCTCTACCGTCAATGAAAACCTTATACATTGCTTCCCCTCCTTATAATTATGCATTAAAAATGTATATGTATAAGTATACCTATAAATCACAATTTTGCAAGCACTTTTTTTATCTGGTTGGTACTATTTCCAACCAATAATTATCCGGATCGCTAATAAAGTAAATACCCATAGCCGGATTTTCGTAGCAAATACAGCCCATAGCCTTATGTTTAGCGTAAGCGGCCTTAAAATCATCTACCTGGAAAGCCAGATGAAATTCATCCTCACCTAAATCATAGGGCTTCTTTCTATCCTTCAAATAAGTCAGCTCCAATTGATGAGGAGTTTGACCATCTCCTAAATAAACCAGTGTGAAACTACCATCTGCAGCTTCTTTTCTTCGTACTTCTTTCAGTCCCAGTGCTTCTTCATAAAACTTGAGACTTTTGGCTAAATCCAAAACATTAAAATTATTATGGGCAAATTTGAATTTCATGTTATTGCTCCTTTTCCTGTGTAGTCGGAAGCTCCGCCGCTTGTTCACCGGCTTGCTTCAAAAATACTTCTTCTATATCGATAGGTACTCCCACCTGCGGAGTAATAATGGTTAAATCCGGCATTCTGCGCCGCATCCTTAAGCAGAATTTTTTAGTATTGATACTCTTGCTAATAGGCGGACAGAAATCATCAAAATGACTTAAGATAACCATTTTAGGTCTAAGCTTCCTAATGATACTGGTACCCCTCTTGGTTAAAGAACCGCTGCCTTGATACGGCAATACCAAGACATCTATATCCTTAGGATAATTAGTTCTTTCATCTAAGGCAATACTGCCTAAAATCAAAACCACCTTTTCCTCTGCTTTTATCTCGTAAGCAAAAGCATTGTGATTTTTGGAAAATTTTCTATGTAGCTTAACCCACTTTAAAATATTTTGCGAATACTTAATCATCCGCGGATTAAAGATTGTTTTCAAAACCATAAGAGGTCCAAAGCCCACATATTTACCCTTAAGTGGTTTTATCTGCATTGCACCTACGGGTATAATATCGCTTTGATGGATACTACGAATCTGTTTCATGCTAACACCCATCTTAATAAGATTGGTGGCAGCTGCTTGGTCACAGTGCACCAGCATGTCCGTAGTAGCAATAAGCTCCGGTACAGAGGATAGATGAGCTACTCTGCCATGAGTAATAAAGACATCCTTAGGTACGGCGAAAACATTGGGGTCAGAAGGATGTTCCCCGCCCGGCAACTGGATAAAAGGATCAAACATGATTTCTTCCGTGCCGCTTTCTAAAAGTACAGTTCCTGCTCCCTGCCAAGTTATCTTCATAACTTCACCTCATTTGTACATTCGCTGTCTACTTTGCTCTAGCTTTTTTTATTTTAGGTATAAAAGAAATTGCCGAACCAATAACAATGAAAACAATGCCGACAATCATGTTAAAGGTAATGGGCTCTTTAAGAACAAACCAGGCCATCAAAGGTGCCACCATGGGTTTAATGAAAAACACCACAGATGCTTCCGTAGCAGAAGTTGCCTCCATCGCTAAGAAATAGGTAGCAAAACCCAAGCCGGTTACACCTACACCAATATAAATCAAATAAGGCAATGATGCCATGTTAATACCACTTAGCACCGGTATATTGGTAAAGACTTGCAGTCCCACGCTTTGCAAATATTGCTCTATGGGAGCAAACCTGATTAGCTGAGACAAAATCATAAGTTCCAAACTGCCAAATAAAAAACCAAAACAGGTCATGGTAACACCACCATGCGCTAGGCTTCTTTTAGCCCCCAGTACTCCGTATAAACCAAAAAGAACGGCGGAAAGTAAAACCAGCACAATACTTAGGCCATTGCCTGCCATATTAGCCGGATTCATGATAGCAATAATACCTGCTATGCTGACCACCAAGGAAGCAACCGTATACTTGGTAATAACCTCATGCAAAATAAAATGTGCAAAGATAATAACAAATACCGGATTGCTACAAAATAAGACTGCCACCACGGCAGGCTGTCCTGCCACTACTGCCAACTGGAAAAGCACCATGCTGACCACTACCAGCAAAAAGCCCAAGCCGGCATAGAAACGATAGTCTTCTGCATAGAGCTTGATTTGCTTCTTTCTAAGGTTCATAAGAGCCAAAGGCATCAGCAAAATGGAGCCAATGAAAAATCTTAAAAAGGTGATTTGTACAGGGTGAAATAATGGTCCTGCAATTTTTAAAGCTATTTCCATACTACTAAAGAAAAAAGTAGCAATGGCAATATATAGATATCCTCTGTTCACTAAATCTTCTCCCTTAGTTAAGGAAAATTTAGGCAACTTTGATTAAGCTAAGCACCCTATTCCTCACCGATAATTTTTACTTCTTGTTCTAAGGCAACGCCTTTTTCAGCAAACACTTTAGCTTGCACAGCTTTGACCAAATTTAACACATCAGCTGCTGTGGCGCCACCTATATTAACGATAAACCCGGCATGCTTTGGCGAAACCTGGGCCCCGCCCACCTTGAAGCCTTTCATGCCTGCCTCTTCAATAAGAGCTGCTGCGTAATAGCCTGTAGGTCTTTTAAACATGCTGCCGGCACTAGGCAAATCCACCGGCTGTTTAGTCAATCTACGCTGAGTGTAGTCATCAATTTCAGCTTTAATAGCTTGTAAATCTTTAGTTTGAAAAACCAGCTCTGCGCTTAAGATAATATAGTCGCTATACTCTTGTGTCTGAAAAATACTATGCCTATAGCTTAGCTCCAGTTTTTCTTTGGGAAAAGTAACGATTTTTCCCTGGGAAGTCATAGCTGTAACAGAAGCAATTACCTGTTTCATCTCGCCACCGTAGGCACCCGCATTCATAAACACCGCCCCACCCAGAGAACCCGGTATACCGGAAGCAAATTCCAAACCACTTAGCCCCCAGCCCGCTGTTTTTTGAGCCAAGGCACCTAAAAGCATCCCTGCTCCGACTGTAACCTTATTGCCGTCTCTGACAACGGCACGCAAAGCACTGGTCTTTAGCACGACGCCTCTTACACCCTTGTCCCTTACCAGTAGATTGGAACCATTACCCATCACTGTTAAAGGTGCATTATATTGTTTTACTATGTGCAGAACAGCTGCTATTTTTTCTTCTGAGGTAGGTGTGACCAAAATATCTGCCGGCCCACCAATGCGAAAGGAAGTGTTTTGCGCCATAGAAGCATTTTCCAGATACTCCCCGGCTAACTTTTCCTCAAGAGCAGCCAAAATCATCGTTTTATCCATACTTATTCAACTGCTTCCTTAATCGTGTCACCCAAGGTCTTAGACAAATCACCAATCATCATTTGGAAACGGATATAGCCTTGAATATATTCAGCAGCTACAGGATTTAATTGCAGTACTTCATAAAGCTTTTGGATCTTATCCAATTGAGCTTGTTCCGGTTTCTTGCCTTGATATTGCATTATTTCCACTTCTTGTTTTTGAGTTAAGAAATCTTTAACCATATCTTCAGCAGTCTTATCAGTTTTTAATTTAGCCTTGGCTTCTTTCACTACTTTATATTCGTGAGATTCTCTTAAAGCTGTGCACAATTGATTCATTTGATCATATACGTTCATAATTCATTTCCTCCTTATAATTGAGTAGCTTTTATTTTATCATATTCTGACAGTCTACGCTACTTTACTACCACATTTAAGATTTGATAGGGTACCTTGCTATCGTAGTCAAAATGCCACCATTCGTCCTTAGACTGGGTAAAGCCCTCTGACTCCATTTGTTCCTTCAGCAAATCCCTATACCAACGTTGCAGGGAAGTGCCGCCTAAATAATCACTGTACTGTGCCGGGGTTATTTCATCAAAATCGCAGGGCATATCTGCCGGCTCGCCGGTATCCAGGGCATACAGGCTCACATCTATGGAACGACCGGTATTGTGACTATACCCTTCCGTTGCTCTGGGCAGCATACTTTTATTTTTTTCTCCCAACGCCAGGGTTGCTACTTTGAAATCTTCCCAGGATCTGTATGCTTCCCAAACAGTCAAACCATAGCCATAGGTTTGCAGCTTGGCTTGTACCTTGGCCAGTGCCTGGGCTGCTTTTTCGTCTAAATAAGCATTGTGTGACGCTACCAAAACCGCACCAAAGAGATTGTTGTCTGTGGTGTAGCGCAAATCATAATGCAAAGCAGGAACCACGGTACGCAATTCTACCAGCTTGGCTGTAGCCTGGTAAGGCTTATGAGGTGGCAAAGCTTTTTTGGCTTCCTCCCTTAGTTCCTTCAATGGCTTATCCAAAGTAAGACGAAAAGGCTTGCCGCCTTCGTTACCGGTAAATCGTCTATTAAAATTTATCTCATCTATTTTTATACTGGCGCCTCGGCCTTGATTGTCCCGTTCAAAAGACAAGGTATCGCCCTCCATAAAGGGAGACTTCATTTTAAGCAAGGTATAAACGTCATAGTGTTCCTTTTTCATAGGCAAGATGCCATTCTTACCTTCCTTAGCCTCATACCCTGAGCTACGCAAATCAGGATATACAACCTGCAGCTGACCATCGGCTTCCCGTACCACAAAGCCTGTACCACCACTGGCATACATACCTACCAGAGCAGCCTCGTCCTCCTGCATAGCTTCAGGTTTTGCACCTATGGCCTGAACAGAAAGCGGTGCCACCATCAGCAAACAACATATTAAACCAAGTACTGCCTTAATCATGTTCATCAACTCCTAAGGATACCGGTAATTCACCACCCCAGACCACTTCTTTATAGTGACCGGGCGCTGTATCACCCTCTGTGTTAAAGAATAACAAGACGGAATTCTTATCTAAACCTAAAGTAGTTTTAATATCATGGTACTTATTCAAAAGGCCCAGCACACCACCACCAATAGCTCCTGACTCGCCGGCCACGATGGGTTGATCACCAGGCAAAGGACTGCCCCACAGGCGCATACCTACTGCGGCTACCTCATCATGACAGCTAAGGGCATAATCTCCATAGCCATGCAAAATCTGCCAGGCTAAAGGATTCATCTCACCGCAAGCCAAGCCTGCCATCATGGTATTTAGGTCTCCCTTTACTGCTACCGGGTTATTCACCTTAAATGACCGGTAGTAGCAATTTGCCGCTTCAGCTTCCATAATTGTAAACAACGGCCTGTTATCACCATAGGTGTTAACTAGAACAGCTTGTACTGCTGCCGCCAAAGAACCCCCACCGGCCTGCACAAAAACATGGGTAGGTTTTTCCTTAAGGGTCCCCAGTGTTTCACTCACCAGCGTGGTATAGCCCTGCATAATTCGTAAGGGACGCTCCGTATAGCCCGGCCAAGCAGTGTCCTGCATCAACACCCAACCGTTGGCTGCCGCATCCTTAGCCAAAAGTCGTACCGTATCATCATAATTTAAATTCGTGACCTTGACGGTGGCTCCTTCTGCCTTAATGCCATTCACCCTAGCTGCTCTGGCACCCTTAGGCAGATAGACCACTGCCTTCGCACCTAAAAGCTGGGCCACCCAGCCTACTCCTTGGCCATGATTGCCATTTGTTGCAGTGGCAAAAGTCAAATGCGGTACTCTTTCCGGTAAATTCAAGTCCAGTAAAGCATCAAAATCCAAAGGCGCTCCGAATCGCTCAGACAAATAAGAAGCAATGACATACGAACTACCTAAACCATTAAACGCTTTGAGACCGAAACGGCCTGATTCATCTTTCACATAAATACTTTTTACCTCTAGGTACTTAGCCAAATTAGGCAGGCTAACCAATGGGGTAGCATGGTAATAGCCCCACATACTTTGGTGAAAAGCTTTGACTTTTTTTACTTGATCAGCTGCAAAAGGCGTCAGGCAGTTTTTATCTACTGCGCTTTTAGAATTCTTTACTAAATCCAAAGTCAAAGTTACCATAATACGCCTCCTAAAATTTCGTTCATTCTATCTTTTTAGGGAATGTTATAGCAAAGGTTGTTCCTTGGCCCTCGGTGCTCTGTACCTCTACCTTGGCCTTATGGAGTCTGATTATTTCACGAGCAATAGCAAGACCCAGGCCCGTGCCCGGCACATTTCTGGAATGAGATTTATCTACCTTATAGAAACGTTCCCAGATATATGGAATATCACTTTGAGGAATACCACAGCCATGATCACTGATGGACAATACCGCTTCCTGATTAGCATTTCTTTGTAAACTAAAACAAATAGAACTACTGTCCGGAGAATACTTCATGGCATTATCGCCAAAAATCATAACCAACTGGAACAGTCTGTCACCATTGCCTTCTACCGTACAGTTTTCATCAATGTTTCTATCCAGGCGAATATCCCTGTTTTTGGCACGTACAGATAACATATCTACCACCGTATTAGTGATATGGCCCAAAGGAACCTCCTGCAGCTCCTCCTGCTCACTGCGCTGCAATCTGGAAATATCCAAAAGCTCCTTAATCAAACGCTCCAGCCTAATAGTTTCTTCATTAATCATGATACGGTATTTTTCAATTTCGTCAGGGGACGTAATGGTACCATCAGCAATAGCCTGATTATAGCCTCTGATAATGGTAATTGGCGTACGTAGTTCGTGAGAAACATTGGCTACGAAATCCCGGCGCAGTTTTTCCATTTTATTGGTCTTATGGACAAATTCATCCAAGTCCTCCGCCAGAGAGTTTAGGGAACGCCCCAAATCTGCTATTTCGTCATTGCCATTTACTTCCACCCGGCAATCATAATTTCCAGCTGCCAGTGCAGAGGCCGTATCCTTCATATGAACCAAGGGCCGTACCATTCTCTTAGACAATTGACTTACAAAGAACATGCTGAGAATAATAGCAGCCAAACCCACAAAAATCGTGTAGGCATAAATATCCTTCAAGACCCTGTTCAAACCACTGATAGGTGCAGCCAATAAAATGGCGCCTCTTTTTTGGTTGTCAAATTCTCCACCACCCACCGGCAGACCAACCAACAGAACCTGCTCCTTGTAGTAAGGATGAAAGACTCTGGCATTGACCTTTTCGCCATTATAGGTATCATTTAAGATTTTTTTGACACGGGAAGTGAAAATATTATCGTCCCTGATTTTATCGATAATCAGCATCTCTTCTGTTTTCTCTTGAGCCTTCTTCAAGGCCGCCTTTTGCTCAGCGGTCTGTGGCGTATTTTTTTGTCCGTTGCTGTTTTTATCGGTTTCTTCACTGGTTTTGGTTGGCTCGGAAGCAGCAATCAATTGATATTGGTCATTAAACAACCATATTCTGGCACCAATCAATTGATCTACAGAAGTCAAGTAACGACTTAAAGACCCCCGATCAGTATCCATGCTTAAAAAATAGCTGGAAATGATGGCGGCCTCTGCACCCTTAGCATTTAACTCTGCTTCTTTTTCTCTGAAGAAATAATCCGTTATTAAATAGGACAACCCTGTAGCTACGCCTATAATAATTGCGGCAATGAGGCCCATGTAGGTATACATGAGCCTGGTACTTAAGGATTTTTTCACTGTTTAACCTCGAATTTATAACCTACTCCCCACACGGTTAAAATATCCCAGGTAGAATCCTTGGGAATATTTAATTTGTGACGTACCCGCTTAATATGGGTATCCACTGTTCTGGTATCACCATAGTAAGTATAGCCCCAGATTTTTTCCAAAAGCTGATTACGAGAGAAAACAATACCCGGATTGGAAGCCAGACACCAGAGCAGCTCCATTTCCTTTGCGGTAAAGGTAACCTCTTTGCCAAAAGCCACTACCCTATACTCACTTAGGTTAATCATGAGGTTAGGAAACTCCAGCACCTCTTTCTTGCCGGAGGGAACAGTCTGGCTGCTGCGACGCAACACAGCATTGACTCTGGCTACAACCTCCCTGGTATTAAAAGGTTTAGTAATATAGTCATCAGCACCAATTTCCAGGCCAAGAATTCTATCGTCATCCTCGTCCTTGGCGGTCAACATAATAATCGGTATATCGGAAATCTTTCTCACCTGCTTACAAACTTCCAAGCCATCCAAAACCGGCATCATAATATCCAAAATTATAATATCAGGTTTTGCGCTTTGGGTCTGCATAAGAGCCTCTGCTCCATCAGCAGCCTCCACTACCTTAAAGCCTTCTTTTTTAAAATAAATACTCAAAATATTTCTTATTTGTTCCTCATCATCAGCAATCAGTACTGTCTGTTGTTTATCCATTGTTCCACCTCACTCTTTCTTTTTATATTATACAATATCGTCAGGCTTTTTTAGTATTTTTTTATCCATTATTCACAAATTGTTTACGAATACTAAATTTACCAATTGGGGACGGTACTAACTTGTAAATTTTCAATTTACCAGTTAGTACCGTCCCCAATTGGTAAATCAAATTAAAAAAGAGACGACAGCGGAGGTGCCTGAAACGCACCCACTGTCATCTCTTTTTCAATTTGATATATTCTTTTTTCAAACAGGCAAAAGTTTCCTC